>OLOO01000467.1_pt1 | contig 37707 bp, 29 predicted proteins | sample 1672621 | NCBI WGS metagenome assembly OLOO01 (sample SAMEA3136706, study PRJEB25190) | human gut metagenome | biome: human gut; feature: human-associated habitat; material: faeces | place: Austria | collected 2013 | reverse complement strand
TCTTGTTCAGGGCGGTGCCCATGTGGATGTTGCCGTTTGCATACGGAGGGCCGTCATGCAGGATGAACTGCGGCTTGCCCTCGTTGTGCTTCATGAGCTGATTGTACAGGTCGTTGTCGTCCCAATCCTTGAGCATGACCGGCTCCTTTTTGGGCAGACCGGCACGCATCTCAAACAGAGTCTTGGGCAGATTCAGGGTACTGTCGTACTGAGATTTGTTCTTAGCCAATGGTTACACTCTCCTCTATATTTGCTTATGGACACGCGCCTTACTCGCTGAACTTGACGCCCTGGAAGGCATCATAGTCCGGTCCGTCCGGCTTTGCATCCGCAGGAGGATCCAGCTTGAGCTGGCTTTCATCTTTTTCCCAGAAATCCTCACTGCTCTCAACCGCCTTGTCGTCCTCGGCATCAGCGGCAGAATCGGTTTCCTTGCCGGCGGTGTCCGGCTCCTGTGCAGGGGCCTCCGCCTCAGGCTGCTGAACGGCTGCCTGGTCCTCCACGGGCTCTTCTGCGGCAGGTTCGGCAGGCTCGTCCGCGGCCTTCTTGTCGGCATCAGCCTTCTCGTCCTTCTGGAACTCCGGCAGACGGCTCAGGCTCTCCACATGGCTGCGGTACAGGTTGAGCACGTCGGACTTGAAGCGGGTCACTTCCAGCCGCACACGGTCATATTCGCGCTCTTCGGCCAGACGCTTGTCGTTGGCCTCGCTCTCGATCTCGTCGGCGCGGTCGCTTGCCTTCTGCAGCAGCTCGTTGGCGTCACGGATGATGTCGTCGCCGCGCAGGTTGGCACGGTGGATGATCTCCTCGGCCTTCTGGTTGGCTTCACGAATGACGTTCTCGCCCATGCGCTGCGCATTGATCAGCGCACTCTTGAGCATCTCGCCGTCCGCCTCATAGCTCTGCAGTTCCCGGTGCAGGCGCTGGTTTTCCGCCGTCAGATCTGCGATCTGCTTGCGGAGCTGCTCCGCCTGCGCATCATCCTGCTGCAGCTGCTCCTCGATCTTGTCCAGAAAACGGTCTACGTCCTCCGTGCGGTAGCCGCGGAGGTTTTTTTCAAATTGCACGGAGCGGACATCCTGCGGGGTCAGCATAATTCTTTCCTCCAATTGCTTTCAATATTGAAAAAACTCAATGATCAATCGTTCCTTTTTGCTCTTTCCGGGCAGAGCCGTCAGAGCAAAGCGCCCCTTGCCGCGCACTGTAAACACATCACCCTCGTACACCGGGGCCGACGGCTTTTCCGCCGGAAGATGGTTGATCTCCACCCGGCCTGCGGTGACCAGCTCACTGGCCTGCCCACGGCTGCAACGCAGCATGGCGGCCAGCACGGCGTCCAGCCGCAGCGACGACACCGTTGCGGTGCATTTCCGGCGCTCTGCCGTCCGGAACTCCGGCACCTCGTCCGGTGCCAGCAGTCGGGTGGCCAGCTCGGTGCGGCCTGCCTGCAGCAGTTCCTGACAGATCAGCCGGGCTGCCGGTTCCAATGCGAACACATAGGCCGTGCCGGGCGCATCCGGCGGCAGAACGATGTCACCCAGCGCCTCGCGCCGGATCTCCAGCCCCATCAGACTGCCAAGGTAGTCCTTGTGGGCGGGCAGCACAGCACCGGCCTGTGCGCGGCACTGCAGTTGCACACAGCAGATGGGGTTTTCCGGGTAGCTGTACTCCGGTTCCAGGCAGAGGATCCGGCGTTCCGCCTCCGGCCAGCCGCCGTCAAAGCGGAAGCCTTCTTCCAGCCCGGCGCGGCCCAGAGCGGCGCGGGCAAGCTCCTGCTCGCGGTCGCTCAGGAAACCGGAATACCGGGCAATGCCGCGGGACTGGGCCGTGCGGGCAAGGTCCTCGATATGCCGCATGAGAAAACGCTCTTCATCGGTGCGGGCCGGGACAAAGCCCCGGACTGTGCGGGCCGGGACAAAGCCCCGGACTGCATGAACGACCGGATCAATAGAACGCGCCATTGTTCTCCAGCTCGTCCAGCAGGTCACCCATGATGTCTACGTTGTACGGGGTGATGATGAAGGTACTGTTGGCCACACGCTTGATCTGGCCGTTGTTGGCATAGGCCACACCGGACAGGAAGTCCACCAGACGGCGGGACACTTCCTTGTTGGTGGACTCCAGGTTCAGCACGACGGTGCGCTTATTGTTCAGATGGTCCGCAATGGTGCTGGCATCCTCAAAGCGCTCCGGCTTGACCAGGACCACCTTGAGCTGGGTGGTGGCGTGGATGTTGACCACCTTGTTCTTCTTGGCACCCTCGGCCGGCTCTTCGGTCTCGTCATCTGCGCCCAAGCCGACACCGTTGTTGTTGTTCACCATCTGGGGGCCGTCGTCAATGTACTGATCCTCGTACTCGTCCTCTGAACCAAACAGGCCCTTCTTGAGGCTATCTACCAAAGACATAATGATCTGCTCCTTTCATTCAGGCAGCGCCGGGCTGCCCGGCATACTTTGCAAAAGAATGCAAATAGCTTTTACTATTATCGGATTTTTTGACACGGATGTCAATAACTACAAAAGTTTTCCGTCGTACAAATTTTGTCCGGAAACGATGATTTCGTCATAAAGCCTCACCTGACTCACCGAACCGTCGGTTCCCTTGGGCAAAACGAGGATGTAATCGCCGTCGGTCACCAGCGGATGATCGTTGTCCACAGGGTCGATCTTGCAGAAGCGGGCGATGTTGCCGTACTTGACGTACACGCCTGGGATGTAGTTTTCGCCCTGCGTCTCTGCCTCGGTGCCGTCCTCCTTGAGGTAGTGCACCGCCGAAGCCGGGATGCGCAGGCCGGTGCTCTCCCCCACCGAGATGCGGGCTGCTGCGTGGTTCAGGCAGAGCACATCGCCGTTGATGACGTTGCAGGTGAGCACAAAGCGAGCCAGGCCCTGTTCTTCGTCAATGGTCACCTCCGAAACGGTGGCCTTGAAGGATCTGTCCGTCTGGCCGGGGAAGCGGATCTGCACACTGGAACTCAGCGGCTTGCCGTTCTGCCCCAGCAGCTTCTGGCCCTGTTCGGCCGAACACACGCCCACATAGCGCCAGGTGAAGCCGGAAACGATCTTGCCGGCACAACCGTCCAGCGGCAGGGTGGGGTTAGAATCCAGATACGCCTTGAGCTGAGCCGGGTCCTGTGCAAGGATGTCGTCGGCCCCGGCATTGAGCCGCCCGCTGCTGGACGCCCGGACAAAGTAGCCGGTCTGCGGGGCGGTGATCTGGGTGGGGTTGCCCAGCTGGGCCTGCACGCTCTGGGCCTGCTGGGTCAGAGCCGTGACCTGATCGGTAAAGTTGGCGGAATCGCCGGTGGCGATCCAGAGCTTGTTCTGGGCCAGCAGGTAGGCATTGGCACCGCTGCTCACCTCGTCGTATGCTCCGGCATCCAGCTCGTCCATCATATCATAAAGGGCCGCCGAGCGCTCCCGCAGCAGGGCGTCCAGCTGCAGGGAGGTGGTGTTCTGGGAGCGCTGCAGCAGGTCGATCTGCTCGGTCAGCTGGGTGAGCTGCTGGCGCAGCACCGCCTGGGAAGCATCGCTGTAGATCTCCGCCACAGCCGTCCCGGCCGAGACGCGCTCGCCGTCGGCCGCGAGATATCCCAGCGTGCCGCTGCCGGAAACATATACCTCATCAAACAGCAGCACACCGTCGGCCTCCACGTTGTCCGACACGGTGGCCGGCAGTGCGGTCTCATATACATTCTGCGGGAAGAGGATGTGCAGGGCCTGATATCCCACATAGCATGCAGCCAGCAGCAAAAATGCCGCCAACACCCCGGCCAGCACCGCCAGCGGATGCGGTTCCCTGCGGTCCCTCCGGCTTTTTTCTGCCCTATCGGCCATTATCCATCATCCTTTCGACAAAAATTCCTGTACGGTACGGCAGGCACACTGCTGCACCTCCGGTGCCCCAGCATCCAGCCAGACCACGCCGTCCATGTGGCGGAACCAGGTCAGCTGCCGCTTGGCGTAGTTGCGGGAGGCCTGCTTGAGCTTGTCCGCGCAGGCTTCCAGCGAGGCCGTCTGCTCAAAATACGGGAAGAACTCCTTGTAGCCGATGGCCTGCGCCGCGGTGCGGAAACGGCTGCGGTTGTTCCAGACCAGCTCCGCCTCTGCCAGCAGACCGGCATCCAGCATTTTGTCCACCCGCAGGTCGATGCGGCGGTACAACGCCGCCCGGTCTGGGAAATCCAGCCCTAAGATCAGGCTGCGGTAGGGGCGTTCCGGCGGCAGGGATGCCGCCTTCTGCTCGCTGAGCTTTTTGCCGGTGGCGCGGTAATGTTCCAGCGCCCGCAGCACCCTCACCTGATTGTTGGGGTGGATGACAGCCGCCGCTTCCGGGTCCACCTGCTGCAGCTCGGCGTAAAGGGCGGCACCGCCCTTCTGGGCCAGTTCTTCTGCCAGCTGCTCCCGCAGACCGGCCGGTGCTTTTTCTTCGGTAAAGCGCACACCGTACAGAAAGCTCTGTACATATAAACCGGTGCCGCCCACCAGAATGGGCAGATGCCCCCGGCCCGCGATCTCCTGCTCCAGGCGGCCCGCCATGGCAGTGAAATCTGCCACGCTGAATGGTGCGTCCGGTTCCAGGATGTCCACCCCGTGGTGCGGGATGCCGTGGGTCTCCTCGGGCGTGACCTTGGCGGTGCCCACATCCAGACCCTTGTAGATCTGCATAGAGTCCGCGCTGATTACTTCGCCCCCGAACTGTTCGGCCAGCGCTACGCCCAAGGCCGTTTTGCCGGTGGCCGTGGGGCCCACCACTGCCACGACCGGGTGTTTATACGATGCGTCCAAACTGCTTTTCCAGCTCCTTTCGGGTCAACTTGAGCACGCAGGGGCGGCCGTGTGGGCAGAAGGGCGGCACTTCGCCGGAAAGGATCTTTTCGGCCAGCGCCAGCAGCTCCTGCGGAGAGGACTTGTCCCCCGCCTTGATGGCCGCACGGCAGGAGATGGAGTGCAGCACCCACTCGGTGTGCTCGTTCAGTGCGTCGTGGCCGCCCTTGAGCAGCTTGTTGGCGATCTCAATGAGCAGGCTTTCGGCGTTCTGCGGTTCCACATCGGCCGGGACCGCCCGCAGCACCACCGTGTTGCCGCCAAAGTCCGCGATCTCCAGCCCTGCGTTTTCCAGCAGGGGCACATGATCCAGCAGGGCCTGTTTTTCCTCAGCAGACAGGTCAATGGCCGTCGGCTCCAGCAGCATCTGACTGGGCACATTGCCGTAGTTGGCTGCCAGCTTTTCGTACAGCTGGCGCTCATGGGCAGCGTGCTTGTCGATGAGGCATAGTTCGTCGCCGCGCTCGGCCAGGATATAGGTACGGAACACCTCGCCCACATAGCGCAGCGGCTCCGGGCCGTCGGCGGGGGCAAAGTTCATCTGCTCCGGCTCCACCGGCTCCTCGGCAGCTGCTTCCGGTTCCTCCCGTGCAGGCTGTACCGGCGCTGCGGGCTTTTCCGGCTCTTTCACCGGAACGGCAGGCTGCGGGTCCCAGGCCGCCATGTGGTTCCAGCCTGCCTGCACTTTTGTCTCACCGAAATCCGGTTCCACGTCCAACTGTGTTTCGCTGGCCGCCGCACGGAAGGGTTCAGCAGGCTTTTCCTGCGGGGCGGCCGGGCTGTGCAGGGTAACAAAGGGGTCCAGGATGTCGGCATCCACGCTGCTCTGTTTCCAGTTCCAGCGGGGCTGTGCCGCAGCCGTCGGTTTTTCCGGCGCAGCAGGTGCAGATGCCTTCGTTGCGGGCTTTACTGGAACCACCGGGGCCGGAGCGGGCTGCGACGAGAGGGTGCCCGGGTCCGCCTGCCCCGGAATGATGGCAGAAAGTCCTGTAAAGTTGTTTTTCTTTACAGCATTATCCGGCGATTCTCCGTCAGATACTTCAATCTTGGATTTTTCGTTGGTTTTTGTTTCTTCAAAGGTGAAATGCCGCTCGCCGGTGCCGGGCTGGGCCAGTGCCAGCTTGACGGCATGATAAACCACATCGAAGATGTCGTTTTCCCGGGCAAAGCGCACCTCGATCTTGGCCGGGTGCACATTCACATCCACCAGGTCTGCCGGCATATCCAGCAGCAGGATGCCGCCAGGAAACTTGCCCTGCATCATGGTGCCCTTGAACGCCATCTCCATGCCGGCCATGATGGTGCGGTTGCGGACATAGCGTCCATTGATGTAAAAATGCTGCATGCTGCGGCTGGCGCGGCAGCTCTTGGGCGGGGTGATGAGACCCCTGATGTGGTAGACACCCTCCTGGTTGTCCACTTCCACAAGGTCCCGGCTGAACTCCCGGCCCAACACAGAGTAGGCCGCGCCCCGCAGCTGACCGTCACCGGGGGTGACGTACTGCAGTTTGCCTTCCCGGATGAATTTGATGCTCACCTCCGGGTGGCTGAGGGCCACATGGGTGACCGTGTCGGCCACGAAGGTGCCCTCGCTGGAGTCCTTTTTGAGGAACTTCATGCGGGCGGGGGTGTTGTAGAACAGATCCTGCACCCGGATGGTGGTGCCCACAGCGCGGGCACCCGGCTCACGGGAGAGCTCTTCCCCGCCCTCGATGCGGTACACCGTGGCAAATTCGTCCTGCTCAGTGCGGGTGGTCAGCTCCACCCGGGCCACACTGGCAATGGAGGCCAATGCCTCGCCGCGGAAGCCCAGTGTATGGATGCTGACAAGGTCGTCCGGCGTCTGGATCTTGCTGGTGGCGTGTCGGATGAAAGCAGTGGAAATGTATTCGGCTTCAATGCCGGTGCCGTTGTCGCTGATCTCGATCAGCTTCACGCCGCCGGACTCAATGCTCACGGTGATCTGGCTGGCACCTGCGTCGATGGAGTTTTCCAGCAGCTCCTTGACAACGGACGCCGGACGTTCGACTACCTCACCGGCTGCGATCAGCTCGGCGGTGTGCTTGTCCAGAACATGGATCACGGCCATGGTCGTTCCCTCCCTTGTGCGTTTTATGGAGAACGGGTCAGCCGTTCAGGCTGCCCTTCAGGGTCTTTTTGAGTTCATAGAGGAAATTCAGGGCTTCGATGGGGGTCAGGGTCTCCACGTCCACGGCTTCCAGCTTTTCCATCATCTCGCTGGGCACCGCCGGAGAGTTGTACTCCTGCAGGGCATCAAAGTCCATCTGTTCCACCTTGTTTTTCGGGGCCGTGGCTTCCAGTGCCCGCAGCACCTCGTGGGCGCGGCGGGTCACGCTGCCGGGCAGACCGGCCAGCTTGGCCACCTCAATGCCGTAGCTGTCATCGGCCGGGCCACGCACGATGCGCCGCAGGAAGGTGATGTCCTCACCGCGCTTCTTGACCGCGATGTTGTAGTTCTTTACACCCTCCACGGTGCCTTCCAGCTCGGTCAGCTCGTGGTAGTGGGTGGCAAACAGCGTCTTGCAGCCAAGGCCCTTAGCGGGGTCTGCAATGTGCTCCACCACGGCGCGGGCAATGCTCATGCCGTCAAAGGTGGAGGTCCCGCGGCCGATCTCGTCCAGCACCACAAGGCTCTTGGAGGTGGCGTTTTTCAGGATCTCGGCCACCTCGGTCATCTCCACCATAAAGGTAGACTGCCCGGCAGAAAGGTCGTCCGATGCACCGATGCGGGTAAAGATGGCGTCCACCACGCCCACATGGCAGCTGGCGGCCGGCACAAAGGAGCCGATCTGCGCCATCAGCGCGATGAGCGCATTCTGACGCATATAGGTCGATTTGCCCGCCATGTTGGGGCCGGTGATGATCAGGCAGCGGTCCTCGCCGCAGTTGAGGGTGGTATCATTGGGCACAAACAGGCTGCCCTTGAGCACCTGTTCCACCACGGGGTGGCGGCCCTCGGTGATGGTCAGCTCGTCGCTGTCATCCACCACGGGGCGGCAGTAGTTGTTCTCCGCCGCCACCTGCGCCAGGGCCGTCAGCACATCCAGCTTTGCCACGGCGTTGGCCGTGCGCTGGATGCGGTCCAGCTGGGCGCTGATGCTCTCCAGCAGCTCGTCGAACAGGCGGCGCTCCAGCGTGATCAGCCGCTCGTGGGCCCCCAGGATCTTGCTTTCCAGCTCCTTGAGCTCCTGCGTAATGTAGCGCTCGCCGCTGGTCAGGGTCTGCTTGCGGATGTAGGTCTCCGGCACCATGCTCTTGTAGGAGTTGCTGACCTCGATGTAGTAGCCGAACACATGGTTGTAGCCGATCTTCAGCTTGGGGATGCCGGTCTCCTGCCGCAGGCGGGCTTCCAGCTGGGCCAGCACACCCTTGGTGTTGTCGCGGATGGAGCGCAGCTCGTCCACCTCGGTGTGGTAGCCCTTGGCGATGACGCCGCCGTCCTTCAGGGTGGACGGTGCATCCGGGTCCACGGCCGCATAGATGCGGGCCTTGATGTCCTCCAGCGGGTCGATCTCCTCCGCCAGCTCTGCCAGCTCCGGGCAGCCGCAGGCCGTTGCCTGCTGCCGGAGGACCGGCAGATGCTCACAGGTCTGGGCCAGCGTGTAGATTTCCTTGGGGGTGGCCGAGCCATAGACCGTGCGGGTCATCAGGCGCTCCATGTCGGCAATGTAGTGCAGCTCGTCGGTCAGGTCGCCGCGCACGACGGTCTGCCGCACAAGGCTCTCCACCGCGTTGAGGCGCTGGTTGATGAGCTTGCTGGACAACAGCGGCTGCTCGATCCAGCTGCGCAGCATGCGCTTGCCCATGGCCGTGCTGGTCTTGTCCAGCACCCAGAGCAGCGTGCCCCGCTTTTCGCGGCCGCGCAGCGTCTCGGTGAGTTCCAGATTGGCCCGGGTGACCGGCGACAGACGCATGAACTGCGCCTCGTTGTAGGTCACCACGGTTTTCAGGCGCTCCACGCCCTTGATCTGGGTGTCGTGCAGATACTCCAGCAGTGCCGCCATGGCAAACCGTACCAGACCGTTTTCGGCCATGCCGGTGGTCTGGGGCCAGTCACGACCGAACTGGCTCTCCAGCGAAGCCGCCACCAGACCCGGCGCATAGCGCTCATCCTCCACCAGCTCCACTGAGCAGGTCATATTCTTTTTGATGTAGGCCGTCACTTCGCGGCAGTCCAGCAGGCCGGGGTTCATCAGCACTTCGCTGGGGTGGAAGCGGCACAGCTCGGTGATCACCGCCGGGGCGATCTTGTCCGCCGCCAGCTCGGTGATGTGGGCCGTGCCGGTGGAGACGTCCGCAAAGCAGAGACCCGCTTTTTTGCCCTTGAGATAGATGCTGGCAATGTAATTGTTGCGGTCATCCTGCAGCATGCTGCTCTCGATGACCGTGCCGGGGGTGACCACGCGGATGATGTCGCGCTTGACCAGCCCTTTGGCCTTGGCGGGGTCCTCCACCTGCTCACAGATGGCCACCTTGTAGCCCTTGGCGATCAGACGCGCCACATAGCCCTCGTAGCTGTGGAAGGGCACGCCGCACATGGGGGCCCGCTCTTCCAGACCGCACTGCTTGCCGGTCAGGGTCAGATCCAGCTCTTTGGACGCTGTGAGGGCATCCTCAAAGAACATCTCGTAAAAATCGCCGATGCGGTAGAACAGGATCTCGTCCTTGTGTTGTTTTTTGATTTCCAGATATTGCTGCATCATGGGCGACAGCTCTGCCATGGTTTTCCCTCTCTCCCCGTTCGATGTTCTGTGCATGGTTTGCGGCCGGTAACCGCCTTTTGCAAACAAAACGCGGTCTGCATTGCACAGCCGCGTTTTGTTCCGGATCGTGTTAGTGGCAGCCGCCGCAGGTGGAGCAGCTTCCGGTGCAGGAAGCGGAGGGCTCCTGCACGGTCATCGGGTCGCCGCCGTTCATGGCAGTGTTGATGATGGCATCAATGTAGTTGACCAGATTTTCGCACTCGCGCTTGGCCTCGTTGTAGGCGGTCATGCCCTCGTCGCCCATGATCTGGCCGTAGAGGTTGTTGACCTTCTCGTTCAGCTCGGTGATGCGGGCGTCGTCGCGCTCGCTCTTGCCGATCTCGTTGTTCAGGTCCATGCGGGCCAGGTTGAACTCGCCGATCAGGTTCTGCAGGTTCTCGTCGTTGTCGTTTGCCTTACGGGCCTGGTCCAGTGCCAGGTAACGGGGGTCGGTCTGCAGGGCCACTGCAGCGCGCTTGAACAGATCAATGCAATCCATGGTAGTTGTTCTCCTTGTCGCTTTTTATTGTTTCAGGGGCACACGGCCCCGGAATCGCGTTTTCTCTCAGTCTGCCAGCTCACCCAGCAGCACGGTAGCACGGGCACCGGTCAGCCGGACCATCGCATACTGGCCCAGCAGTGCCGGGTCGGCAGTGAACTCCACCGTCAGGTTGTTGTCGAGCCTTCCGGAGAGGGTGCCCTCGCTGCGGCCGTAGCTTTCCACCAGCACCTGCACGGTCTGACCCACCTGGCCTTTGACCAGTGCCATGGCGATCTCGTCCTGCACCTTGAGCAGGCGGCTCATGCGGTCGGTCTTTTCCTTGCGGGGGGTGGGGTCCGGCAGTTCGGCAGCCTTGGTGCCGGTGCGCTTGGAGTAGATGAAGGTGAACAGCTGCATATAGCCCACCTTCTGCACCAATTCCAGCGTCTTGACAAAGTCCTCTTCCGTCTCACCGGGGAAGCCGACGATGATGTCACTGGAGAAGGTGATGCCGGGCACGGTCTTGCGGGCGTACTCGATGAGCTCCAGATACTGCTCAATGGTGTAATGGCGGTTCATCTGCTGCAGCAGCCGGTCGGAGCCGCACTGCACCGGCAGATGCAGGTGCTTGCAGATCTTCGGCTGAGCGGCAATGGTATTGATCAGCTTGTGGCTGGCGTCCTTGGGGTGGCTGGTCATAAACCGGATATGGTAGTCACCGGGCACGGTGCACAGCAGGTTGAGCAGGTCGGAGAAGTCGATCTGCTCTTCCAGGCCCTTGCCATAGCTGTTCACGTTCTGACCCAGCAGGGTGATCTCCTTGTAGCCGGCCTCCACCAGCCCGCGGAACTCGGCCAGGATGTCGCCGGGCTTGCGGCTCTTTTCGCGGCCGCGGACGTAGGGCACGATGCAGTAGGTGCAGAAGTTGTCGCAGCCGTACATGATGGGCAGCCAGGCGCGGAACTCGCTCTCGCGCCGGATGGGGATGTTTTCCACGATCACCGGGCGCTGGGCGGGGTCCAGCAGCACACGCTTGTGCTTCTGCAGCTTCTGGGCGATGAGCTGCGGCAGGGTGTCGATGCCGTCCACGCCGAACACGAGGTCCACATAGGGGTAGCTCTGGCGCAGCTTTTCCACCACATGCTTCTGGTTGGCCATGCATCCGCACAGGCCGATGATCAGGCCGGGCTTTTTCTCTTTGAGGCCCTTGAGGGCGCCCACATTGCCGAACACCCGCTGCTCGGCATGCTCGCGCACGGCGCAGGTGTTGAAGAGGATCAGGTCGGCGTCTTCCGGCTTGTCGCACAGGCCGTAGCCAATATCCACCAGCACACCCTTGATGCGCTCGCCGTCGTTGACGTTCTGCTGGCAGCCGTAGCTGTGCACAAAGGCCAGCGGCGGGGTGTCGTAAGCCTGCTTTACCAGATCAGCGGCGATGTTATTATGCTCAAAACTAATGTATTCCAATCAAACCATCCTTCTCCGCCGGGAAGCCCCCGCACGGTGAACACTCTTTTTTCCGCTTTTATGAATAGCTCTCCTTAGTATACACTCTTTGGCCGCTGCGGGCAAGGGGGTCCGGGCAAAGTTTACGCCTCGGAGGCCGCTTTTTGTGCTGCGCAGCAGCTTTCGCACACGCCGATGAACACCACGGCGCAGTCCTGCACCCGGCCTTTCTGGCCGCGTACCAGCTTCGTCACCTGCTTTTCGTCCACCTCGGCGTCGGTCACGCCGCCGCACACCGTGCAGTACAGGTGGCTGTGCCAGGCCAGCGTATGGTCGAACCGGTCGGCCTGGCCGGGGATGGACACCCGGCGCACGCGGCCTGCCTCCACCAGACTGTTCAGGTTGCGGTACACGGTGCCAAGGCTCAGGCCCGGGCATTCCTTTGCAGCGGTGTCGTAAATCTCTTCGGCGGTGGGGTGGTCGCAGAGGTTTTCCACCGTCTGCATAACCAGCTCACGCTGTTTGGAATAGCGCATATCGTTCTCCTTTTCTTGTTTTTGGGTTCAGACGTTTTCCTCGCCTTTGATCTTTGCCCAGTAGGCGCGGGCCGCCTGTTCGGTACGGTTGTCGCCGTAGGTGTAGTATTTCACGTCCTTGAGGGCATCCGGCAGATACTGTTGTTTGACCCAATGGTGGTCGTAGTCGTGAGCGTACTTGTAGTTCTGCCCTTTTACCAGAGCATCCTCGCCGTCAAAGTGCTTGTTCTGCAGCTGACGCGGGATGGGCCCGGTGCGCCCGGCCTGCACATCCGCGATGGCTGCATTGATGGCGTCATGGGCGCTGTTGGATTTGGGGCTGGTGGCCACCAGGATCACCGCGTCGGCCAGCGGAAGGCGTGCTTCCGGCAGACCCACCATGTTGGCCGCGTCCACCGCCGCCTTGACGATGGGGATGATCTGCGGGTAGGCAAGGCCCACGTCCTCGCAGGCGCACACCATCAGACGGCGGCAGGCCGAGGGCAGGTCGCCGGCTTCCAGCAGACGGGCCAGATAGTGCAATGCCGCGTCCGGGTCAGAGCCGCGCATGGACTTCTGGTAGGCCGACACGATGTCGTAGTGATCATCACCCTCCCGGTCGTACCGCATGGCCGTGCGGCGGGTGACCTGCCGGATCATATCCAGCGTGATGTGCCGGGCACCCTCTTCCACTGGGGCCGCCGTGACCGCAAAATCCAGGCAGCCCAGTGCCTTGCGCAAATCGCCGCCCGCACTCTCGGCAAGATAGGCACAGGCGTCCTCGTCCATGCGCACCGGGGTGTTCCCCCCTTCCGACAGCTTTTTGAGGGCATTGTGCAGGCCCTGCTCCACGTCGGCGGCGGACAGGGATTTGAACTCGAACACCGTGCACCGGGACAGCAGTGCATTATAGATGTAGAAATACGGGTTCTCGGTGGTGGATGCAATGAGGGTGACCGAGCCGTCCTCGATGCACTCCAGCAGGCTCTGCTGCTGCTTTTTGTTCAGGTACTGGATCTCGTCCAGATACAGCAGGATGCCGCCCGCCCCCGCCAGCGTGCCAATGTCCTTGAGCACCGCCTTGATGTCGCCGGTGCCGCAGGAAGTGCCGTTGAGCTTGTGCAGAGTCATGCCGCTGTTCTCTGCGATGATGCGGGCCACTGTGGTCTTGCCGGTACCGGACGGGCCGTAGAAGATCATGTTGGGGATGCGTCCGCTCTCGATGGTGCGGCGAAACACCCTGCCCGGGGCCAGCAGATGCTGCTGCCCGCACACATCTGCCAGCGTTTTGGGCCGCAGGCGCTGCGCCAGTGGTTCGTTCATTGTGTTTCCCTCCCATGCCGGGGAATCCCCCAGTGTTTTTCTATAGTATAGCGCATTTCTGCGCGGAGGACAAGAGATTTTCTGAAAATGATTCTCAGATAATTCTGGGCAGGCGTTTACAAACCGGTCGAAACATGCTATGATAAGGAAAACATTTTTTGCCGAAAGGAGGCGACGGTATGCCCGCCCGTAAAAAAGAGCCGGAAGATCTCACTGCCAAAAAGGAACTGGCGCTGGAGGTGATCGACCGGCTCAAAAAAGAATATCCGGATGCCGGCTGCACACTGGACTACGATCACGCATGGCAGCTGCTGGTCAGCGTGCGGCTGGCGGCCCAATGCACGGACGCCCGGGTGAATATCGTAGTGGAGGACCTGTTTGCCCGCTACCCCAGCGTGGCCGCACTGGCCGCTGCCGAGCCGGAGGACATCGAGGCCATCGTCAAGCCCTGCGGACTGGGGCACTCCAAGGCACGGGATATCTCGGCCTGCATGCGCATGCTGCGGGACAAGTACAACTGCCAGGTGCCTACTACCTTTGAGGAGCTGCTGGCGCTGCCCGGCGTGGGCCGCAAGAGCGCCAACCTGATCATGGGGGATGTGTTCGGCAAACCGGCCATTGTCACCGACACCCACTGCATCCGTCTGTGCAACAAGATCGGCCTTGTGGACGGCATCAAGGAGCCGCAGAAGGTGGAAATGGCCCTGTGGAAGATCATTCCGCCGGAAGAGGGCAGCGACCTGTGCCACCGCTTTGTGATGCACGGCCGCGCTGTGTGCAATGCCCGCAAGCCGGAATGTGAGAAATGCTGTCTGAATGATATCTGCCGCTACGCCCGGGAACAGTCCGGCGCAGACACGGCGCAATAAGGAGGTAATTTTTATGATCACATTGACGATTCTGCTGATCATCACCCTGCTCTGCATTCTGGTGGGCTGTCTGATGGGCCTGTTCTCACTGGTGGGCGTGATCGCTTCTCTGGTCGCAGGCGTGCTGGTGGGTGCGCTGGCAGGCTATGTGGCCGGCCGCTTCATGGGTACCGAAACTTCACTCGGCCGCAACATCCTCATGGGCATCCTGGGCAGCTTTGTGGGCGAATTCGTGTTCGGCCTGTTCGGCATTTATGCCACCGGCAGCATCACGTCCTTTATCATTTCAGTCATCGGCGCCTGCATCTGCATCTGGATCGGGCAGAAGCTGTTCCATTGAGCGCTGATAAAAAACGCCTGACACTTGTTTTGGACGCAGTGTTGTTCTATCGTTATATTGAAGATACTCCTTGTGCAGCCGTATAGCTGCACAAGGAGTATCTTTTTTTATTAGATGGATTTCAAGAAACTGGGGCATATTCCATGCCATGTTTTATCCTGTGACGTTCACCGGTGGAAAATCCATCCTTGACAGACATGCTGAAATATGGTAAAATATTGTCCGTTGCAGAATATGTGCAATGTGCTACTGTGGCTCAGCTGGTAGAGCAGCTCACTCGTAATGAGCAGGTCGCCTGTTCGAATCAGGTCAGTAGCTCCAACATGAAAGACCCGGAAAAGTGGCTTGCAGCCTGGCTTTTCCGGGTCTTTTTGCATCGTTTTTATAAGGCACTTCTGCGCGGAAAAGTGCGCTTATTTCTCCATTTTTCCGCAGATGACCCTGAAATGGTGGCGCAAAAAGTGGCGCAAAAATTCGAGCTTATAACTCGCAGCATGTCGGAATGCGTTGCAAAAAAACAGCCCCATGGAACCGGAATCACCGGAACCACGGGGCTGTTGTCATGCTGTGCGGCCTTGCGGCCTGCCGCCGGAGCGACTAAGTAGTGTAGCGACCTTACTTGTTGACCTGGCTCTTCTTGTCCTCCAGGTACTTGTCCGCCTGGATCGCGGCAGCGGTAAAGCTGTTGTTCTGCCACCAGGCCACCAGCGCGGCCACGGTGGTGATGCCAGCGGTGACCAGCTGCTCCACGGTGGCGCTCTCGATGGGCAGCACGGGCTTGCCGCAGGCGCTGAGGATCTGGTTGGTCAGGGCCAGCAGCAGGCAGGCGGTGCGGGCGATGGTACCGGCGGAGATCTTGTTGTTCAGGTTATTCATGGTTTGTCCTTTCTCCCGGCGTTGCCGGGCTTGTGTGGGTGTATCAGTCACGGATGGGCAGGGCCTTGGCGCGGTTGTACAGCTCGGTGCCCGTGCCATTGCCGCCCAAGGCGTGATAGCTTTTGTAGAGATACTCCAAGTTTTTCAGGCCTGCGGTGTCGATGCCGCCCTGCTGGATGTAGTGGGTGCAGGACTGGTAGAGCCGGTCGTGCATGATGGCCAGAAGGCCGTCCTTGATGGTCCGGTACTCGGTGACCTTTTTGATCAGGTAGCCCCAGCCGATGCCCAGCAGCCAGATGGCTCCCTCCATCCAGTGGGCAGAGATGTAGGCAAAAACTTGCTGCATTGGTCTCACCCCCTGACCTGCCCCAGCCCGGCCCGCTGGATGATGCCCGCGTAGTCCTTGTAGGCCACGCTGAGGTCTACTCCGGTGCTCACACCGGGCACGGTGCCCGCGCTGGTGTACTGCCACATACCAAAGGGCCAGCCCGGTTCAGGTTTTTCCTTGCGGTATGCAGCCAGCCACACATCATAGGGCTTGAGGGCCGCGCCGGTCATGTACAAATTGGTCTGCGCAAAATACAAGCCGGTGTACAGCATGGCGTACACGCCCCAGCTCTCCACCGCGCTTAGGCAGCGGGCCACGATGTCGCTCAGGGCTGCCTTGCTCAGGGCTGCCTGCAGCTTGTCCTCGATGTCCACGGCCACCGGCAGACCCAGCGTTTTGCCGGTCAGAGCGCTTTTCAGCAAGGCCAGTTCCTTATCCGCCTCCGCCTTGTTGACGGCCTTAAAGTAGCCATACACACCCACCGGGATGCCCAGCCGTGTGCACTCGGCGTAGTTGCGGGCAAACTGCGGGTCAATGTAAGGCTTGCTTGCCTTGCCGTCGGCGCTGTTGCCCATGGCGCGGATCATGACGCCGCCGATCTGGCCAGACGCCTTGACCTTTGCCCAGTCAATGCTGCCCTGCCAGCGGGAAACATCCATGATGGTTTTACTCATCGGCGGTTTCCTCCACGATCTCTTCAAAGCCGCTCTTGATAAGCAGCGCCTTGACCTTCGCCTTCAGCAGGCGGGGGCAGCGCTCATACAGCGCCTTTGCCTCCTCGGTGGTCTCGCAGCTCATGATCTCCTGTGCCCATAACATCGCCATCATAAATACCAACCTTTCTAATTTTTGTGTGATTTTATGCATAAACAGTCTCGCTCATTTCAAGCAGACACTGTTTCAGCATCTCGTTTTCTTTTTGCAGCGCCGCCACCGTCTCCGGCAGCTTCTCCCGCTCTTCGGCCTTTTTGCGCTCGGCTTCCTTCGCGGCCAGCTCTTCGGCGGTCGGCGGGGGAGGTACCGTGCCCGCCTCGTACACCATGTAGGTGCCGTCTGCCAGTGCAACGCCCCAGTAGCGCTGGCCGGGCTGTGCGGCATCGTTGTGCTCGCTCACGGCCTGCGCAATGGCGGTGTAATCGGCTTTTGCCGCCGGAGCGGTGTAACCGGGCTTGATTTTAGTGTCCATACAGTGCCTCCTTATCCAATCACATTGCCGCTCTCGTCCACAAGCACCTCTTGCGGCAGCACCAAAATTGGGCGGTAGCTGTAGCTGGACTTTGCGCTGTTACCCTTTAACGCCCCGTCTGCGGTAACATACGCCGCCTTACTCGGGGTCCATCCACCGCTCGTAGGCGTCCGGGTCCAGTAAGGCCGGGACCATTTTCTTCTGGCTGTTGCCTCGGTACGAAAGTAGCTCAGCGCCGCACCCTCTTTATATGTGTTGGTCAGGGCTCCATTCAGTTCCGTGATACTGGGCAGAAAGACCTTTGTTGCCAAGCCATCCGCCCCCTCTCTCCGGTCCTCCTCCATAGGAAAACTTTCGGTGCCCATATAAGGGATTCGCACCTTCTTGATCAGCGGCTTGATATCCGCTTTGATCATCCTGAAAAACGTGTCTTCCAGGTATATTTGTGAATCGGAATTCGCGTACCCGGTACCGCTGGATTTATAAGATCCCGTGAACCTTGTGGAGTTGCACAGCAGCCACGTTCCAAAGCAGCTTGCGTCGTACATATCGCCCGGTAGACCCTGATGCACAATAATCCATTCTGTACGGATGTTATCTACGTCAAAAAACACCTTTTTGCCAACCGGTTTATTTCCCAAGGGCGTGCCGCTCTGGTAGACGAGCCTGGCTTGACCATTTATGCCGACGTACACCTTTTGCACCTGCCGGGCCTGACCGCCCACGCCCACATAGAGTTTAGACATTTTGTGTGCCGTGCTCCCGGCACCGAGATAGATGCTCATGCGCCCACCTCCTTATGCGTACACCAGCAGGACAGTGCCGGTGTCGAGGGCGCTGCCCACGCCGGGGTCGGTGGTCTGCGCCTTGACCGTAAAGCCGTTGACGCTGGTCACGCTCAGGGTGCCGTCATTTGTCACGCCGAGGCCAGCGCCCACTTTTACGGAGCCTAGCTGGTCAGCCGTGGCAGGCGTGCCGAATTTTTGGTCGGCCTCTTTCTGGTTGTACACCTCCGTCTTTGCGTAGGTCTCGTTCTTGCCGTAGGCTCCCACATCCTCCGCCGTCAGGGCTGTGTCCTTTCCGGTTCCTCCGTGTTCCACGCCCAGCACGCCGGTCATCACATCCAGTGCCGTGGTGTCCTTGGTCTGCAGCGTCCGTGTGCTGCCGTCGCCCATGGTCAGGGTCATCACCTGCCCGTTCAGCTCGATGCGCTCCACATAGTCCGCACTGCCCGCTTCCAGCGCACCCACGTCCGCCGCCGTCAGGGTCACCACGCCGCCCTGGCCGTTCACGCTCTTCACCGGCCCGTCCGCCGGTGCCGTTTTCTCCGCCCGATCGGCTGCCGCCTCGGCCCGGGCTGCGCTGCTTTCTGCCGCTTTCTGTGCCGCCCCGGCCTGTCCGGCCGCCGTCACCGTTTCTGTCCGTGCCGCCTCGGCTCTCTTCGCATCCTTCGCGGCCGCACCTGCGCTGTTCCGCGCTTCCTGCGCGCTGGTCGCCGCACTGTTCGAGTACGCCAGCACCCGCGCCACAAAGGTCTCGTACTGCGTCGGGCTGATCTCCGCGTCTCCGTCGGTGGCAAGCGTCTCGTAGCAGTCGTATTTTGCCGGCCGTGTCAGCGCCCGGAAGCCGTCCTCGCCCAGGGCCAGCAGCATCCAGCTGCCGCAGCTCGACGCGGTAAACTCCTTGCCCACCGCGCAGCTATGCGCTTCGTCCAGCAAAATGGGGGCAGGCAGGGTGCCGTCCTGCCGCTGGATGTGCAGCGTCACGCTCTTGCCCTGCCAGCTCTCCGGCAGGGTAAATTCCAGCCGCTCTACGTTCGCACTGCTCTGCCCGCCCAGGTGCAGCACCTTCATCTCCGGGGCAAACTCCACCCCGCCGAATCGCTTTTCCACGATCCTTACCTGCATGGTCTTTTCCTCCTTCCGTTTTTCTCCCAGTCTACCGTCCCGCTGCCCCGCAAAAAACCGTGTACTTTTACAAAAGCACCCCGGCAGGTCTTGCCCGCCGGGGTGCTTTCTATTGGTGACAAAGCGTCACCGGATGGCTGCCACTTGGTTGCCACTTGGTTGGCATCTGGTCGTCACCGCAGCAGTGCATACAGGTCCTCTTCCGGTTCCGCCTGTGCCGCCTTTTCCGCCGCTTTTTCCCACTGTGCAAAGGTCTTTTCCGTGTACAGGGCCTTCCCGTCCGCGTCGGTCAGGGCCAGCAGCACGTCGGCCAGCTGCTGCTTGTCCGCATCGCTGCCCGCCAGATACTCCGGCTTTGCCAGCTCGGTCAGCTTGCTCTTCACGCTGCTCGGCGTCCGACCGGCCTTCACCAGCCGGTCGTACTCGGCCTGCACGTCCTGCGCCTTCCGGCTGTCCACCGCCTCGCTCAGGTCCGCGTACATGTCGCCCGCGTCGCCCTTCAGCAACGCATCTGCTTTAACATTGATAGCACCTTCGCTTCCCTTTCCGTCTCGGTTATCTCCTGTCACCATGTCAATAACTTTACTTCTCCTTTCTGCATCCTCCTTCACATTCTTCCGGATTCCCATCACGTCATACACATCACTGATGATTTCCTGTGTCAGCCTCACGCGGGTTTCATCGTCTCCCGCATTTCGTGCTTTTGCCGCAGCCTCCACTTTTTTGTCGTATTTTACCAGCCGCGTTTTCAGCTGCTTGTAGATCTCATCCTCCTTGCCCATGGCCACCAGTTTCTCCACCGCCGCCTGTGCCTCGTCCGCGTCGCCGCTGGCATAGGCGTTGTACAGCCGGTCATACTGCCCGGTCGCGCTCTCCGGCAGGCTGTTGAAGCTAAATTTTCCGCCCTGCGCCACGTTCTGCGCATCGTCCCAGTACCCGCGCACTGCGTCCACCATCTTCCGGCCGTTGCCGTAGGGCACACCCACGATCTCAAAGCCGTTTTCGATCAGGGCCATGCCCTTCTCCATCAGCTTCTTGTGGTGCTTTTCCAGCTCCGCCTCGTCCATCTCGCTGGTGTCCTTCTTCAACTCCGCCGTAAACTTCACCACATCCGACGCCATGTCGTTTACTGCGCTGATGTTCGTGGCGCTGATCACGTCGTAATCCTTGCCCTTGATGACATTGTCGATCAGGCTGTACAGCTCGCTGCCAAACAGGAAGTTTCCCATCGTGCTCTCGGTGGACAGCGAGAAAAAGCGGCTCACCATGCTCTTCGGGGTCACGTCGCCGTTCTCGTCCTGCTCCCGGTCCCACCGGTGCAGCAGGAAGTCCGCGCCGATCTTCATCATGGCAAACACCGCCACCTGCGCCGCCTGGCTCAGGATGGCCCGGTCCCGCTGCTTTGTCGCCCGCTGCAGCTCTGCCTTGTTCGCGTCGCTGGCGTCCGCCTTGTACCGCGCCGCCTGCGCTTTCCAGTCGCCCACCGCGTCGATCAGGATGCCCGCATTCTGGAAGCGCTGGGTCGTGAACATCGTAAAGGTCTTTACCATCTCGTTCGGGTCTCGCTGGATGCCTGCCCGCTGCATCACGGTGTAGTTCGGCTGGGTCTGCTCGATCACCTTCTGGTAGGTGCGGTTCACGGCCTCCCAGTATGCCGGGCTGCCGGTCTCGCCCGCTCCCTCGAATTCCGCCGCGTGGTTCTTCACATAGGCCTTGCTACCCTCCCACAGGGCCGCCACCGTGATCTCGTCCATGCCGTTGATCCACCCGGTCAGCCATCCGGGCACCTTGTCCATGCCCTTCTGCACCAGCGTCTCCCGCTTGCCGATGCTCTGCAGCTCACCTTTTCCGGTCCCGCGCTGCCGCCACTGCAAAAGCACGTCTCCGTGCTCTGCAATTTCTGCTTCCAGCGCCGCCTTCTGCTTCGGCGACAGGTTTTTCACAAAGGGCACTACCGCCGCCATGGTGTCCCCGCCCAGCACGGCCGCCGCCGTCGGCAGGCTCGCCGCCTGTGCAATGGCCACGCCCGGGTTCATGGTCAGCACCGCCCCCGCGTAGTTGCCCCGCAGCGTGCTCAGCATCCGGCTCAGGCTGTTGGAGCGGTGCCGCTGGGTGGTCTGCAGGTCGGTCAGAAGATCGTCCAGGTAGTCCACGGCCTTCGTGCCCCACTGCTCCTTGATCACGCCGTTTTTCAGGGTCTTCACGCCGTCCCGCGTTTCCACGCCGGCGTTCAGGATCTTCTGCACGTCCCGGATGGGCGCGGCCAGTCCCGCATAGGCCGCCGTGTCCCGCAGGCTGCGCTGCACCACGCTTGAGCACTCTTCCAAAAGGATGGGCTTGCTGCTCTTCACACGGTTCTTCAAAAATCCCCGGCCCTCAATGGTCGCGTCCAGCTTCACGCCGTCGATCTCGGTCGCCAGTGCAGCCTTGTCCACCGCAATGGGGTAGTAGTTCTGCACGGTGGCCCGCTTGTAGCCCACCAGCTGCAGGCTCGTCTCGTTGATCAGATTCGTGGTGTAGTTTCCAAAAAACTCCTTCATGTCCGCGCACCACGCCCGGTCGTAGTCGGTCATGGCCGCTTCCACCCGGCCCACGATGCTGTCCGCTGTCGGCATGCCGTCCGCGTCGGTCAGCATGCCCAGCTGCACCAGCTGTCCCTTCTGGTAGGCCTGCTCCACGTCGCCCTTGCTGTACAGCTGCGCATCCGGCACCACCATGCCGCCGGTCATCAGGTGTTCCCGGCTGTCCTTGTTCTGCAGGTGCATGTACAAACTGCACAGCTGCGCATGGGTCAGCGGCACCGCGTTGTGGTCCGTGTCTCTCAGGCCCACGTCCACAAGGTCCGCACCCGGCCCGGCAAAGGCCTGCGCTTCCTTGGCGTGCTTTTCGCCCGTCACGTCCGCAAACAGCTTCTCTCCCTCGATGGTGATCTTCGTCTGCCGGTACTGGCCGTCGTTCAGCATCTGCCCGATCTTCTCCATCTGGCCGCCGTTCTTGTAGCCGCCCAGCATCCGCAGCACCCGCTCGGCCCCCAGCATGTCCAGGTTGTACTTGGTCAGCAGGTTCTGCAGCCCGTCCAGCGCCCCGCCGGGGTGGTTGCCCTTGCTCAGTGTCACCTCATCGGCTGCCTCGTCCGCGATCTTGCTCACCTCTTCAGCCTTCGCAAGGCTCACGGTCTTGTTCTCGTTCCGGATCACATGCAGCGTCGCGCTGGTGATGGCCTTCAGCATCCGCATCTGGTCCACCGTCATGGGCAGGTAGGTGCGGCTCTCGGTCTCCCGGATCCGCTTGCGCAGCCGCTCCTGCAAGGCCAGTGCCTTCTCGCTGTAGGGCAGCTCCTCAGCCTCGGCCAGCTTTGCCTGTAAGTCGGCCAGCTTTGCATCCTTCCACGCCGTCAGGTCGGTCTGCAGCGCCGTGATCAGCTTCGGCACCCCGGTCTGCTCCCACTCGGTGGTCATGGCCGTGGGGCTGCCCTTGCTGCCCATGCTCGCCTGGATGCTGTTCTGCAGCCGCGTCAGCTGGGCCACGGCCTTGTCGTTCAGCACGGTCATGTCGGCGATCTTTGCCACCTCCGCCGCCTGCTCGATCAGCCGCTTGCTCACATACTTGCCCTTGCTCGGCCGCAGCACCATCTGGTTCAGCGCCGCCGCATCCTGCCGGATGCCCCGCTTCAGCTCGTCCATCTTCCGGCCGTCCCGCGCTTTCTGCACCCGCTTCTCGGCCACCCGCTTCGCAATGGCGATCTCCTCATCCCGCTGCTGGCGTGCCACCTCGGCGGCCAGTGCGTTCCGCTGCGCCTGCTTCTGCTGCCAGGCCTCGGCCTTCCGCTGGTTTTCTTTCTCCCATTCCATGATCTCGTTTTCCTGCACGATCAGGCTGTACTCGGCCTTGTCCGCACGCCGCTGCTCGTCCCGCACCTGCCGGGCAAGGTCGGCGTTCTCGCCCCGCAGCTGCCGCACCTCCAGCCTTGCCTCGTCCCGCATCTGCTGCAGTTCGGTCCGCATCCGCTTGCGCTCGGCTTTCCATTCCCGCTCGTAGGTCTCCCGCAGCACGGTCAGCTTCTCGTTCAGGTCGCCCACGTTGCTCACGTCCACGCCCAGCAGTTCCAGGTTCGCGTCCAGCTGCTTTTCCGCTTTCGCGTTCCGCTTCTGCAGCTCGCTCACCTGCTGCACCTCGGCGTTCCGGCCCGCTGTGCGCTGGTTCTCGGCCAGCCGCCGGTTGAATTCCCGGCTCTGCACCTCCTGCACGCCCCGCAGGCTCTTTTCCACCTCGGCCGCCCGCGCCGCGTCTCCGGCAGCCGCCTTCGCCGCTTCCAGGTTGTGCCGCTGGATGCCCTCAAAAATGGCCTGTGCGTCCGTCAGCTGCGGCAGCTGCATGATATCCCCGATGATCCTGCCCGCCAGCTCCACGCGGGCATCCTCATACTCGGCCTTGTCCGCAAAGCGGCTCATGGTCTTCGGCTTGATGGCATCGTGCAGGTTCATCAGCACGTCCAGCCACTCGGTGCTCTCGAAGCTCTGACTGCCCGCCACACCGGCCTGCTCTGCGGCCTGCTTCCATAGCGCCTTGGCTCCATCGGTCACGCCGCCCACGGCGCGGTCATCATTCACAAGGCTCTCATACTGCTCCGCCGGGTTGCCGTCCCGCACGCCTTCGGCCTGCCGCAGGGCCACGCCGTGGCGCCGTGCCTCGGCCACCGCCTCGCTCCAGCTGCCGTACCGCTTCACAAGCTCGGCCTTTGCCTGCCCGTTCCTGTTCACGGTGTACTCCAGCTTGTGCAGTTCCGGGTACTCGTCCCACAGCTCGCTGTTGCGGTACATTGCCCCGTCCTGGATCTCTCCTGCCAGCGTCTCCGCCAGCGCCTCGGCCTTCTCCATGTCCGCGCCGTCCGCCTTCAGGTAATTCACCAGCACTTCGGTCTCTTCTGCCAGCTTCGCCCGGTCGGTCTTGCTGCCGTTTGCCTTCAGCCAGCGCCCGGCCAGTTCCTCCACCGCGCTCCGGCTTACCGTCACGCCCCGCGTCAGCCCAAAGAACTGGCTTAGTGTGTCCAGCGCCGCCGCCTTCTCGGCGATCACCCGGCTGGCCTGCTGCTGCTCGTTCCGCTTCGCGTCCCGGCTCGCCTGTTCTGCCAGCTGGTAGCGGAATCTTGCCAACTCGCTTTCCTGTGCCAGCTCCCCGGTCCTGTAATAGTCCCGGATTTCCCGCACCACCTTGTCCGCATCCACACGCCCGCTGTATTCCTTGCTGGCGGCAACCCTGCCGTCTGCTGTGGAGATGTCCAGCGTGAACTGCCCGCGCTCGCCGCTCAGCTGCTCGGCCATTTTCCGGATCTGTTCCAGCTGCTGCGCCGTGGGGGCCGTGTCCGCCGAAATGTCCACGCCCGGTGCCTCGGCCATCACACGCACATTGCCGTCCAGCAAAAACTCATTCAGAGCTTCCGTGCCGTTCTTCACTTCCGCCGGGCCGAACACCTCCAGAATTTCCCGGTGGTCGGTGTCCCGGCTACGGTCATTCTGGGCAAAGTCCAGCATCTGGCCGTCCGGCAGAATGTACCCTGCCCGCCGGAATTCTTCCGTCACGCCGAACTGCTCCTTCGCCAACATCCGCCGGTACTCCGCATTGCCGCCGTACGCTTTGGCTCTGGCATTGTAGGCGTTCTGTGCATCCTTGGCCTGGGCGTCCTTCCGCTGCTGCAGACGCTCATTGGCTGCTTTCATCTGCTCCGTCAGGGCGCTGTCCCGCTCTTCCAGCGCGGCCAGGCGGCTGTTGTACTCCTTGCGCTTTGCAAGGTAGTCCTGGTATTCTGCGCTGTCCCGGTAGGCCTTGCCCTCTGCGGAAAAAACGCCCAGCGCCTTTTTCTTTGCCTCGATCCGCTGCACTTCGGCACTGTTCAGCCATGCACTGCGTTCTTCCTTCAGGGCACTGCGCTGCTTGGTCAGCTGCTGCTGTTCGGTGCGCAGCTTTGCCAGCTCATCCTGCTCCGCCAGCTGATAGCGCACATTTTTCTGCACAGCTGCATTGTTTTCCTTGCTTTTGGCAGAGGTTTGTGCTATAGTAGTGTCAGAAGATACTTCCTGAGCATCCGCAAGGGTGCTCCGCACAGCTTTCGGGAGCTGTGTGGGAGTATCTTCTTTTTTTGTCATATTTCCCTCAGTGTCAAACGTCACATAGCTTCCATCTGTCCAGCATACCTCATGAACATAGAAATTCTTCATGCCATTCTGCCGGGTGTATTCTCTTACAATCACGCCTTCATACAGCTTTGTTCCGTCAATTTCGACGGGCGCTGCAAAGACATAAGTATCATACCCTCGTCCCTGCCAGTTTTGCTCATACCCGATTTGCTTTCCTTTTTGAATTACTTCGGGGACTGCAGCAACCGCAACCTGTTTTGCTTTGCTGTTCCCATGCTGCACCGTTGCACGTGCACCGCTCTTTGTCAACTCCACCGTTCCGAAGTTTTCACGAATCACTTTGTTTCCTATAGAATCAAAGAATTCTTCAACATTGGAAATGTTTTCGTTTCGCGTTTTTCCGAAAGACACCTCTGTTCCTTCGATTGTCGCCACCGGTTTCATTTCTTCCAATTCGTCCAGATGGCCGTTCATCTGCTCCACCAGAGAATCTTTTCCCTCGTGCAGCTGGAACCGCACCCCCTGCGCCGCACCCTCACTCTTGAGGGCTGCGGCGTTTTCTTTTGCCGCCCGCAGGTTGTCCATGGCCTTTTCCGCGTGAGCAAAATATTCGTCCTGCAGCGCCCGCTTCTCGGCTTCCGCCAACCGCTGCGCTTTCAGGGCCGCCCGGTTCTCCGGGTCCTTCGCCAGCACTTCCTTAGCCCGGCTCACGATGTCGCTCAAAAGGTCCTTCACCGCATTCATCACCTTGCGGATGGTCCCCGCCTGGCCTGCGTTCTTCTCCGCCTGCCCGCGCTGGAACTCCACCCAGCGCTTGAAGCTCTCCTCGCTGTCAAAGATGCCGCGCCACGCATCGGCCACCATTTCCTCGGCCGCTTCGCCGTAGGTCAGGCCCTGCTGTGCGTAGTCGGAAAGTTTATTCCGGATCAGCTCGTCGATGTTCTCAAAGCCCTCGCTCTTGGCCAGATACTCCATCACATGCTGCTGCACCGCCTTTGCGCCCTCGGTGTCCAGCGCGTTATACCAGTGCCAGTCCTCGTGCAGCACGGTGCCGAACACGTCTCCCGCGCTGTCTGCAAAAAAGATCTGTCCGGCAGCCGTGTCCACATAGGCCTTCACCCGCTCGTCGCCTTCCAGCACCGCCTTCAGCACCGCATCGGTGTCGGTGCCCCGTGCATTCAGCTCGATCAGCTCCGTGGCCACCTCGTCTGCCGTGCGCATGGTGCCTTTGTACAGCACCCGTCCGCTGCCGCTCACGCTCTTTTCGCTCAGCGCACCGCCCGGTGTCCCGGTCTGCACGGCCCCGGCTTCCGCTTCGCCCTTACCCTGCAGCCACGCGATCTTCAGCGCCGCCGCGCCGCCGGGCTGTGCCAGCACATAGTCCGTGTTCACCGCAAGGCCGTTCATACCCTTCGCCAGCTCCATAGCCTTGTCAAAGGTGGTCACGTCCTCCATCTGTCCCAGCCGGTACAGGCTGGATGCCGCCGCCGCATACCGGCTCTCGTCCGCAATGCCGGCCGGCATGTTCCGGCTCAGCGTCTGTGCCGCGCCCTCGCTCACCTTCCAGCGCAGCAGCTCCCGCTGTACGCTGCTCTTCTGCGCGCCCTCGCTGCGCACTTCCAGCCCGGCCGTCTCCCGCAGGGCTGCCGGTTCCGCCTGGTGTGCAAAGGCTCCCTCACCGCGGGAGCTGTCGAGCGAATGCGAGACTGCGGGAGTTTCCACCGTTTCCCCGGTGTTTTCCACGGTCCGCTTCTGTGCCGCCTGCGCCTGCTGCTCGGCCTGTGTCCGCGCAGCCATCTCCGGATCCAGCACCTGCGTCTCCACGGTCCCGTCCGGGTTCCATGTGGTCATCACGCCGTCCCGGATCTCCCGGCCGCTGCCCTGCAGTTCCCCGGTCTGCTCCTGCTGCACGGCTTCCGGTTCCTGCTGTTCCTCCTGTGCCGACTGCGCCGTGCTCCGCTCGGCTTCCATCTGCCGCAGCACCTGCCGGGTCTGTGCCGCCGTTTCGGGCAGCTCCATCCCGTATGCCTCGGCAAAGGCCGCGCGGTTCGCTTCGTTGGCCGCGTTCGGGGTAAACAGCTTGATGGTCCTGCTTGTCAGGGTCCCACTGTCCATCGCTTCGGCCAGCTGCTGCACCGCCGGGTTGCTGCTCTGCATTTTCTGCGCTTCCGTCTGCCGTTCCAGCCCCAAGCTCACCCTCTCGGGAGAGCTGTCGCCCGTAGGCGGCTGAGGGAGTTCGTCCCCCAAGGCTTCCCCCTCGGGAGAGCTGTCAGCGCCCTGCGCTGACGGAGAGGGTTCGTTCCGCTGTCCGGTCTGTCCTTCCGCCTCCAGCACCGCGCTCATCCTGCCCAGCTGCGTGCCCACGGCACCGCCCAGCGCGCCGGATGCGCCGCCCGTCAGGCCGCTCTCCAGCGCCGTCAAAAAGGTGTCCCGGTTAAACAGCTCCTGCGCCGCCTGCTCGTCGCCCAAGGCCGCGTCAATGGCCTTGTCCGCATAGGTCTCCACAAAAGCCTGCATGGCGTTGTCCACGCCGCCGGAAATTGTGTTCGCAATGGTGGGGTACTGCTGCGCCAGCACACCATTGTCCGCTACGCTTCGCACCATGTCCGCCAGCTTGCCCGCCAGCGTGTCCTTGGCGTAGTCGCTGCCCATGGTCCGGGCAAGGTCTGCCGCGCCCACGCTGTTGATGGCCCACCCCGCACCGAACTTTGCAAGGCCGCCTGCCAGCGTCTTGCCTGCGCTCTCGCCCTTCTCGATGCTCTGGCCCATGCTCTCCGCGCCGCCCTGGGCGCTCAGCACCGGCAGCACCAGCGCCGGGCTGATACCCGCCACCGCAAGGTTCTCCGCCGCACTGGTGGTCACCCCCATCAGCTGGCGCGCAAGTGGGCTCATTCCCGCCTGCGCCGCCTCGTTCAGCTGCTGGCCGCGCTTGTACATCTGGTAGCCCAGGCTCTTCTCCGGGTCGATGCCCTCGCTCACCTTTGCCCCGCTGATCCGCGCCCGCATCCGGTCGATCTCGCTCTGGCTGTAGCCCTTGGCCTTCAGCTCTTCGTCTGTGTAGGCCATGCCGGTGCTCTGGGCCGGGGCCGCCATCACCCCGCTACTGTTCATCTGCATGGCGTTGTCCCGCCCTGCATACTGGGTCTTTCCGCCGGTCATCAAGCGCAGCAGTTCCCACTGCCGGTCGTCGCTCTTCACGCTCTCTCGCAGCTCGGTCCAGTTTTTCCCGGTCTCCGCTGCGTTCTGCACGCTCCGCACGGCCGTCTCGCCCGCCAGCAGCGGGGCCGACGCCACCGTGTCCACAATGCCGCCGATCGTGTTGGAGATGCGCCGCGCCGCCCGCTGCCAGTCCGGCAGGGCATCAAAGTCGGCAATGTACTGCCGCGCCTCTCGGATCTGCTTGCGGCTGTAGCCCTTGGCCAGCAGCTCCGCGTCGGTGTACTCCCGCTTTTCCGTGCTCGTTTCTGCCGTCGGCACACTGGCCATTGCCCCGCTCACGCTTATCGGCTTCATGGCGTCGCTGCGCTCGGCATAGATCTCGTTCCCGCTGCCTATCCGCAGCAGTGCCACCAGCTCCCGGTGCTTCAGGTCTGCATCCATCCACTGGTTCAGCCGGTCGAAATCGCTGAACTTGTCGGTTGCCTTCAGCTCTTCGGTCTCCTGCTTCAGCTGCTGTGCATCCCGCGCATACCAGCTTTCCACCCGCTTTGCGTCCGCATCCTTGATCTGCTTTTTTACGCTCTCCGCGTTCGGTGCACTGGCCATTGCCCCGCTCGCGCTCTGCATCGGCATGGCGTTGTTTCGCTCGGCATAGGTCTTTCCGCTCTTGGTCCCGGTCCCCAGCACCTTGGCCGCCGGGGCGCTGTTCTTGCCCGTTCCCAGCCACTCCGGCTGTCCGGTGCGTTCCACCGTCGGCAACTTTGATCCCGCCTTTTTTGTGGTCTGCACGCTTTGGGTCCCGGTCATCTGCCCCAGCACCTGCGCGCTCAGGCTTCCACTCGTGGGGTTCTGGTTTCTCTTTCCCGCGCTCTGCGTCCCGGCTTTCTGTGCCGTGCTGCGCACGCTGGTGCCAGCGCTCCGGTTCACCCAGGCGTCGGTACTTTTGGCCGCCGGCTTGGTCCCGCTGCCCGTCCGCAGCGCGTCGATTTTTTCCGCACTCCAGCCGGTGCTTCCGCTGCTCCGCGCTGGGGCCGTCGTGCTTTTCGGTTCCGCGCTCTGGCCGGTTCCCTGCGTGCTCTTCTGCCCATTATTCTGTTTGCGCAGCTTTTCAATGTCCTGTGCGCTCCATCCCATACTCTCACCTCATCACTTCGTTCCGCGCCACTCGTAGTCGATCCGGTTCATAATGGCCGAGATCCGGTCGCTGCTCAGGCTCGTGTTGTTGGCCAGCTCGCTTGCGATCTGGTTCTGGCTGTACCCGCTGTTGGCCATCTTCCGCGCGTTGTACATGCCCTGCTCCCAGGCTGTGCCGTTTGCCTTGCCGGGGTTGCCTGTGCCAGTCAGCCGCTGGATGCGCCCTGCATCAGCCAGTGTGTCCTCGTAGTAGCTTCGCCGCTGGTCGTCCGTCTTCATGGTGCTGTACTCTTTAAACATCGTGTTCAGCTGCGGCTGGGTGTACCCGTCCACCTTGCTGCTCGTGTTGCCGCTCTTCGTGCTGCGGCTCGTACCGCTGCTCCGCTTTTTCTCTTACTGGTTCATCTGCTGCAGGATCTTTGCGATCTCGCTGGTGGTGTAGCCCTCTTTCTGCAGGGCATTGGCAATGGACGTGTCACTCTTGCCACGGCTGCGCAGCAGTGCCGCCGTAAAGGGCACCACGATGCTGCCCTTCAGCGCATTCGTTCCCGCGGTGCCGCCGGTCGTTCCCGCTGCCCTCCCCGATGCCTTGCCGCTGCCGCTGCTTTTTGCAGCAGCGCTGCCCGCTGCACGGCTGGCCTTTGCCTGCGCGCTCAGGCTTCCGCTCGTGGGGTTCTGGTTGCTCTTTCCCGCGCTCTGGCCGGTTCCCGCTGTGCTCTTCTGCCCATTATTCTGTTTGCGCAGCTTTTCAATGTCCTGTGCGTTCCATCCCATACTCTCACCTCATCACTTTGTTCCGCGCCACTCGTAGTCGATCTGGTTCATAATGGCCGAGATCTGGTCGCTGCTCAGGCTCGTGTTGTTGGCCAGCTCGCTTGCGATCTGGTTCTGGCTGTACCCGCTGTTGGCCATCTTCCGCGCGTTGTACATGCCCTGCTCCCAGGCTGTGCCGTTGGCTTTGCCCGGGTTGCCCACGCCGCTCAGCCGGTCGATGCGTCCCCCATCCGCCAGCACATCGGTATAGTAGCTGTAGCTTTTGTCATCCGGCTTCATACTGTTGTATGCTTTCAGCATCGTGTTCAGCTGCGGCTGGGTGTACCCGTCTGTCTTGTTGCTCTGCTTGTTTGTGTTCTGGTTGCTGTTCTTTCCGCCGCTCCCGCTTCCTGTCCCGGTCGTGGTCTTGTACCGGTTGCTGATGGCCAGCTGGCTTGCATACTTGGCAAGTTCTGCCTGGTTCAGCCGGTTTGCAATGGTGCTGTAGCTGTCCACACTCCCGGTGGGCAGCCCCGCCATCTGCAGGTAGCTGTTCGCCGCCGTGTCGTAGCCGCTGCCTGCAAGGCCTGCCGCCGTGGTCAGGTAGTCCAGCTTGTCCTTCTCCACCTGCGACAGGCCCTGCCAGCTGTCCAGCATCGTGTCTGTCAGTCCGTACTGGCTCAGGATCTGCTTTGCCGCGTCGTCAAAGCCCGCCTCCTTGTAGCTTGCCGCCTGCTGCAGTGCCGCCATCTGGTCGCTCAGCTCGGTGCGGCTCAGGTTGTCGTTGTACTGCCGCAGTGCAAAGGCGTTTTCCCAGTCCTGCTGCCGGTACCCCTTGTAGGCGTCGTACCCTTCCAGCGCGGCCGCGCCCACGTTCTTCACCACGTTCCACACGTTGCTCAAAAAGTCGCTGTTCTCCTGCCGGGCCTGCTGGGTGCGGTCGTACCGGTAACTCCGCCAGTCTGCTGCGTTCTGCACGCTTCCGTCGTGCTCATTGCGCGCAAGCTGGTCCTGCGTCAGCAGGTTGTCCAGCTGGGTGCCCTGGCCCGCCAGCTCCTGCTGCCACTGGCTCAGGGCATCCGCCCGCGCCTGGGCGTACACGTTGGCGGTCTGGCCCGTCTCCCCGGCCGCCGCCTGCTGTGCCGCGCTCTTGGCCCAGTCCGTTCCGTACCCGCCGCTAAGGCTGTTTGCCACCTGCTCGGCCGCACTGGCCCCCGCGCCCGCGTTGCCAAACAGGCGGCTCAGTGCGCCCCGGTAGGTGCCATTCTGGCTGTCAAAGCCAAGCCCTGCGCTGTTGGCACTGTCCATGCCCGCCAGCGCGTTCTGGATTCCTTCGTCGTAGCGGTTCTCATATGCCCCCGGCATGGCCGCTTCCGCCTGTGCCTGCTGTTTCTGCTGGTCGTTCAGTCTCTTGATGGTCCCCATTTTATTCTCCTTCCTTTAAGCAAAGCTCCCCCCTTCGGGGGAGCTGTAAGCAGCTCCGGCACAGCCGGACTGCGCACTGAGAGGGTTCTTCAGATAAAGAAGAACGGCAGGATCTGCGCCGCCATGCCCAGCACGCTGAACAGCCCGTTCAGGGTGCTGCTCACGTTCTGCTGCCGCTGTGCATAGGCGTTGTTGTACTCGTTCTGCCTGTAGCTCAGGTTGTTGTACCAGTTCGACAGGTCTTTCTGGTACTTGTTGTAGTCATTCTGCTCGGCCTGCTGCAGGCCGTTCAGCTCCTGCTGCAGCCCGCTCTTTTTCGTGTTGTACTCGCTGCGGCTCTGGCTCGTCAGGCTGTCCAGCACGTTGTCCAGGTCGCTCATGGTCGCCGCATAGGCCTTCTGGCCCGCCTGGGTGCCGTAGCTGGAGCCGTACCCGCCGGTCAGGGCGCTGGCATTGGCCTGCGCGTTCTGGTTCGCCAGCTTCGCCTTCTGGGTGTACTCGCTCTTGTACTGCTGGTATGCCGTATCGGCCGCCGGGTCATAGTCGTAACCGCCCAGATCATCCAGCTTGCCCATCACGTTGTCGATCTGGCCCTTGTACTTGCTCTGGTAGTCGGCCGGTTTCGTCTGTTCAAAGCGCTCCAGCTCGCTCCGCGCGTTGCTCAGTCTGCTCATCTTCAGCTCTCCTTTCCGCTCAGATAATCCTCGCTCATGTTCTCGCTGCTAAGGTTGGTCAGCACATAGGTCAGCTGCTCGTTCAGCTGGTACAGGTAGTTCTTCAGCGCCCGCGCGTCCGCTTCCGGCATCTGGTCGCTGAAGCTCGGCAGGCCGATGCCCGCCAGTCCCGCAATGCTTGCCATTGTCTTCTCCTTTCATCGTCTCGGCACCGCGCCGCTCACCCTTGCCCCTGCTGCATCCGCAAGCGTAATGGCCATGCTCCGCAGCACCATCTGTCCGGTGCCTGCAAATCTCAGCCGCATGGTGTCGTGCCGCCGGGGCACAAAGGGCAGGTTCACCCGCTGGTGGTCCCTCGTCACCGCACAGCTGCTCACCGTCTCCCAGTCCCCGCCGTCGTAGCTCACCGCCACGGTCAGCACCGTGTGGGCCAGTGCATCCATGCGCAGCGTGACCCGGCTGATGTACTTATCGTCCGGCACGGCAAGGCCGATGTCTCCGGTCACGGCCTCAAATTTCAGCCCCGTCTCGTCCTCGCCGCTCTCTTCCCGCTCCGGGTCGGCCGCCCACAGGGCATTGCCGTCCCACAGGTACAGCTGCTGGCCGGTGCTCACCATGCCGGTGCCCGCCGCGCTCTCCTCCTGCCACAGGCCCCGCTCGGTGTCGTACACCAGCAGCCGCCCGCTGCCCGTGTCCGTTTTTCGGTGCAGGTACAGGTAGTACCGCGCATCCAGCTGCCCGCCCACGGCCCGGTCCACCGCCGTCAGCTTCCCGGTGTCCAGCGCGCCGCTCACTTTGGCAGGCAGGCTTCCGCTCCACGCCATCACCCCGTCCGGCGACAGATAATACAGCGTCTCCGCGATCACGCAAAGGCTCTTTGCCGCATTTGCCGCCACGCCCCGGCACCGCACACTGCTCATCTGGTAGTCGCTTGGCTTCGAGCCGTACAGCTTGTGGATGCAGTTTTCCTTAAAAAACAGCAGGTACCCCAGGCAGCTGGCCGCCCCGGTAAATGCGCCGTCGCTGCCCACGCTCACCGCGTAGCTGTCCGACGCAATGCCCCGGTAGCTGTACCAGTTGGTGGGGTCGCCCAGGGCACAGGCATAAATGCTGTTTTCCTCCCGACTGCATCCCCACACCCGGTTGCCCTGCTCGGTCACAAAGTCCAGGTCCGGCACCCGCCGTTCCAGCTTCACCGGCGCTGCGGCCGCTTCGTTCTCGGTCACCTTGCCGTCGGCGCTTCGCCAGCTGGTGCCGGTGGCCGTCACGGTCCAGCTGCCATAGTACCGGGTGCTGTCCTCCGGCACGGCCAGCGTCGTGATCACGTCGTCCCCGTCCAGCGTGCCGATGCTCACCTCGCCGTTCAGCCCGGCCGCCGCCGCACTGCATACGGTGCCCGGCATCCCGCTCACCGTCACGGTGTCGCCTTCCTTCAGCACGCTGCCAAGGCCCGGGCAGTGCAGCCGCAGGCTCGTCAGCAGGATCTCGCTCCACTTCTTGTTCTTCGCGCTGTACTTCAGCAGTACGCCGCCCGCACCGTAAGGGCTCTCGGCGTCCCCCTTTAAAAACAGCTGCCCGTCTGCCGGGCTCTCCGGCTCGGTCGTGCCCACGCCGTCCGGCGTGTAGGTCCGGCCCTCGCCGTCGCAGGGGGTCACGGTCATGGTCCCGCCGCTCAGCGTCCACGCCGCCGCAAGGTCCGTCAGCTCCCCGCTCACCGTGTCAAAGGCCTTCTTGTCCGGCCAGATCAGCACCTTCGTGCCCATGCCGGTCATGGCCTTCTCGTTGTCGGTCAGCGCGTTTTCCAGCACCACCGCCCCGGCCCGGCTCTCGTCGGCGTCCGGGGTGTACTCCAGCGTGGTCCCCCGGCAGATCACCAGCCCGTTCAGGTGGTACATGCCGTTCACGTCCTGTACCTCCCGCACTTTTTTGCGGGTCGCCCGCGTCTGCAAAGCCGGGTACCCCCGGCCGGAAAAATTCAAACTGCTGCTCAGCTCCGCCTCGCTGCACCCGTAGGTCTCGTTCACCCCGCCAAAAGCCCGCAGCATCTGCCGCCCGCTCTGCAAAATGTTCAGGTTCCGCCCGTCCGTCATCTCAGTACCTCCACTGCACACCGCCCGCCGGGGCATAGCGTCTGCGCATCCACGCGGCAAACTCCTGCACATAGTCGCTGTACAGCTGCATCTCGTTGGCCGCCCGCGCCGTCTCTCCCAGGGCGAGATCCATCTGTGCACACAGCCAGTGCACATACAGCGGGCTGTACTGCTCCGGTGCCAGCAGCTCGGTGTCGTAGGCAAGGCCGTCTGCCCATGCCGTGTCCGCGCCCACGTCGTCAAAATCCACCGTCTCGCTGCGCGCCACCACGCTCCCGCGCAGGCGGCTGTCGCACTGCCGCAGCCAGTTCTGTTTCAGGCTGTCCGAAAATTCGTTGTTCGGCCGCATCTCGTCGGCCTGCTCCATGGCCTGTCCCGCCGTCATCTCGTCATCTTCTCCTTCCAAATCAAAAGGCCCCGGCACAGCCATGTGCCGCTGTACCGGGGTCCTCTGTCTCTTTTGTTACACGCGCTGTGCCTGCTGCACGGCCGCCGCCTCTGCTTCGGCATTGCGGGCCATGGCCGCGTTGTCCATCTCTTCGCTGTGGCGCAGCACCTCGGCCACCGCCTTCGGCACCTCCACGTCCACGCCGCGCTGGATCAGGTAGGTCTCGCCGTTCACGCCCACAAACACAGGCGCCTTATAGCGCTGGCTGTCTTTAAACAGGTGGATCACCTCGGTGTCCTTCTCCAGAGTGTCCATGGTGTCCTTTTTTGCGGCCTCGGTGTCCTGCACGGCCGTCTCAGTCTTTTTTACTGCCATCGTCGTACCCCCTTGATTTTCTTAGTTTGCCAGTGCCTTGGCACTGTAGCGTGCGCTGCAGCTCTCAATGCGCACCATGTACTGCTCGCTCAGGCGCTCGGCGGTCTTCACAGCCTTCCAGCCCACGGACGCGCGCTGGTTCAGCGGGTCATCGCCGTAGCCCAGCTGCTTCACGATGTGTTGCATGCCGCCGCCCTCCAGCTCGGTGGTGGCGTAGGCGTGGGCACCCAGCACCAGGGTGCTGAACACCGCCAGGCCGCTCGGGCATCCGGTGCCCTTCCAGATCTTTGCTTCGCTCGACACCACAAAGCGCACGTTGTTGATCTTGCCGATCTCGCCGTTGAAGATCTCTTCCGGGGCCGCGTACTTGTGCGCCTCGATCCAGTTCGGGTCCTTGCGGATGTCATAGCTGGTGTACGGGTGCACGATGGCCACATAGCTGTCTCCGATGGGGTCCGCGTTCTGGGCCTGCAGCATGGCCACCGCCTGGTCGATCAGGTCCACGGTCAGCTGTGCGGTGGCGTCCAGCGTTGCGCGGCTGGTCACGGCAGTCTCCGCTCCGTCCGCCACCTTGGGCGCGTAGATCACATTCGTGCCGCCGTTCAGGATGTCGCGCACCGCGGTGTCCATGGTGCGGGCGCCCTGGCTGGCCAGAATTTTGGTGGCCTGCACCACATTGTTGTCAATGGCAGTCAGATCCAGCATGTCGGTCAGGGGCACCCAGCCGCCGTACTGGTGCACCTCGGCGGTGATGGTGGTCACGTTCAGGGTCTGGCCTGCCGGGGTCACGCCTTCTGTCAGCGGGGTGGTGGCCTTCGGCAGGCTGTCGTACCGGCGAAACTCAATGGTCTTACCGTTGTTCGCCGGGATCGGGTAGCTGTCGCCGAACTGGTCATGCACCATCGCAGGCTCTGCCAGATCCAGCAGGGTCTTTTCGTAGTAGGTCTTCATCTCGGCGGTCATGCCGCCGGATGCGGTGGTATTCTGCAGCTGTGCGCTTGCATCCGCAAACATCTGCAGATCCAGTCTCTTTTTGCTCATCTGTTTGTCCTCCTTCAAGGTTTTTATCTTCTCACGCCCGTTGCGTGGGAAATCTCTCACAGCACGATACGCTCGCCTCGCCGTGCCCGCTTTGCCAGCTCGGCCCGCTGCTTGGCGGTCATGTGCGCCACGTCCACCTTCATCTCGGCCGCGCCGCCGGGGTGCGCCCCGTTCTCGGCCGGCCGCTGTGCCCTCTGCTGGATCCGCGCCGTCACGCCCTGCTCCACCTGCTGGGCCGTGCGGGCCGTGCTTGCCTCCATCAGCTGGTCAAAGTAGGCGGCCCGGTACGCCGCTTCCAGCCCGATGCCGCGCCGGATCATGTCCGCCACGCTGGGGTTGTTCAGCACCTCGTCCAGCTCAAACGCCGGGTACTTCACCTTCAGCCGGGCCGCTTCCGCTTCCCACTGGGCCCGCACGGCCGCCGCACGCTGCTGGTGCTCGGCCGCCTGCCGGACCTGTTCGGCCCGCTGCTTCTCGGCGTTCGCCCGCTGCAGCTCGCTTTCCATCCGGTCCATTTCCCGCGCGGTCTTTACGCTGATGCCGCGCTCCGCTGCCAGGGTCTCGTAGTACTCGTCGTTCTTCACCTTGCCGTTCTTCACGGCCTCGGTCAGGGCAGCCAGGTTGTCCGCGCTCTGCACGTCGATGCCATACGCCTCGCCCAGCGCGTCCATCAGCCCCTTCACCGCCGGGTTGTCCAGCACGTTCTGCACGGCCATCTCCGACGCCCGCTGCAGTGCCTCTTCAAACTCGGCCGCGTACTCGCTCTGCATCAGCTGGCCAAAGGCCTTGCGCTTTTCCGCCGGGTCCGTCGGCTTGGGTTCTGGCTCCTTCTGTTCTTCCGGCTTCTCCTCCTGCGTCTCCTGAGCTCCCCCATCGGGGGAGCTGTCGTCCGCAGGCGACTGAGAGGGTTCTTCTGCAGCCGGTGCGGCCTTCGCCGCTCTGCCCGGTCGGCTGCGCTTTGCCAGCCGCTCCTGTGCGGGGCGCAGCTCCGGGGCCTGCACCGCCGGGGCCGCTTCCGCCCCATCGGCAGCAGCACCGCCGTCTCCTCCGCCTTCTGCAAACAGCTGCAAGTTCATCTTTCCGTCCACCATGTCCGGCAACTGTGCCGGGTCCGGTGCCTTGCCGTCCGCAAACACCATGTTCACCACCAGCTCCACGTTCTCCGGGTAACTCTCGGCCAGCGCGTCCAGTCCGTCCTGTACCAGCTCCACCCATGCTTCCACCATGTCGCAGCTCTCATTGGTCGGGGTCACCTCCACGCGCATCCAGCCCTCACCGTGTGCCACAGCGCCCAGCACCACAAGGCCGGCCCGTGCGGCTTCCTCCACCTCATTCGCCAGCGTCTGCATCAGCACGCTCACGGCCGCGCACACAATGTCGCTGCCGTACTTGCCTGCGCCCGCATGGCCCTTTGCCTTCACCTCGTAGCCGGTCTTGCCGTCGTTCCATACCGTGCGCATCACTGTTGCTTCGATCATCCGGTTTTCCTCCGTTCTTTTAGTGCGCCGCAGCGCACATCATGCTGCCCATGGCAGCCTTATTCCTTGTTCGGGTTGTTCACGTTCATGGCCCGCTTCGCCGCCTGGCTGGAAAGGCTCCCGCTGCGGTCGCCCACCACGCCGCCCAGGCTGTTCAGGGTGCTGGCCGCCACGGTCTTGCCGCCGCTGCCGCCC
>OLOO01000462.1_pt1 | contig 37917 bp, 27 predicted proteins | sample 1672621 | NCBI WGS metagenome assembly OLOO01 (sample SAMEA3136706, study PRJEB25190) | human gut metagenome | biome: human gut; feature: human-associated habitat; material: faeces | place: Austria | collected 2013 | reverse complement strand
TATCAAAGCTGTTTTTGTTTGTCAAGAACTTTTTTAACTTTTTTCAAAGTTTTTTTGTTTTGACTATTCGTCATTGTTGTCGTTTCCGCGACAGCTATATTAGAATAGCACACCTTTTTTTAATTGTCAACACTTTTTCTAACTTTTTTTAATATTTTTTCATTCATGGAAAAATCTACAATTGATACATCTATTGAGTTCTGTTTTCTCCTAGTGTACAGCGTCCAAGAACAAACTTACGAAATACAGTAGATGCAATACTTTGAGGATACTCTAAATCGTATACTAATGATACACTTCTGTCCGGCATTTCATCTAATATTTCTATCTGAAATACATTTCCGCTCATCATTGCCTCTTTTACAAACTCCGGTGGCAAAAAGCCGATTCCAAGATTATGTTCAATTGCCGGAAGCAGTAAATCTGTTGTTGCAAATTCCACTGCGGGTTCAAACGGTAGTCCGCGCTTTGCGAAATAAGAATCCAGAAAAATACGAGTAATCGTATCAGAGGTCAGACTCACCCAGGGATAATGACACAATTCACCTAATGTCATCATACGCCCCTTTAGATTTCGATATTTTCTGCCCGCAATTAAAATATCTGTATAAGAATGAACGGTATGTTTTATAAGAGGGTCTTCTATCGCAAATGGAATAGAGGAAATCATTGCCATATCAACCTGGCCTTTTTTCAATACTTCTATTGATTTTTGGGAACTATTATTTAAAATCTTAAATCTTACCTTTGGATGAACTTTCCGAAATGCCTCAATTGCCTGAAACAGACAACAATGAAGTGCTGTTTCAGTTGCACTGATTGTAATAGACCCTTCATCTACCGACATTAAATTTGTAATTTTTTGTTCTCCACGGAAAAACTGTGCACATCCTGCTGAGACATATTCATAGAAAGTTTTCCCCTCCGGTGTTAATTCCATTCCACTTTTGCTTCTAATAAAAAGACGGCATCCTAACTCCGCCTCCAATTTATGGATCGTTCTTGTCACAGCAGGCTGACTCGTCTGAAGTGCTGATGCAGCCTTTGTCAGATTTCCATATTTTGCAACATAATAAAAAATTCTATAATATTCAAAATTTGAGTTCATTTTTTTATCCCGCTCTCTTACCTCTGTCCGCTTCACTTTCTGCTTTGTTTTTTTCTTCGTACATCATTTTATCACAAAAACAAAACTTTTTGAAACTATTTTCTCTTCTAATCTGTCTAATAAGTGTAAGATTAAAAAAAACATATCTAACCGAAAGGAGGTTTAAATATTTTGCTGTTGTGCTTGATGCAGATGGAAATTTACTGTCAGCCAATGGCACTTCCGGCTCTGCATATACGGTTGCTGTTCAGGACAGCGATGTCTCTTCTATCTCCGTTTATTTATGCGATTATGATGAATATATGGATGAACTAAAGGGATATTATTTCTCAGCGGATTATCAGGAAAAAGCCAAAACAAAGACGTTTAAACAACTTCTCGATGAACATGCTGTTGCAAGTGATACTAAGATAATTACTGCTTTATCTAACCTTAACAAATCTAAGATAAAACCCAGGTACTTTCAATCTCCAGTGTTGAAAGTACCTGGGTTTTTACTCTATGGTTTTTACTCTATGCTTACGGTATTAGGCTGGGTATGAAAACTTACTACCTCACTTCCCAACGACTCCATTTCTTTTGCATTTTCAGGTGTTGTATATTTTCCCGTTTCATCATACATCAGCCAGTCCGGTGCATCAAAAAATGCAAGTTTTGGGGAAACTTCTTCGTAAAAATCTTTTAGAAGCCCGCCATTTCCATGATGTCCCATCTGAATATAATCTGCTTTTAACTTTTCTCCCCATGTATCAAGCAGATAATCACTCATCGCTTTTCCAACATCTGCACAAAACAACATACTGGATTTTTCTCCCTGCACCTTAAACATCATAGAACCATCATTTAAATAATCCTGTGATAATTCCTTTACATGTTCATCATAGGCATTATAAATATCAACTTTAAGCCCGCAGATATTCAGTTCATCTCCCGGATAAACGTATTTTAAATTTTTTACATTCAAATCCAAAAAATCATTATAAGTATCCACACTATCCCAATGTGCACGTTCCTGACACAATTTTGGTGACGGCATATCTACCGTATAAACTTCCTTGATTTCAATTCCCTGCAAATCTGAATAAATTGCATTAAACGCTCCAATATGATCTTGATGTGGATGGGTCAAAATCCATGCATCTACTTTTCCGCCCATCTCTTTAATCGTCTGACGCACAAAATCTGCATCTTCTGTCCAGCCACCATCTACAACAATTAATTGCCCCTTTCCACCATACAATGTATAAAACATAGAATTTACATCTCTTGGACCATACTGTGTAATCAGCCATGTCCTTTCCGTATCCTCAATTATTTTTTCATACTGGATAAATTTAACTGTTATGATCCCGAATAACAAAACGATAATGACCAGTGCTACACCAATCATTTTGTTTCTTTTTTTTGATTTTTTTCTCATCTTTCCCTCATCTAATTTTTTATATTAATTCTCCATCAAATGCTTCACTAATTTCTTCCTTTAATTCAAGAATGATTTTCTGATGATTTTTTCCCGGAATCAGCTGAATTAGCTTGATTCCTTCCTCTTCTTTGTCAATAATATTTCCTTCATGGTGCGTTGGATTTAAGACCCATACACGATCCACAGGATTTAATTTGCGAAGCACAAAATTTTCATCCAGCCCTCTGCAGTATTTTGAATGAAGTTCATTTTTATATCCCCGAATTTGATTTTCACAAAATGACTTCGTATCCCTATTCTGCTTTTTTGTTTTATCCTGAAAGATACTCTGTATCTTACGATATTTTACCTCAAAAATAATCGTTGACCAGTAAACATCTTCTCTGTATAAGTCCATTCGGATATCGGGGCGATAATGTCTGCCTTTCGTAAATACCGGCTGATTTTCTTTTGTTGTATCCTCTAACTGCCTGCACAATGGTTCATCATAATGAAGCTTTATCCGAAATTCTCCCTTCACAAACCCTACAACCGTACCTGATAACAGTTCCGGAATTAACACCCGACCTTCTGAAAATTCATCGAAAATCCATCCCTGCGGTTCAAACCCAATTTCTTCACTGATCAAGAATCGGCAAACTTTAACAAAACACCAGATTTCATACAGCGTTTCCGAACGTTTCTGCGAATACGCATATCCCTCGCTCCACTGTATTTTCACGCTTTCCTGTCTCAATTCCTGATACATTTTATAAAACGCATTGTAGCGCACGTCATAAATTAATACATGCGGTATGAAAACAGGAGCGTCCTTTTTAATCTGACCATACCATTCTTCTTCCTTTATCATTCTTGAAAGATTGGAAATCGTTTTTGCGCTTTCCAGATATCCTTCTAATTCTGATAGCATTTTTTTCTTCAACTCGATTGGAATCTGGTTCTTATCTTTAAATTCTACCAATTCTTTTAATTCGATGCGAAGCAGTTCGATATATCGCTTTGTTGATGTTTCAAATGTATGTAGTTCGTTTTCGTAAAATGTGATAATTTTTTTCAGCCACCGGTTTTCCGGCAAATCATAATTGCAGATTCTTTTTGGAACTAAATAACTTTGTTTTCCCTCTCCTTTTTTTAGATAATCTCGAAAGGTGATGCCATCCATTTTGGAAATTCTATGCATCGGCTCTCTTTGATAGATTTTTTCTATTTTATAATTCGGTTTCTCTTTTAAATCCAAAAATGCCGCCAATATCTGGTTAATGTACTTTCTCATCACAAAGAAATGATATAATTCCTGATTCGATGACGAAGCCGTTCCACTCGCTCCAATGGAAATGCTTTTCTTAATCACATCTGCCGATAATCCCTGTATTTCCTCTTCGAGTTCCTGCCTCATAATCTGCCATTCCTGTTGATTTACATTTTTCGGCAATATCTGAAACCATTGATAATAATTTCTTCCATCATGAACCAGACGCATTGCGAATGTTCCGACCCGAATTGCGTATTTAGAAGAAGAAAATTCAAACATTTTCTGTGCCATTTTAGATGGCGATAAATAAAGATTCCCCTCTTTATCTATGTTGCAGTACTCTTCCGGAAGTAAATCAATTCCATCAAAATAAATTCTGTCATCTACATTTTGAGAGTGAAATAGAATTTTTACTTCTTCATACTCTCTAAATGCTATCCGGTCTAAATCCGTGTGGTTCATTTCATCAAAAGATTCGGCGAAGTTTTTTACCGCAGTTGAGGTATTTGGAAAATTGTAAGAATATCCTGACTGAATCGTTATCTCCACACCTAAATCATAAAGTGTAACCATAATTTTCTATCTCTCTCTTTTTTACCTCAAGCATTTTTTTACTCTTTTCAAAATCAGAAATATCGGAATATTCTTCAAATAATTTCGGCAGACTTGTCTTTACATTCTCGTCAAAAATATCGTAAAGCTGTTCTTTCTGCCCTCTAACCTTTGTTAAAACTCTCTGCACAAACTGAATATCAAATCCCTCTCTGCGGGAAATCGCCTCTTCACTTTCTGTTTTTGGAAGATTGATTAAATATTTTGCTATCTGTTTTAAAATTCTTGGACCGACTCCAAGCGTTTTTGAACAGCCGTTTAATGTTGTATGTACCTTCCATAAAAATTCTCGTTCTCTTGCTGAAAGGATATCTTTCTCCAAATCTAACTCTTTCACCAGCTCACCGTATTTTTTATAACTCCAGACTTCGTTCTCTGTTTGTCCCGGTTCTGTTTGTTCCGGCTCTGCTTTCTTCCCCTCTCCCACTCTCCATTCGGTATAAGGCACTAAATCAAGCTGAATAACATTTGCACGGTCCAGTACCTTATCTGAAAAATGAAACGTCGATTCATCCATATTTACCGTTCCAATAAACCGCAGATTATTTCCGATTTTTACACTAGATGGATATTTATCTACATTGTACAAACGAGTTTCATATTCTTTCGCATATAATTTTAAAAATCTGTTTTGTTCCGGCATTTCTAAGATGGATAAAAACTGACTGAAATAATGCTCTACTCTTGCCAGATTCATTTCATCAAAACAAATGAGATACAATTTGTCCTGATTTTCTGCTTTTGAAGCCTCAATTAAAGTATTTACAAATCCGGCATCGTCCGGACGATAAACCGAGTGCATAGAATCCACAAACCCGATTAAATCACTGTCATCACTCCAGTTTGGTCTCACCGGAATCATTTTCAAACTTTCTTTTTCCAGTCCAAGAGCCCTTGCATAGCACCAGACAAGCTGGGACTTTCCTGTTCCACTTAAACCAGATAAAATCACAAGCGGACTGCTTTTTACTGCAGTGTGAAAATTAATCAAATCCTTGACTGTATAATACAGACCGCTCTCATTTGCAGTCTGTTCAAAGTGCTTGATAAAATTCCATTCACACTTCTGCTGTTTTTTTGCCCTGCGAAAATCAGGATTTAAATTTTTCAAAATTGTTCGATGTGTCTTTTCATCGATAAAGACAATAGAATGACCTGCCTCTGAACGAACAAAATGCTTGCATAATTTTTGACCAACAGGAATTCCCTTATCCCTGCCATTTGTCACATAATATCCCCCATTATCATCCTTTTTATTTTCATCATAAAAGATAAGATATGGGATTGCTGAAGCCTCCGACTTTTGATATCCTGCCACCTCAAACAGTCCTTTTCCTGCTTCTAATTCTTTATCCAATTGTTCAAAATTTTCAAATGAACTGTTTTCACTTGTAATCAGCGGAATCGTAATAAATTTATCAATTTGATGATAACGCTCTTTCTCCTGATTTCCAAATATATTTTCTGCGATTTTGCATTTATATTTTTCTGAAATATTATCATCTATATATTCAAATCGAAACAGACAGGTTTCAAGCTGTTTTTTATAAAATTCTGCCCTTTGCTTTCCCTCTAATTTACTATTATCTACAATACCTTCACCGGTAAATTTATTCTGAAAACACACGACATATTTATTTTCCGGTTCCTGATTCGGAATCTCAGAAATTACCCTTAAATAAAACTGCAGATTTCCTGCACCGTTTACCACACAATTGCTTTCCTTTAAACCATTTTGCTTCACTTCTTCTTCCGTTGCCAAAACACCTAGCCAGCTTGTCTTATTTTCTTTCATAATTCCTATCTTATCCTATCTTACTTTTTTCTTCTTCGTTACTTGATTCGGTTAAAATCCGACATTTTCGACAGTCTTTGTTTTCCATAAATTGTTTTATTTCCATTACAGGCAAATGCAATCATGCATATAATTGCAAACCACACCACATGTTCCGGACCAAATACTTCAACTCCAATTAAAATTGGCGCAATCAGGGTATTTGTTGCACTTCCAAAAACGGCTGCGTAACCGAGTCCTGCCACCAATAAAACAGGCAGACCCAAAGCAGAAGCCAGAATGACCCCAAGTGTCGCACCGATTGAGAAAAGCGGAGTGACTTCTCCCCCCTGAAATCCTGCTGCAAGTGTCACAATCGTGAATACTGCTTTTAATAAAAAATCAAACACATAGACCTTTTCTCCTGCAAAACTTGCAGAAATCAGATTCGTTCCAAGTCCACAGTAACGTCCTTTCCATAAAAGTAAAAACACAATTGAAAGGATGATGCCTGTAAAGAAAATCCTCCGGTAAGGATTTTTTATAAATTTCGCCAGTTTTTCTTTTGCAAATGCCAGAAAATACGAAAAGGCTCCGCCTGTAATTCCAAACACAATCGCAATCAAAATCAATTTGGCAATGGTCTGCGGATTCACAGAAAACGTATCCGAAAAAGAAACCGAAAATTTTTCCAGTCCCAATAAATGAGACGTAAAACTTGCAGTAAATGCTGCACTCATTGCCGGAAGCATCGCCTCATAAAATAATGCCCCGACAACTAATACTTCAAGTGCAAAAAATGTGGCTGCAAGCGGTGTCTGGAACAACCCGCCAAAACCCGCTGCCATACCCATAATCAAAAAGATTTTTCCATTTTTTTCCGTCTTTCCGGAAATCACTTCAAATTTCTTTCCGATTGTATGAGAGACTGCTGCACCTATCTGAACTGCAACCCCCTCCCTTCCGGCACTTCCTCCAAATAAATGAGTAAGCCAGGTAGAAACCATAATAATTGGAATCAATACTTTCGGAATTTCTTCATTTTCCTCAAAACCGGTTTCGAAAATGAGCCCCATTCCCTTTTGCGATTTCGGGCTGATTTTTTGATATAATAATAAAATTGCCACACCGGCAAGCGCCAAAAATGGAACAAGAACGGTAACGTGTTCTCCTCGAAATGGCGTAATGCCTAAAAGTACCCTTCCAAATATCGCATCTACTGCTCCAACGATAATTCCAATCAGAACACCCATGATTGTATAGAGCAAAACCGGTATATATTCTCTTATGCTTAAATGCTTCATTTTTCTTTGTCTCTCTATCTATTTTTTTGCAGAACAGTTTGTCAGCTTACATTCGATTTGAACTTAATGAATAAAATGGGTTGCTACTCGTTTTTCTGTTTCCGGCAGACCAAATGTTTCTTTTCCAAGTGCAATACTCTTCATTAAAAATGTCATATTTCTTGCAAGTGTACGCATGGTCTGTTTTCCCTCTTCATCCATCTCAGCTTCACCCACTTTTCTTCCGTGAATACTGTTCCAATACTGACTGGAAGCAATCGGCATGTTGGAAATAGTAAAATATTTATTCAGCTCATCAAACGTCGCTGAACATCCACCACGTCTTGCGCAGACCACACTTGCACCCACTTTCATCGTTTTATCAAATGGTGTACTGTAAAACAGTCGGTCCAGACATGCAATCAAAGTCGCATTTGCGGAAGCATAATAAACCGGACTGGCTACCACAAGACCATCCGCTTCTTCAAACTTCGATGCCAGCTCATTTACGATATCATCATTAATGGAACATTTCCCGTTCTTATAGCAATAATTGCAGGCAATGCATCCACGAATGGCTTTGTTTCCAATCTGAATCGTTTCATATTCCACTCCATTTTCGGCAAATACCTTTTCCATTTCTTTTACTGCAACGGTTGTATTTCCGTCTTTGCGCGGACTTCCATTTAAAATCAATACTTTAAATTTTTCTTTCATAAGTCATTCCCCTTTCATTAAGTAAAGCGAACATTTACAATCCGCTTATCTGCGGTAAAGCGGACATTCGCAATCCACTTCGCTACTTGCTCATGAACGCAGTCGCTTTGCGATCTGTCAGTGGGAGCTTTCAACTCCCACTGACAGAAGCATCCCCCTCACCCGCCGCTTAGTGCTCTGCGCACTTGAAGCGGGGGAATGCTTATCTGCGTTCAAAATATTATTTTTATTTTATCACAACACGCTCTAATTGACTATATCCTCCCAAATACCAAAATGCTTAGAAGTTAAATAACCGATTGACAGTAGCAGGAAACCTAAGGTAAAATATTAACAAACTATATACCTGTGACAGTCATCAAAAACAGTAATGTTTTGAGTTAAAAAGAAAATCAGTGCAAATCTGATACAGATGATTCTACTGTGAGACATGCCCCAAAATATGCACACCGGAGGAACTTCAGTAGCATATTTTTGCAGGTCGTTAAGTCAGAGGGCTTGCTGTTACTTCGTTCAAGATTTTTGAAGAAAAGAATCTTTTATACGCAGTAACAGCATTTCATAATTTTAATCAAGTAGTGTATAAAAGAGCTTTGATTCAGAAATGGAGAAAGGCTCTTTTTTGTGTATAAAAAAATTTTTCCAAAAAAGAGAAGTGTATATAGAAAGTAGAATACTTTAAAAGGAGAAGGAGCATGAAAAAAGAATTTAAGCGAATGCTTAGTATTCTTCTGGTTCTAACACTTTTAGGAAGTACGCTGCCGATGTCCGTATCAGCTTCCGCACTTCCGACCCAAAATGCTTCAGCAATTGAGAACCAGGAACCAACCGATGCATCACAAAATGATACACAAAATGATGCACAAGATGTAACGCAAAACGAAACACAAAACGAAGCACAAACTGAAGAAGCACAAGAATCCCAACAGGAAGTACAAGCTTATGCCAACACGCTTCCATCCACAATTCCGGCCGGGGAAACTTATACCCTGTCTGAAGATGTAACAATGGAAAGCGGTCAGTGGTTTGAAAGTATTGAGGGAACCTTAGACGGAGCAGGACATACCATTACCCTGACCGATAAGCCACTGGCAAATAAGGTAACCGGAACGATTCAAAATCTGGGTGTAACCAGTGAAAAAGTAATTGAACGCGACGATACTTTCGGAAGTATGGCAATGACTTTTAGCGGAACCATTCAAAACTGTTTTTCTACTGCCAAGTTAAACATGGCCGGTTTTGATGAACCGGGTGGATTAGTAGGTACCGCAAACGGAGGTGTGATCCAGAACTCTTATTTTGCAGGTACCATAACCGGAATGCTTTCCGGCTTTTACGGCGGTTTAATTGGTGTCAACAACTCAAACGATACCAAACTTAAAAACAGCTGCTATGGACCTGGAAGTATGAATGGTGCCGTAAGTATGGGTGGCAACAAAATCACTCCGGAAAATGTACAGCAAAAATCCTTAGAAGATTTTAAATCCGGCGCAGCAAACAGCATTTTAAATACTAATCTTCCGGAGACCGGATTTTCCTGGGCAATTCCGACAGATGGCAACAACCAGGGATTTCCGATTCTCGTAAAGGGCGGTTCTACCGAAGCACAGAAACCGGATAAAACAAACTTACAAAAACTGGCAGACACTTGCAGTGCACTTAGCAAAGAAGGCTATACCAAAGAAAGCTGGAGCAATCTTGAAGAAGCACTTGCAAATGCACAGAACGTTTTAAAAAATGAAGATGCTACACTTGAAGAGGTTACAACCGCAACTGCAACACTGCAGGCAGCAAAAGACGGTCTGAAAAAAGAACGACCGACAGAGCCGGTGGCACCTCCTGCTGACGCAAGTCAGATTCAGCATATCTCAACTGAAAATGATTTAAGTAAGATTAATTCCAGTTCCGATCAGTACTATGTACTGGATCAAGATATTACCATAAAAGATTCTTACTTCTCTATGACGGAATTCAATGGTATTTTAGATGGACAGGGACATGCCATTATCTTTGAAAATGCAAACTGGATGTTCCAGCATTTAGGGGAAGAAGGCGTTTTACAAAATCTGTATTTTACCGGTACCATTGATACCTGGGAACAAAGTGGAAATGGACCAATCGGACAAAATTTAAAAGGAACTGTCATCAACTGTTTTTCAGATGTAAAAGGAAGTTTAGCCTGCGGTTTTGCAAAACGTCTGCAAGGCGGAAGCATTATCAACAGCTATTCCATCAGTGAAGGCAAAAAAGGTGTTTTATTTAATCAGTATAAAGAAGGCACCCTGAAAAATACTTACTGGCAGGAAGGACTTGCCAATCCGGCTGAAATTCCGGCTGCTGCTTTAAACAACTCTTCTGCAAAATCAGAAGAACAGCTGAAAACCAAAGACTTCGTAACGCTGTTAAATCAAAACAGAGGCGCAAATGGTACCAAATGGGGGCAAAACAGCAACGGCTATCCTTATTTCGGAGAAGATAAAACTTATAATCCGGACAAACCAAATCTTCCGGAAAACAAATATGAAATGGTTATGGTAACTGAAGCAGGCGAAACACTTGCCATCGAAAACCAGACCTTTACTGTTTCACCGGACGAAGTAAATGCATTTGGAATTGTAGGAAAATTCCAGTTAAAAAACGTGCCGGAAACCAGCACAATTTCATGGGGCATTTCAGAAGTAAAACCAGAAGGTTCCTTAATGATTGGAGCCGATAACGGTGACCTTCGCATCGATAAAGAAGGCTCCGCTACCATTACTGCGACGGAAACCAAAGCCGATGGAAGCAGCGAAGCCGTAGCCTGGGTCAAAGTCATTTCAAAAGCGCAAAAATTAGAAGAAATCAAGCTGTTTATCGACGGACAGGATGTAACCAATCAGACCTGCCAAGTTGCCGGCTCAGAAGAAAAGAAAATCGAAGTGAAAGCCAAATATCAGGGCAGCAATGCTTTTGTACCTGCAAACTCAACTCGTTTTGCTTACAAAGCCAGCGATGACTCATTGATTAAAAACTACAACGATTCCAGCAGCTTTTCCTTTAAAAAGCCTGGTACCGCAAAAATGGTTGTGACCTCAAAAGTAAACAATTCCATTACCGCAGAGGTGGAAGTAACTTCTACTTATGTACCGGCAACTTCTGTAAAACCTGCGATTTCCGGAAAGAAAGTCATTCACGGAAGAAATGCCAACGACCCGGATCAGTATGCTTTCCTCCCAGATTACAGTGGCGTAATTGTCTCTCCACAAAATGCAAGTTATGCAGATAATTGGAAAGTAACAAGCAGCGATACTTCAATCGCTGAATATGTAGAAAGTATGGTAAAAGGATATGTACCATACAAAGCAGGTACCGTTACTTATCGCGCGACCCTTACACAGACTAATCCGGAAACCAGGAAAGAATCTACCGTATCCGGTACCTCTGATGTGACTTATGTATATGAAAATCCACTTACTGAAGTAACTGCAGTACAAGATAAAGTAAGCATGGAAAATTTCACGGAACAACCTCTGGAATTAACCTTCAAAGGTGAAAAATCCGATGCCGGCTGGAGTGTTACCTATCCAGACCTGAAATGGACCTTTGATAAAAAAGGTATCGTTAAAATTTATAAAAAAGAGCCGATTCTGTGGAAAAAAGGCACAGAATGGGAAGGCGCACCGGATTTCAATTCGGTTGTCACAAATGATCAATATTATGTAAAAGCATTAAAAGAAGGAACGGTTGTCGCAACCGGTACTCCTCTTGACAACACAAATTCCGTCGCTCCGATTCAGATTACAATTAAAGTTGCAGGCAGTGAAACTCCACAAATTAATATCGACGAACTGGTGCAGAAAGGTCTGCTTGGTGCAAAAGCACATTTACAGACAATCAGCCCAGAACAGAACTATGAATGTATTGAGCACGACTGGATTGTTTATGACCTTCTTCGTGCCGGAATCGCCATTCCGGAAGAAAAACAGAATCAATATTATGATTCTGTAGTAAAAACCGTGAAAGGCTGGAAAGCAAATAAGAAACCTACCGAAATTGAGCGAGTTGCCCTCGTCTTATCTGTAATGAACAAAGATATTACCGATGTAGGCGGTGTCAATCTCGCAGAAATGATTTATAATCATCCAAATTTAAACAGTGGTTCTAACGAAACAGCCTGGGCACTCTTAGCACTGGATGCAAAGAAAACACCGATTCCATCCGATGCGAAATGGAATAGAGAACAAATAATTTCCGCACTGCTGACTTTCCAGAATCCGGACAACGGAGGCTTTGGATTAACCGATAACAAAACTGCGGGTGTTGATACAACCGCTATGGCATTACAGGCACTGGCACCATACAGACAGACCAATGAAGCAGCTAAAAATGCAATCGATGCCGGTCTTGCATATTTAAAAAGTGCAATGTCCGATTCCTATGATATGGGAACTGCAGAAAGTACTTCCCAATTATTATTAACTCTGATTGCGCTGCAGATTGATCCATTAAATTCCGAGTTTGGTACCTCTTATAGCAATAGTATTACAGGCTTAATGGATTACTACTGCGATACCACAGGTGCAACCGGTTTCTGCCACGACAAAACCAACAAAAAACGCAATGACATGGCCAGCATACAGGCTTTCCAGGCATTAAGTGCTTACGTGCACTATAAAAATGGTGGAAAATTCTATTGGGATTTATCGGAAGATACAAAAGAAGTTACCGCTGCAACCGTAATGCAGGCAATTGATCAGCTTCCTGAACTGAACGAACTGACTTTAGAAGACGAAGCAACCATACAGGCTATCGAAAACTTATATCAGCAACTTAGTGAGGAAGAAAAACAAAAAGTAACAAACCTCGATGTATTGGAAGCTGCACGAAAGAGAATTGAAGCACTAAAAGACCTTGGTGACCAAAAAGGAACCGTTTCTCTCACTATCATGGATGGAATCCAGGCAGACACTCAGGCACTGAGTGCAACAGAAGATCCAGCCACCGTCAGAGGTACCATTCTCGATGTGCAGGTTCCAATCTATGCACAAGACTCTATGATGAGCATTATTCAGCGCGCTTGTGAAGAAAATGAAATCGATATTTCCCTTCGATTCCAGGGCACTTATATCGAACGAATCGACGGACTGTCCGAATTTGACCGAGGCTCGGGAAGTGGTTGGAAAGGCACCTTAGATGGCATCTTCCCAGATAAGAGTTTTGCTCAATGTACCGTACAAAACGGGGAAGTAAAAGATCACTCTGTGATTACTGTAGAGTACACCGAAAATCTTGGTGAAGATTTGGAAGCAAATGCTGAATTAAAAACACTGGGCTTACAGGGCGGTAATTTAAAAGAAACCTTTGAGAGAGACCGTTATGATTATACTCTGCTCACAAACCAGGATGAAATTTCTTTCACACCTGAATTTTTCAATCGCTACAGTGTTGCAAGCATTGAAGCCGACGGTGTTGCGTATGGTGTATCTCAACAGATTCCGGTTGAAGTCGGAACACAGATTCAGCTGGTTTCCGAAAAGAATGTACGAGGAACTGACCGCAGAACTTATACCTTCCTTGTAGAAGCACAAGGAGAAGAAAAACCGGGTGAGCAAGAAAAGCCGGACACTCCTGAAAAACCGGGCGAATCGGAAAAACCGGGTGAATCAGAAAAACCTGACGACCAGCAAACATCCGTTACTCTGCTGTCAAATAAAGAGTATGGTATTTCCTTAAAAGGTGAAGGTCTGACAGATGATATGGAACTTTCTGTAAAACCGATTAAAAATGACCACGAAGATGTTGCTCTGATGAAAAAAGGGCTTCCGACAAACAAATCTTTATTCTGCTTATATGAAGTAAAACTTCTGAAGAACGGAAAAGAGATTCGTCTCCCGAAGAAAGCAACACTTTCTGTTTCGGTCGGAAAAGAATATGAAGGAAAAGAAATGACCCTTTTACATTGTGTAAACGGAAAAGTAGAGTCTTTAAAAGGCACAGTAAAAGATAAAGTGCTTTCCGTAGAAATCAGCAGCCTTGGCACCATTGGTGTGGTAACGGATGCCACTAAAACGCAAACCGGAAACAATAAAACTACCAGTGGAAACAATAAAACTACCGTTGGAAACGGTAACACAAAGAAATCTCCAGGCACAACGGCAGCAGGAAGTGGCAACGCTACTTCTGCCGGCAAATCCGTTAAGACCGGAGATGAGTTACCACTTGGCGTTACGCTTTTGATGCTTTTGGTATCTGCGGGAGCTTTAGGCACCGTGGGTTATAAAAAAAGAAAAGAGAGAAAATAAAGCACTGCAAAAAGTAAGCTAACACATTTATTAATGCCTCCATAGAAAATATGGGGGCATTTTTTTACGCTTTTTTAAACCAGCAGTTTAATGACAAATCTTTCTTTTTACTCTATACTAAGTATTGTCAGCAAGAGAGATTACAAAAAAACAAATTGAATATTTGAATCATACCTGCGATCAACTCGATGAATAAAGTACGCCAGTACTTCGAGGTGTGTGGTAAATCCAATAGACCCGGAAACGGGTGAGGGGCGCCCAGTCAACCAAATCAAGGATACTTCTTTTGGAAGGCTGCCGAGGTTTAGTGATAAATCCCGGGAAGACGGAAACCGTCAACGGAAACACATATCGCAGAAATGCCCGCATTTAAAAGCACGGAACTTCTGGATGCAGCAATAGACGCCTACGGTGTAGGAGTAAGCCTAAGGGGTATCAGTGTGGCAACTGATATGACAGAGGTAAAGCCAACAATGCATTCTGCCTTGATGACGGAGAAATCCGCCTATAACAGAAGTCGCCGGTGAAAGTAGCCATATGGCAGATTGACAAAAACTCGTTTATTAATCTGAATGGACGGTGAAATTTACAGGTAGCCAATCCTGTGCAGGCTTGTGGCGTAAGCCAAGGGTAAGAAGTTAGGGGTCGCTCCCCGAAGCTCAGACTTATCTTCCTGGTGGCAGAATATAAGTGAAGGGCACGGATTGTACGGCGAAGGCCGGATCGCAGGTATGATTCAGATATTCAAGAATAAAACAAGGTCGTTTCGCCTCAATCATTTTCTGAGACAGAACGACCTTGTTTATGTACTTTTCAAATTCAAAATTGTAACAAACTCTTTTTTAAGAATCAATCTATTCAAACACCTTATTATTTGTTATACAACTTTCCAATCTGATAAATACTGCATTATTTTTTCTTTATATTCACTAATTTTTACAATTTCGCAACTTCTATATCTAATATTCAAGCATTTTTTATTTGTCTCTAAAATCTGTTTTTCAACTTCATCTGATACAATTATCAAAAAATTAGAATTAACTTTTCTTCCTTCATTTAATTCATGTTGAAATGTTTTCATTTCCAGTTCAATCCAAAAGGATTTCAAATATTCCAATTTTGATATTATCACAACAAAATGTTTTGATTTTTCTAATGCGTCCATAATCGCCTCTTCATAATCTGAATTTGACAATTCTGGAAGCGTGTATTTATCAAAAAATGGATATAGCAAATTCTGTTTTAAATATAAATATAAATTTCTGGCAATATCTCCATCTTCATGTTTATAACTAATAAAGACATCAAATTGTTCTGAATTTTGAACTTTGAATCCAAGTAAAGCTTTAAAAGCTGACTCAGTAGTGATATTTTTACTTAAAATATTTTGCTTCTTATCTAACTGTTGATTAATTTCTGCTATATGTTCCAGGCATTCTGCACAAATCTCTTTTGCACCAATTATTTCACTGTATTTTCTTAAACGTTCATAACTCGTTTTTAAACATTTAAAAAGCTCCTCTGCACCACTATTTTCTGAAATCAAAGAAAAAATATGATTGGTCTGCGCCATTTGTTCTGCTATTGATATCAATCGATAATCATCTTTAGAAATATCAGAATCCTCTTTTTTCTCCACTTCAACTTTTCTTTCCATTTTAGTTAAAACATAATATTGTCCAGCCTCTAAAATCAGTTTTAATTCATCTTGAGTAAACGAACCATGATTTTCTTTAGATATTCCTTTTCGAATAATTCCTTCATTTAATTTTTTTATTAACTGCTGCTGTCTTTCATAATACGGAACTTTAATTTCCAATTTTAATTCATGAATATCACCATTTGTAATAGTATCTACACAATCATCTCTAATCTGTATTTCTACAAATAATGCACGAACAGCGTATGCTATCAGGTATAAATCATCTTGTTTAAAATCATTATGCTTCAACATTTTTGATAAACAATTCATAACATCAAGACGTTCATGAGCTGTCTTTTTCCAAACTTCTCCATATCCCTGTTCACTATTCTTGTTAAGGACCTCAATCCATTTCCATATTTCTTTATAAATAGAAATACGCTTAGCTTGGTTTTCACAACTCTTTACTTCTTCATACAGATTTCTTACTAATTTTGAGACATTTAAAACAATACCTGGAATATATGAAATTTTAATAAGTGAAGAGATCTTATCATATAACAGCTGTCTATTTTCTTCTCTTTTTATAACATCACAAATACTGCCTACTACATCTATATAATCCTGTTCAGAATGAAGTCCATCTTCTGGAAAAATCAATTTAGCTGAATCTAATTTCTGTTTTAGTTCAACATTATGTAATAATACAGAATCCCATTCTACAATGGTTATCACATTTTTATCACGTTTTTTCGCATATTCCCAAACATAAAAGAATCTATTTAATAATTCTTTATTCGTAGCTATCTTATCAGATATAAAAAATAAAATATTCTTTTCATCTGTAATTATTTGCGTAAATTTATCTTTATTAAACTTTTCAGAACTAAGATTATTATTCGGATTTAAAACCTGTATTCCTATGTCTGTTAATTTACTAATTAATCTCTCCATACGCTTAAAAGATTCTGCATGTAATAGTAAAACTCGAGAATCACTTTTCAAATGCTCTTGTATATTTTTTCGTATTTTTATTATACATTCAACATTTTGTGCTTGTATTTCTTTTGCCAGCTTAGGATTTTCAATTATTTTCACTAAACAGTCTACTGTTTTTTCTGGTTTCTGATTTACAAGCACTATATCTGCCTTCAATGCAATATACGCTTCTCTATCAGATGACAAAACTCTATTTCTAATAACCTTGTCATCCATTTCACGTTCTTTCAATCTCTGAATCATTGCGTCTGCTTCTGATGAAATAACACTAACTTCTATCGTATCAGTATACATTTCTTTGATTTTATGAGCCGTTTCATAACTTACTTCCAATATTACATTTATTCCATCATCCAACTGAGAAAATACTGCCTTTTTATTCGTTCCATAATAATTTCCAGCATAAAATGAGTACTCAATAAACTGGTCTTCTACTATGCCTTTTTCAAATTCTTCTCGACTTACAAAACAATAGTTTTCTTCTAAATCTTCCAAAATTTCGTCCATACGACGCTGTCTCGTTGTTGTAATTACCGCTGTTCTATAATTCTCATGATTCGCTGTCAGAATCTTAATTATTGTTTCCACAGTTCCTGCCGGTGAACCAGATATCGTTATTAATTTCCCCTTATTTTTATTCTCGTCAAACATAACATCCGCCCCTTTATTACTTAAATTTGATATCTTTGATTGATGTTTATTTATACAAAAATCCTCATTAATAATAATTTTATTTTATCATAGAATTTATTTGTCCACCATTCAAAGTATTATTTTTATAGAATTTTAAAAACGGAATTTTCCAATTTTTTCAATCAAAGTTTTAAAAATCATCTTATTTTTATACTTTTCATTGCTTAAAAATAATAACCCCATCCTCTTCAGAAGTTTCATTCTCTTCTTTATTTGGTTCTGACATCCAATTCGTATATGGTTTACATACCGATGATTCTGATATTTGCTTTTTCGCAGGTAAAAGAAGTTTTAAATATATAATAAGCAATATAAGTAATATAAACAACAAGATTATTACTATCTTCTTTTTTTTACTCATTAATTTAACACCTCCAATGTTTCAAGAACCTTAAGAAGCTTATATATTAATGTTACATTCGTAATTGAATTTTTTTGCACATTATTGACTGCAATTACGGCTGTACAAATTACAGAAGTTTTATCTTCGTTCAAAAGTGTAAGAGCCATAGTTCGATTTTCATGTTCTGAGTCAACACCTGCTGTACCACTCTTGCTTAAGATTCTTTCAGAAGATAACAGTTCATCTGAAAAATCTTCAAAACTATCATAATATTTTCCATTCGAATCACTAACATACGATTGAAAAGTTGCCTTCAATCCTTCAATAACGATATCATTTTTTATATCAATATCTAACTTATATTCCTTTTGTTCTTCCGGCTGATATTGAAATATTATATTACCATCAGATCCTGGCTCACGAATTTCAGCAATTTCAAAAGGGAGATAGAAATGACCACTCAGAGCATGATTATAACTAGATGCTAAGCGTACAGGCGAAAGATAAGCTGTATTACCAAATGGAAGATTTATATTATATGCCTCTTTGCTTTGGAATTTTCCTTGTTCATATTTTTGAAGCCCTTCTAACTTAAACCCTCCAATAGCATATTGATCATATAAATGAAGATTATCGTTGAGCAATTCCTGAAATTTATCAAGTCCTAACTCATTTGCATGTCTTAGAAAATAGGTATTACTGCTGTTAATAAAAGCTGTTTCAAGATCTGATTTTCTGTGATAAGACGTTCCATCATAACTTGTATAATAATTTTCTGGTTTCACATTAGGAGAAATTAATTCCCAATTGTTAACTCTTAATCCATCTATAATAACTGTACTTGTATCATCAAATTCTGAATTATATATGGACCAGCTTTTCGAAAGAAACTTATCATTTTGTTGTAATACTCGTGCAGTTAACGGCTTAAAAGAAGAACCAACAGCAGCAGATTCAAAAGCATTATAGTTTGTTGTATAATAGGCAGGTTCTTCTTTATAATTTTTTATGTAATCATTCGTATCATTTTGAAATTCAACCTGATTTAAAGGAACAGCACTTGCATTTACAAGAATTGCGCCATCTGCATTGACAACAGCAATTTCAGCCTGCCCTCCTAAATCTTCCAATTGATTGACTGCTTCTTCCTGTGCCAAACTGTATATGGTTGTAACTATATCATCGCCCTGAATATTTACCTGGTTTTTATATGCATTATTGGCCAACAAAATTTTTTCTACTTCTGGCTCAGCTAACATCCCTGAACTCAAAGAATCCTGTATATTCTCAGCACAGTATTTATACCCTGTCACCGGTGCAAAAAATTTTTCTGTTGAGCAGTATAATTTTACAACATTATCCGTACTCTTTCCTTTTATATTTTCTCCAGTTTGCAAATTCAAACATTTCAGCATAGGAATACCATCCAGAGAATATATATTCCCATATAAATTGCCCTTACTTTCTTTGAGCCAGCCCGTTACCTGTTCAATTGGACTTAAAGCTTCAGAAACTACCGCATGATATTGAATATTTTGATACGCAACCGTTCCCACACAAACAACTCCTATAAGAACTACGCCAAGACACAGTATCTTTAATTTTCTAGTCATATACCGCACTTAATCATCTCCTCTTCTCGTACAACACAAAGCTTAATAACATAGCACTTAAAATACTATTCATTATCGAATAGCCTGCCGAATAAGCCGATACACCTATTATCGCTATCATACCCGTATTACTCAATAACGGATAAATTGTGAGTACTATTATAGTAAAATAAGCTAAAGATTTTGTTGTATGATATATTGTTTGTTGTTCTTTTATTTTTGTCAAAAAAATGGCACCACTTATTATACATAATACTAATAAAATAACAATGATACTTAACCAGATTACTCCAAAGTTGTGAATCTGCAAGGCCATCGCATAGTCCGTATTCGCCGCAATATCGTAGACGAAATTTGAACTTCCTAATATTCCTGAACTCTGTGTAAATTTTGTTCCTGTGTCTAAAAATAATCTGGCCACTTTTGAGCCAAGATTATGAAATATACTTATGTTACTTACATAATATTCTATATCTCCACTATAATTATTTTTAATTGCTGTATTATAGGCTAATTGATACATCCTGTAACATACTATTGATATTATTATTCCTGCTAAGATTGCAAGAGACGTCGAGCCATAGAGTAAGATTTTTTGTTTTTTATTTTTAATTGAATCATGCTCTTGAAAAAAGATCCACAAAATTAACGCAAATGCAAAAAAGACTGGTATTCCGTACTCATGTCTGTGTATATAGCCTAATATCAATATTAATGATGAAAGTGCAATTAAAACAAATGATATTTTTTCACATACGCTGATTTTCTTATAAACTATATCATTCATAATATACCTATAAAACGAATGATAAATTGAAAACGATAGTATCATTCCAGCCATCAAAGGAAGACCCACTATATAGCCTTTGATATCAGCAGATCTTCCTGGTGTCAAAATAAAATATATGCCAAATAATAAATTAATTGTTATAGGTATGTAGATAGTTTTTTTTATCTTTTGTTGCATGTAATTTTCCACTTTAAATAGAAAAGATGTTAAAAAAAATACAACAAAATATATCATTACTTGAATAAGAAATTTGTTCTGTCGAATGGATACGTTTTCTTCTAGCCGATTGCTCCGATATGCTTGAAAGGCATATCCAATCGCGCTTGCACTTTGAACCGCAAACGTGTACAGAAACATGTAAAACGCAAACCTTTGTTTTTCTGGTGATACCTTAGCATATCGATAAACTGCATAAATAAAACCGAAAAGCAACAGTGAAAAAATCTCCGTTAATATCGTTCCCTGAACTATATCATATAGCCCACCGTGAATTAAAATCACGGTGGTTGTATAGGCAATTATTAAAGAGCCATAAACTATAAATGCAATAGGTGATTTAGCTTTTCTTCTTACTTTTTTCATCTTCTACCTCATAATTATTTCTTTTTAATCTAGAAGAGAATCAATAATACTTTGCATATTTTTTCGTTCTCTGGCTACGTTTGAACCAGTATTTTTTTTAGGTCTGAATCCCCCTTGTGGTGGATTTGAACTTTTTTCCCCATACACACTTTTCTTTTTTTTATGTTCTATTTTTTTTGGAGCTTGAAAAAAACCATAATCATATTCATTTTGTTTTGGTTTAAATCCTGCCGATGCTCCAGCACCATATCCTAGATTACTATTATTATTTTGTCTTCCATATCTTGATTTTGGCACTGATTTTGACTCGTGCACTTCGTATGAAGATTTTCGTTGTCTAGAAGTATTAGGGATATATTGTTTTGTATGAACTTCAAACATGATCTCTTCTAAGATTTTACACACCTCTTTCACATCAGGAATTTGATCGATATTATTGCCATTACAAATAATTTGCTTTAACATTTTCCACAGTCTCTGATTACAGTTTTTTGGACAAGGAAGCTGTTTTGGATGAGCTAACATTTCATATTTTGCATCTGTTGTATTTTTTATTATATGAGAATCAAGAATTTGATAGGCTATAATGCCACCAGCGTATACATCATGTTTCTTTGATTGTTCGATTGTTAACTCTGAATAATCACCGTTTCTCAACCTACATGGTGTGTAAATTGGTGTTTGAACTTTCTGGGTGTACATTCCTTTGGAAACAAACGGCCTCAATGTACCAAAATCAGAGAGCATTAGTTGAGTTTTTTCCGACTCTGAAATCATCAAAATTAAATTCTCAAGTTTGATGTCTCGATGGACAATGTTGTGACTATGTAATTCTCTAATTAAAGTAAATACATTGTAAATAAGAAAGGTGGCTTCCTTTAATGTTAATTTTCTACCTTCTAACAGGTTATTAAGAAAAATTTTAAAACTTATCCCAAGGGGCATAACAAATTGTAATGGCATGTACCCTAAACAACTAGTTTGTCGGGCTTCATAGATGGATGACGTTCCCTTAATATATGGGACAATCGACTTTAAGTTTTTTTCTTCTCTTATTTTTTGTGCGTTCAACTCAGAGATACAGGCTTTATAATCAAGCTCTGTTCCAATCAGAGATAACTTTAAGACGCAAACCTGCCCTTCAGCATCTTCGCATAGAAACACCTTTGAAAAACTACCTGATGCAATATATCTTAAGGGGTTAAACTTTCCCTTCACTTTATTCTTAAACAAAACTCTCTGTGCCATCTCCAGTTCGTCTGTATATGAAACTGCCATGCGATATAACTCATTTTTTGATGGATATATAGAGTTTCTCATACTGTCCAGATATTGTAATTTTTCTGTTTTTGTCATAGTCATCCCTCGCTATTATAAACAAACTTTCCATCTTCAAAGATTACAAGACCACATCTTATGAGTGGAATCATCGTTCTAAGCACTGTATTTCTTTTGCAGATTTGATTATCAATCAAATTTGCCATAGATAAGCCTCCATCTTCTGCATTTAAATTGGCAACAATCAATGCAGCGTACTGCGCTGGAATGGATACTTTTTTCTCTAAAATTTTTTCGGTAACCTCATCAATATCAAACTTAGTTTTTTCTTCATCATCAACTTCATTATTAAGTTCAAAAATCTCTGGTTCTGTATCTTCTATATCAGACGAATTATTCTCTGGAGTAACTAATAAAACACCAATCGAGATATCATCGTGTGTGTGGTTTTGAAGTTCTTCTATCTTTTTTTGGATAAAACTGCCATCTTGATTTTTCAACGCCAATGCTAAACTCTTTAATGTTTTATCTCCGTATTCTTCATTCGTATTTAAAATTTCAGCTCCATCCGAGCAAATCACAAACCCAAACATTCGTTCACTTATAATATTTCCAGTAACAATCTGTATATGTTCTTTCACATCAAAGCTGTTCCCAAAGCAAGTTCTAGCGGGATTATTGTCTCGATTATATGGGGTAAGCACCATATCTGTCGAATAATTTTTTTCATAATATTTTCGTAAAAATCCGTCGCCTATGTTGATAGAAATGTAATTATGTGTTGTTTTATTATAACTTAAAACTACCAGTGTACTGCTTAATTCGTGATATTGTTCTTCGCTCGCTAATAAATGTGACTGAATACCATCAACAAAATCATCAACCAGCACCTCTACATTCATAGATTCCCAGTCTTTCTCTTGAAAATAATCCAACGAAAATTGCACCGATAATTCAGCTGCTGTTTTTGCTCCTTTCGCAGCTGAACAGCCATCTGATACTGCCATTGTTACTTTATCAGCAGAATTTTTATACGAAGCATAATCTTCACATTCCTCAAGATAAGCCTCATGCTTTTTTCCGGTTATATAATCAATTGCTATATCTGTTGTTTCATTTAATTTTTGAATTTTTAAGTTAGATGGTATATTCTTTTCTTCCTCAATTCCTAGTGCATTTGAGATTTTGTCAAAAATTTTCATGACTATAATACCTCCTTGCTAAGCATATATCTTTCTATTACGTTCCCCCACAGGTTTAGTTTTGTTGAAGAATTTTCTTCCCCATTATTATGAATAAATTGACTTTCAATAAACTCCAACAAAAAATCCGGAAGATCGTAATCCATATCAGATAACGTCGAAATTATATATTCCACCCTATAATCTGAGTATAAATTATGACCAAACAAAATTTTATACATTAACTCATTTACTTGATACGGCGTCGGATTTTCTTTGTATGAAGTAACTAAAAAGTCTTCATTAAAAAACAGAATGTCTTCTGGTATTCTTGTATTACCTCTGCACAAAATAAGAATACTATTTAAGAGCTCTATGGCATCTTCAAAATCATTTGTATAATAGTCTTTCAACGTATACTTATACTTCGAAATCGAATATTTATCAGGAAGTAAAACACCCAGCTTTTCATGATTATTTTTTAAATAAATCTTTTGAAAATTCTCTTCATCAGAAAAACAACCTTCTCTTGTATTAATTATTATTTGCCCTTCTTTTGTTGAATAGACTTGAGCTGTTATTTGTTGATCAAGAAAATATCTGTTTCCCTCTTCGTCCTGCAGTTCCTTCTCTAAATATTCATACTCTTGAAGTGCCTCCTCTCCTCTTACAATTCCATCTTTTATTAAACAAATATGTTTTTCCGTTAAGGTTGTATTGAATACATTAATATATTTCTCAACCGTACTTGAAGTCGTAATTAATACGATGTATTCTGTTTCGACCATGCTTTCAATTGTTTGAATTAGACTGGAAATCGGACTTGCTGTTATTTTAATAATTTTTTTATCATATAATTCATCTGGAATTTTACATTCTTCACCTGTTACAATAACTGCAGTACAATATTTTTTTATTAATGGGTTCATACATCCATCCTCCTTGGTTAATATATCTCCGTTGAGATTTCATTACTTTTCTTCTCTTCTTGTTTTGGTTCACTATCGTTATCAGAGTCGCATTTATCAGATTTTTGGTCATTATTTTTAGTTTTATCCTTTTTGCCTGAGCCAGATGACTGCTGTGGCTCAGTTACCAAAAGAAGTACTATTGAAGCAATGATAACAATGATTAATATCAAAACTGCTATACGCATTTTTTATTCTCCTTTCTCCTTAAAATCTTGACGAAATCAAATAGTCTAAATTATTAAACTTCACAACAGTTGGCATTTCCGCATTTGCATTTTTATAGTCTCTTAAAATCTTGATCAGTGCATTAACATTTGCAGAAGGAGAAATCACAACAGAAACATTTGTTCGAAGTCTATTTACCGGATTAAAGATACTTCGATTTACTCGTTCAATCATACTTGGATTTTGGTCTAATATACCTTTATTCAAAAAAATAACAATAAAGTAAAGAGTACCTCCTATTCTATACATTACATCGACATGGTAGCTTGCACCTGTATATCTGTCTTTGAGTTTCACATCATAATAAATTTCGTCGATTCTTTGGTTCATTCTGCTCTTTAGCTCGTCGATGACCGCGAACGTAGCAAAATTTTTCTGGATAAATTCTATTACTCCAGCATAATTTACATTAATCTTATAACTTAAACTATAACCTTGTCGTTTAATCAAGTTTTGTGCTTCACATTCTTTAAAAATACTATCTAATCCTCCTGGCAGATAAGTCATTATATAAGGCGGCTTTGTTGCACAATGTTTCAGTTCTTCCATGAATTCTTCTACCAAAAAATATTGTGGTGACTGATACATTTTATAAATTTTATTTGCCAGTCGTCTCTGTCCTGGTTCTAGTCTTAAACCGTTGTTCTTTCTGTATTCATTTTGTGGAATTAATGCTTTTTTCTTGAGAATATCTTCAATTAACATAATTTTTCTCCTTAAAAATCAGACTTTGATCACTTGCAATTTATACTTGGTATAAACGGCACATCGAATATCTTCTGATATTCGCCTTGCTGCCTTCCCTAATTGGTAATCATTAGAAACGATAATAACATTGGTTGTTCTGAGATCGTGAATGAGAGCCTCCAGGAAGTTCGGGTCTGAAAACAATTTTTCTTTTCCTTCTAACACTTCCAATAAGTCTTTCTGTTTTAACTCATACAACTTATTCAAGATGTCATTCACTCTCTTTTTCATTTGAGGCTGATTCTTTGAAATTTTTTCTAACTCACGAATGACCGATTTAAATATTGTGATCTTTTGATTTTGCTTTTCTGCAACTTCTGCTAGTTCATTCACAAAACTAACACTGTTAGGTCTTAACAACGAGCAAGTGTCGATATAAACACGAACGGGTTTGGTAAGTGATTTTTCAAGATCATACTTTTCGTTCTTTGGTTCTTCAACTTTTAATTTTTCTCTAAACTTCATAATCATCTCATAAAAATAAGTTTTCATTTTTATCACCTCCCCTTTTCCTTGTCCAAATTATTAAAAACCATATTGTTGTTTTCTTTTGGCCTCAAATCTTGCTTCTTCGCCGCTCTTATCCATTTTTTCTGCCCATAGTCTGCCGCCTCGTCCACAATTATTTCGAATCAATTCTTTCAAATTTTTATTTAATCTAAACATCACTTTTGCGCAATTAAGTAAATCTCTTCTTAATGATATCAGTCCATCTTCCGCCTGAAGTTTTTTAATCCTTTTTCGATCTCCAGATGAAATTTTTCCGAAGTCTATTTTATGTAGCTGTGTCAGCTTGTCAGCAATTAAGTCGCTGGCCTTTAAAAATGCTACCCCCGCTAATCTTGATCGATACCAAAGTTCGTTGTCATATTGAAAATTTTCTGAACCTCGTCTAAAATTTTTAGCACTGGCATTTCCAGCAATACGATTCGCCTGCTTAATCAACTGTTCAACCTGATTTATTAACACATCGATTTCAAGATTCAACGTTTGCATAGCAACCGGTTTGTTCTTTTTAATTGCATACATCGCTTTCTGAGTTGCAATATCAAAAGTAATATCTTTTACTGCCAAGTTATCTCTTGAGTCGTTCAGTTTCTCAACCATTTGACTTAATGTCTGCTCTCTCAGATGTGATGGATATACATTGTTTGGCTTACTGTTTATACTACTAGAACCAGAATAAGGTTTGCTCGGTTTACTCTTTTTTCTTATCTTCTTCTTTCTTGTCTTTATAGAAATAATTATAATCACAAATAAAACAATAAAACCTATAATTAACTTTAATTCCATAATGAAACTCCTTATAAATAAGAATTACTAATCATCCAATTATTTTTTATTTATCTTCTATACATTCTTTAAAATACGTATTTTTATTTTGCTTTTCATAATATTCCTCCCTATGCATTCGTTATATCATATCGTTTTTCTGCCAACACCAACATTATTTTAATAGTCTGAAACAAAAATACCGTTTTTTTGAAACTTACACGTATTGATATTTTTTTAACAAATTATATGTAGCTTTCTACTTCATTCTGCTATTATATTTGAGGCATCTAAAAATTCAATTTCTTATGAACTGTAACCGAATGCCCATTTAAATCCCTAGCAGTTGCCTCAAGGATACCATCTTCATTTAATACTATTTTTAAAATCATTTCTGTTCCTTTAGGACATCCAGCCGGTAATTCTAATTTCATTTCCGCTATTGGCTTTTTCAAAGGATCATAATGGTAATTTTTATCCGTTAACTCTGTCTCGTAGATATCAAATCCAATAAATCTTTGATTATCACTAAGCGTACAATAGCTTCTTTCTCCTGTAGCTGGAAGTTTACTTCCTTTAAATATCACATTTCCAAACTCTTTTTCTCCGTTATTTATATGGTCTGTTCCATACGAAAAAGCTGCGATATCCTGCAGGAATGGGCGATTTCCACAATACTGTGCATAGATAGCTGCTCCAAATACAATCGCACTTTCTGGCTTGTAAACCTGAACATCAGACTGTGGAAAAGCCTTTTTTAATCCTGACTTTATCTGTGGCATATTTGAACTTCCGCCTACACAAACGATTTTATCTACACCGCCAAAACCACGAAGCAATCTCTTCGTCATATTCACTGTTTCTTCAAAAAGATGACTGGTAAGTCCCTCAAACTTTTCTCTTGTAACTGGCACTTGATATACTCTTCCATCTATTTCTACTTTTGCTCTAGCACGCTCTGAATCTGTCAAACGATGTTTTACACTTATCGCAGCTCGCTTTATTTTATCTTCATAAGAAACATTACCACCAATATGCTTTCCAGTTAATTTTTCAAGCTCATCTCTAATGAATTCCTGTAATGCTGCATCCCAGTCTTTTCCCCCTCGTCTTACAGTTTCTGCTGCTTTTACGTCATATTTTTCTGCAAGACTGCTATTTGCTTCCACAATTGCAACATCGCAAGTTCCGCCGCCTAAATCATATACTAAGATTCTTGTACCATCAGACAACGGTTCTTCAAAATAAGAAAGTGCTGCTGCAACTGGTTCTTTTATCATTCCTAAAACTTTCAAACCTGGACCACCATCTGCCTCAGGTATCTCAGCAGCCTCTTTAATAATCTGTTTTTCATTATGTGAAAAATTTGCCGGAACAGATAAAACTACTCCCTCAATTTTTTCATTAATAAGATTTTCAGATGCTGTATGTACGGCAATCTCTTTTACATGTTTAAGAATATATCCTGCAATTTCTTTTGCAGTAAATGTTCGCCCACTTGCATTAAAATTTGAATTAAGCTCAAGCTTTATCTCTCTTTTTAAATTTTTCGCATTTTCGCCTTGACCCAAATCTTCTGCTTCTTCTCCAATTGCAATTCCATCCCAGGAATCATAGTAAAATACAGAAGGAATTCCATATTTTCCTGCTGGTAACAAAATACTCTTTGTTCCAAGATAAGAAGTTGCTGCTAAAGAAAAACTTGTTCCAAAATCAATACTAATTTTCATAACAATACCTCCATTACTCTAAAACAACTAATTCTTTTTGAATAATATTGTCTTTATATTTAAAACCAGATCTTAAATGTTCTTTTAATACATATTTTTTTCTTTTTAATTTCATATTTTCACAATCATGTATATGAGGATCAAACTCTTCACCAGGATTAGAATAGATTTCTTCAACTCCAAACGAACTCATAATATCTGCAATCTCATCCATATACATGCAATAATTCTCAACTGCATTTTTATAATTTTCATCTTCTGTCAAATCTGTATATTTTTTATGAAACTCATAACAATCATAAATACTATTGTAGAATCCAATCAGCAGATCTGATAATCTTAATACAAAGCTTTCATCTGTATTTCTTGTAAAAGTCATAATACTTTCTAAAATCTTCGCCACATCTGGCTGAAGTACCTGCAATGATTTTGTTATTTCATTCTGTGATGTCAACCAATCTTCTCTTAATTTATCCTGCATTTTTTTACGCATTTCATTGTAATTTGTTCTTTCACATTCTTGACATTCTAAAATGTTTTTGCTTTCATCATCTGTCTCTAAGTCTGCTTTATTTTGCAATTTTTCCTTAAACTTCACATAACGTTTTAATGGAACTAAAGACTTATAAAAATCATTCAAGCTATTTATCATCGGCATTATCTCCTGTTCAAAATTTATAGCAATTGACTTCTTCGATAAATTAAGAAAGTTTTCACAAAAATTTTTATCCTCTTCTACCGAATAATTATCTGTACTCAATAATTTAATTGTGGCATTAAGTAATAACCACGCATCAACCTCTCGTATTTCTTTATTTTCTTCTGAATAATACTCATTGTTTACTGCCATTACGAATGTCGAATTTTCTGTTCCACCTTCAATAATTTCTTGAATTATTCTGGAAATAAGTACTTTTGCCTCTTTACAACCCTTTTTTGACTGCTGATTACTACTACAAACATGGACTACTTCTTCTATTAATGATTTTTTTTCTGGATTTAATGCTTCTTTCAAATTTAAATACATCGTTAAACTATCCATAACGTTTCTCCTATATTTTCATATTTTTTTAGAGTTTCCTCTCCAAAAGTCTTTAGTCGCTTATTGGTCTCTGTTATTGAACTATACGCCCCAATAACCAGGCAGTTAAAGCTTTCATTTATTCAATTTTCAAGGTTCAGATTTTATCTTAAAAACCTATTTTTATGGAATTGATTCTTTTGCAATTAAGAATAATCTACTTTCCATAACAGCCCTCCTTTTCTATACTCTTGTTATAACATGCTAAAATAGTTTCAAATAGATATCGGATTTAATAGTTCTGAAACCCATTTGAAACTAAACTTAAACGTTTTTTGAAACCTGTTTTTTTTACAGTTTTCGTAGTATAATAGATATCATTACATAACATAAATATTAGGAGGGAATGAGCGTGAATGATTTACCAGACATTATTACAAAAATTAAACCCTGTGACACAAAGAAACCTTATATTTTCATTAGTTACAGTTAATCTGATAGAGATTTGGTTTGGAATGATGTTTTAGAGTTTCAGAATCGAGGATACAATATATGGTTAGACAAAAAAATTTGGATAAAACAAATATTTCCTGGAAAGAAGACTCTTTAACAGCAATCGAAGATATGGAACGTGCACTACTAGTATTCTATGTGAGTGCCTCATCCCTAAGCAGCAATGCCTGCTACCAAGAATTAAGTAAAACAATAGCTGAAAACCCTGTGCGATAATTTTTTTTAATAAAACTTGTAAACTGCTGTAATTTTAAGAAAGAAGGGATATTATGGAATTTTTACCTATAACTTGGAATAATCTTAAACCTCCAGGTTTCACGCAAAAAGATATTGTTGAGAAGTTATTAAAACCATCGATATTTGAAAATCCTCAATTTAAAAACCGCATTCAAGCATCTCCTTTTTATCAAAATGCAACACGTACAAATAAACAACCAATTAACTTTCAAGAAGCCTTGCTACTGGATCAAAATTCTTTTTGTTCCGGATTTTTCAACTCCAATAGATCTGGTTCTTCTGAAAAAATGATTGAATTATTGTTTAACACATCCTCAAAGGAAAACAAACTCTATACTATGTCTAACTTTCCTATTCGCTATGAATTTAAAAAGCAATGGAAAAATATTCTTTTATCTAGCGATGAATTATCTAGTGATGAATTAGATGAATATAAAACATATATCAATCTTTTTTTTGAGGATAATTTAATCCAACAAAAATCTAAGGATGATTTATTTAACAAATATAAAACAAAATTTAAAATTGATTTTTTCAAAAAAAAATTTGATTTTGATCCTGAAAAAACTGTCACTGTCGACTTCAGTAAACTCATTTTTTCATTTAAAGAGGAAAAAATTCCATTTAGCAAATTATTAAAGTCAATTTCTGCATCCGACTATTCTAAATCTGTTTTTCAAGATGAAAGAAATGAGCTAAATATTTCTGATGAAGATAATCTTTTTTTTGAACGATTAGCCACATTATCTATAATTGCCTCAATATGGTATATATGGATTAGCGCAATGTCTGAAGAATCTAAAAAAACTGAAATAGATAAAAAGTCTAAAGATACTAAAAAACAAAAAGAACGTGAAAATAAACGTAATATATATATTAAACAAATAGAGCGTATTGCCCTATTAATTTTCCCTAAAGAAAATTTCTTGGAATCAAACAAAATTTCTGAAGAAAAAACTAATGACTCTATTTTTGAATCTGATATAAGAAAGGCTAAAGAAGAGTTAGACGATGTAAAACATTATATTCAATCTGAAAATTATCACAAAGCAGGTAAATTATGTGAAAAGATATTTTTTACCTATAAATATGCTACTGACGAAATAAAAGTAAACACGCTTGAATATTTAATTAAATGTTGTGAAAATGGATATACAATACCATCTATATTTTCTTCAGTGGATTCTATAGACAAACTGACCAAATATTATGATCCTGCTAAAAGAAAAGATCTAAAAGAGACTCCTAAGCCTGCTGAAAGTAAAATATCTGGACGTTTTACTATCAATTATAAAGGAAATAATATTTATGATTGGATTTCTAAAACCAGCCCTTCTAGCTGGGGAGAACCTTGTATATCTGAAACTCCTGAAGAAACTATTCAGCCCAATATTCACCAACATATTATCTTAATACATGATAATTTTGATGTTAATCTACAAGATGCTCTAAATATTCTGGATAAAATACAAAAGAGCATCAATACAAATGAAACTTCTATTTTTAACTGGAAAGATCTTGAACTTTATATTCGATGTAACGAAAACGATATTATACCATTACTAGATACTGCCCTGAGTTATTTTACAGAAGATAATAATATAGAATCTTCTAATAATTTTTCTTTGATTAAAATTTATTTATTAGACGAAGCAAAACGAAGTGTTGATTATCTTTTCGCAAAACATCCTCTCTTTTATCCTTTAACACTAAGTAATACTGATAAGAATTCAGCAGTTAATTTGGTTATCGTATCAAATAATGAAGATCAGCGTTATGCAAAATGGTTAATTAAAGAAGGATTTTGGATGCTTCCTCGCTCAGAACAAACTGTACAATCTAAAATCACATTGTTGTCACCGAATGCTTCTGAAATTTGTTCTTCAATTAAATCTGAAAATCCTGGGTTAACTCAATTTTCAGTTATTGATAATACGAAATTAGAACCATTTGATGAACATTATGAAATTAATATAGATGATATTTTATTTCCTGAAATCAACTATAAAAATACATCCCTTTCAGATTTTTCAATTCGCGAAGAACTAAAGAAGATATATTCCTCTGATGACCTTCTTTACATTGTAGTAGATTCTAATTCTGATTTCGAAGGAATCAACTTAGGAACTAAAATACGTGAATTTTATATTCAAAAAACAGCTCTTGAAGGACATATTAAAAATTATTCAAGAAAAAACTATACCATTGCCGTTCATTGTTTTAATCCAGATTACGCAGGATTAGTAAGTGATTTAATTATTCCAAAAGAGGAAGAACATTCAAATCTATGGTATAACAGTTATAATTTAATTCCATTTGGTTCACTAAAAGAACTCTACTCATGGGAAAAACTTAATGGTGGTATTTTTGAGGAACTTGCTCAATGTATTCATCTCCAATACTCTGATTCTGACTATAAGAAAGAAAACTGTAAAAAGAATTTAACCTCATACTTCAAGAGATTGTATAATCGTGATTCTTCATTCTCTGTCGCACTAAGTATGCCATATCGTTTATTTGAAGCTGGCATTACTCCTAAAATTTGGTCTATTGAAAATCCAAATGGATGGTGGAATGAAAAAATTAGAGAAGAACTAGCAACTGAATATAATCAAAAACTCTTTCCTAATGAAGATCCTTCAGTTCCTGACTCCAAGCTTCGAGAACGCTTGGCAAAATATGAACACATGCGTTGGTGTTGTTGGGCACTTACACGAGGCTGGCTTCCTGTAAATCCTGTCCAAGTTACTCAATATATTACTGCTGGTGTAAAACGACATACTTTACAAATAGCTAAATTGCATCCTTGTATTTGCTCTTGGAAAGGTTTAGAATTACTCCAAGAAGAATTATGCAGAGCTGCACTTTACCCAAAACTGGCACTATATTATGTTAGTTCTGAGTACGATTACAAAGAAGAAGAAACTATACCATTATTAAACAAAGAATTTGCTCGTTATTTTTCATACAAAGATGTATATAATAAAGATTTTTCTCAGTTTCAAAAACTTGATTACAGAAATGTAGAAAAAACCAGCGATATTCTAAAAATTAAATGGCATCCATTTCAAGTTTATGATAATGATAAACTTATCCCGTAAAACATATCCAAAAACTCTTTGAAATTAATAAATTACTTATTCCTTTAATAAAAATCTGCTTCCTCCAGAGATAGATTCTCCGTGAGGAAGCAGATCTTTATCTATTTTTTATTATGTTGAAATTCCTACTTTCATATCTTATTCTCCAAAGCTTATAGACTCCTCTAATCTTTGACAAGTTTTCAAAAAGTTCTCCTCCGGTGGATTTGTTGTCAAACACATAATCTGATATAATTTATTTTTATGGATAAACAAATAAATACGTGTAAATCTCTCTTCACCATCATATTTTGTTATATTATTTATATAATATCCTCTTTCGCCTGATAGTAACATTATCTTAGTTATATTATCCCCTTCAAACTTTTTCAAAATCTCATTATAATCCGAATAATCTGTATCATCAGTTCCTATATCGTAAGGTATTATATAAATACTCATACTATCCCATTGACTTTGTCCATGAAAATAATACTCCACATCAATATTTTCTTCATCATAATTATTGATTATTTCTTCCCAATCCTCTGAAACTTCTATCTTCATATTTGAAAAAGTTTTAGTTGTATAACTTACATGATTCGGCTTAATTTTACTGACAAGCAAATATAAAGGTTGAATATTTGATAATTCTCTATTAATTCCAAAGCCAATGCAAAGTATCACGAGAAAAAATCCAATTACTTTTACAACTCTTTTTCTACCACCTTTTAATTTTAAAGAAACAAATGGTTTAAGAAATGAAAACGTTTCATTTAATACCTGCTCATAATATTCTTCTGCCAAATCTAAATTTTTACAGACTCCATCTCCTTCTTCAAATATTCTTCCTAATTCTTTAGCCGCTCCACTATCTGCTCCAATATCAGCTGACTTTTTTAAATATTCAATTCCTTTTGTCTTATCTTGTTCAACACCACTACCTTCGAAGTAACACATACCCAACAAATACCAATTATCTCCAAACCAATCTTCATCTGGATATTCTAAAAGAAATTGCTCCGCTTTTTGAGGATTAAATTCCTTATCGCAAGTTAAGTATATGTTTACAAGCGTGTCTACATATCGTGTTTTCCCTAAAGAAATTGCTATTTCATAATATTCTATTGCCTTTTTTATATCTCGTTTTACAACCCCTAAAATGCCTGTATAATATCCATCTCCTATTTTTCCTGCTACTGTTCTATAACCAGCTTCATACGCCTTTATACAAAATTTCCAAGCTTTCTTTCTACTTTTTCTAACGCCTTCTCCCTCTTCATACGCATCTGCAACTAAATCCAATGCTTTTCCTTCACCTTTTTCTGCTGCTTCAAAATAGTACGCAAATGCCTTTTTCTTATCTACTTTGCATCCAAGACCATACTTATATAAACGCCCTAATGCAGTTATTGCTACAACACTTCCTTGATTCTTGGCAAGCTCATACAATTCAAAAGCTTTGGACTTGTCCATATCAACAAAATTTCCCGTTTCAAAATATTCCGCAAGCCTATACGTTGACTCAGCATTTCCTGTCTGACTCGAAATTTTTAAAGAATTTATATCAACCTTCTCATTATTAATCTCTTCTGCGCTTATAATATCATTTTTTTCATTACTCCCATCTATTAAACAATCACAAACCCCTTCAGCTGCATATAATTTATTATAAAATTCCTGTTTATCTGAATATTGATAATAAAAAAGTTGCTGCCTTCGATGATTTCGTAATTTCATTCCACTTGGGATTTCAACTTCTTTTTTTAGAAATACTAATATAATTATCAAAGAATTTTCTCGCGCATAGCTCAACTCATCTTTACAATTTTCAGACTTTATATAATCTTTGGTGATAAAGGCAACAAAAACCTTGGCCTTTTCAATATGTATTGCAATATCTTCAGACCATTCGCTCCCTGCATTGATGCCATTATCGTACCAAACACCATATCCATCATTTTTTATTTTGGTAGAAATTATATTTATTGCATCTTTATCCACATGTGAATAACTCAAGAAAATATAGTTGTTCTTCATCTTTTTTTCTTCCTTTACAAAACTCTCGAAATGTTTTGCCTACTTCTTTAAGTTTCAATCATACTAGAGTGTTGTTCTTTAACTTTTTATTTAATACCCTGCTATCAAAATATTAAATAATACTGTATGTACGTTCGAATTCATCTCTTGCAACAAAATTAAATTCTGCATCCACAATTTCATTGTTTTTATTATAACAAATATTATAAAATACAATTACTGCATCTGCCGCTGCCACTTCTCTAGTTTTCCAAAGTTCTGCCGAATAACGTTCTTCAAATGATGACTTATTAATCACTAAGCCTTTTTCTTCAATCAAAAAAGAAATTTCCGGACACATTTCACATTCTGCATCCCAAGCCCAAAGTGGTTTTGGAACTTGTTCAAAAATATCCCCTTTTACATGACGATGATTTTTCTCAAAATACACTTTATCATTGGGATATGGAAAACCACTTTTATCTATTTTAATCCAGTCTCCTGTTTCAGCAATTTCTCCTCCCCTATTTCCATTTAATGCTTCTTGTGAATATACTTCATATTTTCCATTTCCTAATTCACTAAGTTTTCCTTCAAAAATCAAATCATCTACTGCAACATTTTCACTTCCCAGCTGATATGCCGTAACAAGTTTTCCTTTATTTTTAATCACTTTAAACATAATTTTTACTCCTTCATCATTAAAATTTGATATTTTTGGTTTATGTTTATTCATGATAAAAATGACTCAACCATAATAATTTTATTTTATCATAGAATTTATTTCTAAACCATTTAAAGCGTTATTTTTTCAAACCAATGATATTGCTAAATATTTTTTTTATATCATTATAATCTTTTTTTGTTATGCAACCCTTCCCATATCACTGCCATATTTTACAGAATCAATTGTCACCAAAATATTCTTATCTTCCTTTGCCCATCGTTTTACTGAACAGGTTACCTCCGTTCCTTTTGGTACTTTCCCTCCCCAGTAACCAAACACTGGTATCGACTTTTTATACTCTCCGTCCACATCATCTTCTATTTGTAAATCAATAAATAACCCCCAACTATTCTGTCCTCTTACAATCCCTTTTAACGAATCTCCAAGATACATCATTTTCAATTCATTCTCTTCATAATTCTGCATCCTTTTATCCTCCTTAAAATTTTTTGAACTGCTTATAGAATCTCATATCTTTTCGTGAATATCGCCTTCTATCCTCGTCGAAACACATTTTCTGAATCTAATTGGCATAATTGGAATTGGTATCCTCCACCATTTCTCTAAAACTCTTAACGCCATCACACAAACTAAAATCAATCGCTTCTTGTGCTTTATAATAATGATCTTACGTTTTTTCTTTATTTATCTCTTCTTCTATATTTTTTCATATTATTTTTGTTTCATCACCTTTAATTTTTCAGTAGATTGGAAACCCATTTGAAACTTTTATTCTTTCAACAGTGATTTCAATCCGCTTATGAAATTAGCAATATAATTTTTTAATGTGCTTATTTATAGATTTCAAGTCAAAATTGACTCACATAAATGTCGATGATATAATTTATCTTAATAAATTCGTGGTTATTTATTCTATTGTAAAAAATTTGAATATCTAATTTTTAGAGAAACAGGTGAAAATATGTTACATGATGGATGTTGGATTTTTCTTTCACACGCAAGCAAAGACATTGCTCTAGTGAGACGTGTACGAAATGAATTTGAAAAATATGGTCAGAATCCCCTTGCTTTTCATTTGAGATGTCTTGATGAAAACTATCCAGAGAAAAACGAGGAACTATGGAATTTAATATATAGAGAAATAGATGCTAGAGAATGGTTTGTCTATTGTAAAAGCCCCATATCAGAAAATAGTGAAAATGTCTTACGAGAACGAAAATATATAGAACAATCAGGAAAAGATAAAATCTGGATATTAGATATTACTGAAGATTGGGATACAATTGCAACAAAAATATACAAAATATGTGCCGACTTAAAAGTCTTCATCTCTTACAGCTATTATGATTATCATATAGCAAAAACATTACAAAACATATTAAGCAAAAAGGATTATTCCGTCTGGACACCCGAAGATAATTTAAAATCTGGAGATTGTTGGACGACCCAACTAAATAATGCAATAAGTCAATGCGCTGAACTGGGATTTTACATATTACTCATATCAGACAACACCTTCAATAATCAGTTTATTGAAAAGGAGTTAGAATATGCCACTGCACAAGGTGCATGGATAGTACCTATTATAATTGGAGATGCAGTATTGCCTCAACAAATAAGGCATTTACAATACTTTAGAGTATCAAACCATCCTTCAAATAATGAATTCGAAAAGATTATTAAAGTAATTGATAAAGTAATGTTGAAAAAAATTCACGATATCTCCAAAAGATGATTTTTACTTTTCAGTTTTAAAAATATCAATTGATATGATAAGGATATCCTATAGAGACTGTAAATAATTCTGTGTAAACTCCAAAAAAGAGTTCTATATCCTCTTGGA
>OLOO01000461.1_pt1 | contig 38200 bp, 31 predicted proteins | sample 1672621 | NCBI WGS metagenome assembly OLOO01 (sample SAMEA3136706, study PRJEB25190) | human gut metagenome | biome: human gut; feature: human-associated habitat; material: faeces | place: Austria | collected 2013 | reverse complement strand
CACGGCGCAAACCGTCTATACCCTTAGCAGGGGCACCTCTTCAGCCACTTGAGTATTTCTCCATTGCCTGAATAACAAATCATTATTCAATTTTGCTCAACTACGTGAGCAATAACTATTATATCTAATAAACTATTAAATGTCAATCACTTTTTTTCATTTTTTTCAATTATTTTTTCAATCCGTATTTTTACTTCTTTTGCTATCTCTACAGACTTCATATCCTTGTATTCTTCGTAACGGATTGGTTCAAGAAAATGCACTTGTACTTTAATCTTTTCAATTGAGTTTACATCAAACGGTTTATAGGAATCAATTAACGCAACCGGAACAATTGGACACTGTGCTTTCATTGCGCACTTAAAGCTTCCACCTTTAAACTCATTTACATGATTCGGATTCTTTGTACGAGTTCCCTCTGCAAAGATCAGATAATTCCTTCCGGATTTTACTTCTTTTGTTACCTGTACCATAACCCGCATTGCCTGTTTTACATCTTCTCTGTCCAGTGCATAAGCTTTCATACATGCAAAAACCTGTTTTAAAAATGGGATATTCTGAATTTCTTTTTTCATGACTACAGAAAACGGTGTCGGGCATGCATACATAATTGCAAGTACATCAAATAAGCCCTGGTGATTTGGAAAGAACATAAATCCATTTTCTTCTGGAATATTTTCCTGACCATGAATTTCTATCTCTACTCTTCCACCTTTAATTGCCCGCTCATCAATATAGCGAAGCAGTTCATATCTTTCTTCTTCGGTATACTTATCCGTATGACTTGCACAATAACAAAGTTTATACCACATATACGGCACTCGTAAAATATTATACAGTACCATTAAAATAATTCTCTTCATAATATCTTTCACTTTCTTTAACTACACCAAACCACTGTAAAACAAACTCCCCAGCAAATTGATTTCACTGAGGAGCACCTGTTTTTAAGTTTCTGTCTGTTCTAATAAGTTTGTAAGTTCTTCTTCATAAGACGGATTTTTTCTCGTAAACTGCTTATAATCCTTTTCATAAGTTTTATATTCATCTGTCTTCATGAATTTCTGAAATTCTTTTTTGGAATTTTCACTCATTTCCTCTGTTACATCTTTCGCCTGCACAATCGAATACTTTTTATTGTTATTTTGAACATAGTAAACAGACAGGCATGGAATCTCCAAAGTAGTTTTACTTTCTGAATCCTCTTTTTTCAGTGTATAAATCGCATACATCAGCTCATATCCATTAAAAGAACCTAATGATTCACATTTTGTAAACTTTACGCTCTTTGCATCATAAGCTTCAAACAATGTCATATAATGTTTGATTTCTGTTTTCAGTTCACTTGAAACTTTGTCCTTTTTATCCACCCCAAAACATTTCTTTACTGCATCTTCATCTGTTTTGGTATAAGCCTCTATTAATGACTCTGTTATTTTTTCAGGGGATTTTGTATTTACTTTCGTTCCACATCCACCTAATGACAACAGTACAATGACTGCTGTCATAGACAGAAGAATCCCTCTTAATTTTTTCATCCTAACTCTCCTCGTACTTATCGTACTTATGCACTCTATTCTTTTGCTGTCTCAGTTTCTTCTTCCGTTTCTTCTGATTCCTCGTCTTTTTCTCTTACTTTTGCAATACTTGCAACTGTAATATCATTTTTCAGATTCATCAGCTTTACACCTGAAGTAATTCTTCCAAGAATGGAGATATCTTTACATTCCAAACGAATAATAATGCCTTCTGTTGTAATCAGCATAATTTCGTTTTCTTCATTGACCGCTTTTACACCAACTACATTTCCGGTTTTTTCTGTAATCTTATAACATTTTACACCTTTACCCCCACGGTTTTGGCAGGTAAATTCTCCAACCGAAGTTCTCTTGCCCATTCCTTTTTCAGAGACAATCAGCAGATAATCTCCCTGACAGCTTAACTGCATGCCAATCACTTCATCTTCATCCTGAAGATTAATGCCTCGCACACCCATAGAAACTCTTCCGGTCTGTCTTACATCTGACTCATGGAAACGGATGCACTGTCCGAATTTTGTTACAAGAATCACATCTTTTTTGCCGTCTGTAAATTTAACTTCAATCAATTCGTCATCATCTCGAAGAGAAATTGCCGCAAGTCCCGTTTTTCTCACATTGCTGTAATCCTCAATCGGTGTCTTTTTGACAACACCTTTTCTGGTTGCCATAAACAGAAATTCTCCGGCTTTGAATTCATTAACCGGAATCACCGCTGTAATCTTCTCTTCTGCCTGAAGGGATAACAGATTTACAATCGCTGTTCCTCTGGCTGTACGGCTTGCTTCCGGAATCTCATAAGCTTTCAGACGATACACACGTCCCATATTCGTAAAGAACATCAGATAATGGTGAGTCGTTGTCATCAACAGTTCTTCCATATAGTCGTTATGAATGGTTGCCATGCCTTTGATTCCCTTACCGCCTCTGTTCTGACTGCGGAAGTTATCTACAGTCATACGTTTGATATAACCTAATTTGGTCATGGCAATCACCGTATTTTCTTTTGGAATTAAATCTTCCATGGATAAATCATATTCATCAAAACCAATAGACGTTCTTCTGTCATCTCCGTATTTTTCAGCAATTAATAAAATTTCCTGTCTGATAACACGAAGCAGAAGGTTTCTATCTCCTAAGATTGCTTTGAGCTCACGGATTTTATTCACCAGCTCATCGTACTCACCCTGCAGGCGGGCACGTTCCAGTCCGGTTAATGCACGCAGACGCATGTCTACAATCGCCTGAGCCTGAACTTCTGTCAGTCCAAATGCAGTAATCAATCCTTCTTTGGCTTCCTGTGTATTTTTACTTGCACGGATAATACGAATCACTTCATCGATATTTTCCAGTGCTTTCAAAAGTCCTTCTAAGATGTGAGCTCTTTCCTGCGCTTTATTTAAATCATATTTGGTTCTTCTTGTAACTACATCTTCCTGATGCTGTAAATAATATTTCAGCATATCCAGAAGATTCATCACTTTCGGCTCATTATTTACAAGCGCAAGCATGTTTACCCCAAAGGTATCCTGAAGCTGGGTATGTTTGTATAACTGATTTAAAATAACATTCGCATTTGCATCTCTTCTCAACTCGATACAAATACGCATACCCTCTCGGTTTGAGTGGTCGTTGATAGAAGTGATTCCATCAATCTTTTTATCTCTTACCAGTTCTGCCATCTTTTCAATCAGACGCGCTTTATTTACCATGTATGGCAGTTCTGTGACAATAATCTGGCTCTTGCCGTTTGGAAGCGTCTCAATATCTGTGACTGCGCGTACTCTGATTTTTCCACGTCCGGTACGGTAAGCTTCTTCAATTCCTCTTGTTCCAAGAATCATAGCTCCTGTTGGGAAATCCGGACCTTTTACGATGGATAAAATTTCATCCATCCCGGTATCTCGATCCTCTTCCACATAGTTGTCAATGATTTTAACAACCGCAGAAATGGTTTCTCTTAAATTGTGCGGTGGAATATTTGTTGCCATACCAACCGCAATACCGGAAGTTCCGTTTACTAAAAGATTCGGGTAACGGGACGGCAGTACCACCGGCTCTTTTTCTGTTTCATCAAAGTTCGGTGCAAAATCAACTGTATTTTTGTTGATGTCTGCAAGCATTTCCATGGAAATTTTACTCAGCCTTGCTTCTGTATAACGCATAGCAGCTGCGCCATCACCATCCACAGATCCAAAGTTTCCATGACCGTCTACAAGCGGATATCTTGTAGACCAGTCCTGAGCCATGTTTACCAACGCTCCATAAATTGAACTGTCACCGTGAGGGTGATATTTACCCATCGTATCACCTACGATACGAGCACATTTTCTATGTGGCTTATCCGGTCCATTATTCAATTCAATCATTGAAAACAGAATTCTTCTCTGTACCGGCTTTAAGCCATCTCTTACATCGGGAAGCGCACGAGATGCAATAACACTCATTGCATACTCAATGTACGACTCTTCCATTTTTTTCTGCAGGTCCACCTCGTGAACTTTATCAAAAATATTATCTTCCATTCGTCTCTCCTTAACTCTGTTTAAGTCAATTTAACATCATATGCTGACCAGAATCACGCACCAAGTCTCACAGACGTTCGACTTGAACAATCTATTCACGCATCAAACTTAAATATCAAGGTTCTTGACATATCTTGCATTTTCCTCGATAAACTCACGTCTAGGCTCTACTTTATCACCCATAAGTGTCTTAAATGTTAAATCCACTTCTGAAGAAGTTTCTTCATCCATAACAACTTTTAACAAAATACGGCGTTCTGGGTCCATTGTTGTCTCCCATAACTGCTCTGCATCCATCTCTCCAAGACCTTTATAACGCTGTATACGATTATTGCCGTCACGTCCGATTTCGTTAAGAATCTCATCCTGTTCTTTTTCTGAATAAGCATAATACACTTTTTTATTCCGTTCAATCTTAAACAAAGGTGGCTTTGCAAGATATACATGTCCCTGTTTAATCAGCTCCGGCATGAAACGATATAAAAATGTCAGAAGCAGGGTTGCAATATGTGCACCATCGACATCGGCATCCGTCATGATAATGATTTTATTATATCTGAGCTTGCTGATATCAAAATCTTCGTGAATTCCTGTTCCGAAAGCCGTAATCATCGCTTTGATTTCCGCATTTGCATAAATTCTGTCCAGACGCGCTTTCTCTACATTCAGAATTTTACCTCGAAGTGGAAGAATCGCCTGAGTCGCACGGCTTCTTGCAGTCTTTGCAGAACCACCGGCAGAATCACCCTCTACGATGTAAATTTCGCATTTAGACGGGTCTTTATCCATACAGTCTGCCAGCTTTCCAGGAAGAGACATTCCCTCAAGCGCAGTTTTTCTTCTGGTTAAATCTCTGGCTTTTCTTGCTGCATCTCTGGCTCTCTGTGAAAGCACAGATTTTTCTATAATGATTTTTGCAACTGCCGGATTCTGCTCTAAATAGATCTCAAGCTGATTGGCTACGATATTATCCACCGCACCTCTTGCTTCGCTGTTTCCAAGTTTCTGTTTTGTCTGTCCTTCAAACTGAGGGTCTTCAATCTTGACACTGATGATTGCAGTTAATCCCTCACGAATATCTTCACCGGAAAGATTCGCATCGCTGTCTTTTAATAATTTATTCTTTCTTGCATACTCATTAAAGGTTTTTGTCAGTGCATTTCTAAAACCAACTACATGCGTTCCGCCTTCCGGAGTTGTAATATTATTTACAAATCCATAAGTGTTTTCTGTGTAGGAATCATTATGCTGCATTGCAACTTCTACCATAACTCCGTCTTTTGTTCCCTCAAAATATAAAATCTCTTCGTAAAGAGCTGTAGTACTTTTATTTAAATACTGCACAAATTCCCGGATTCCGCCTTCATAGTGAAAAACTGTTTCTTTTGGTTCTTCCCCACGATTATCTTTTGCAATAATTTTAAGACCTTTTGTCAAAAATGCAATTTCACGGAATCTGTGTTTCAATGTATGAAAATCAAATACGGTCTCCTCAAAAATTTCAGGATCCGGATGGAACGTAACCATTGTTCCGGTCTTTTCCGAGTCACAATCCCCAATGACTTTTAGTTTATAAATAGTTTTTCCACGTTCATAACGCTGACGGTAAATTTTACCCTCATGATAAATCGTAACCTCAAGCCAGGTCGACAGTGCATTTACAACAGATGCACCTACACCATGCAGACCGCCGGATACTTTATATCCGCCACCGCCGAATTTTCCTCCGGCATGAAGAATTGTAAATACAACCTCTACCGCAGGGATTCCCGCTTTATGATTAATTCCTACCGGAATACCTCGTCCATTATCAATAACCGTAATCGAATTATCTTTGTTAATTGTAACTTCTACTGTATCACAATAACCGGCCAGTGCCTCGTCTACCGCATTATCCACAATCTCATACACAAGGTGATGCAGACCTCTGGATGAAGTACTGCCAATATACATACCCGGTCTTTTTCTTACTGCTTCCAGACCCTCCAGTATCTGAATCTGGTCGGCTCCATACTCTGTTTTAATTTCTGTGTTCATCCAATTCCTCCTGTTTCCCTGATATCAGTTAACGATGGTTCCGTCTACTACTTTAAAAAGTTTATTTATCTCAAACCTGCTGTTCACAAATTCATCCAGACCCGTACAGGTAATCATGGTCTGAATATTTTTGATGCTCTCCAAAAGATAATTCTGCCTGTTCACATCAAGTTCTGATAATACATCATCCAGCAGCAAAATGGGAACATCTTTAATTTTTCTTTCTACCAGATGAATTTCTGATAATTTCAATGACAAGGCTGCTGTACGCTGTTGTCCCTGAGAACCGTATTTTCTAATGTCGATATGATTTATTTTAACACACATATCGTCTCTGTGGGGACCCGATGATGTGTTTTTAAATTTAAAATCTTTTTCTCTGTTTTTAAGCAGTATTTCCAGAAACTGTTCTTCTTCCACATTGGGCTCATAAATCAGCTCAATCTGTTCTTTTTCTCCTGTAATACTGCTATGTATCCGCTGTATCACTTCATTCATCTCACAAACAAATTCACGTCTGCTTCGAATTACCGAGGCTCCATAGCGAACAAGCTGTTCATCCCAGATATCCAGCGTACTCTTAAGACTTTCTTTTTGTGCAATATCTTTTAACAATTTATTGCGCTGATTTAAAATGTGATTGTACTGAAACAAATCCGACAAATAGATTTTATTAAGCTGACATAATTCTGAATCAAGAAATCTCCGGCGCTCACCTGGACCATTTTTTATAATATTTAAATCTTCCGGTGAGAAAAATACAATATTCACAATCCCCAGAAGTTCTTTTGCTTTACGGATTGGAATCCCATCAATTGCAATTCCTTTCGCCTTATTTTTTTTCAAATGCATATCTATTCTGTGGGAAATGCCCCCTTTGTTTATTCTGAGCTTGATATGCGATTCATTTTCATGAAACCGAATCATCTCACGGTCTTTACTTCCTCTATGTGACTTTGTTGTTCCACAAAGATACACAGCTTCAAGGATATTTGTTTTTCCCTGTGCATTGTCGCCGTAAAAAATATTGGTTCCCTTGTCAAACCGCAAAGATAAAAACTCATAATTTCTAAAATCCTTTAATTCCATTGATTCAATATACATCTGTACACCTGTCGCTATTTCACAATTTTAATTTCCTGTCCATCATAAGCTACAACATCACCGTCATACAGTTTCCTGCCTCTTCTTGTATCTACTTCTCCATTTACGGTTACAAGACCATCCTGAATAACGTATTTTGCCTCCACTCCGTCTTCTACTAGATTAGCTGCTTTTAGTGCCTGACCTAATTTTATAAATTCATCTCTTAATTTTATAATTTCCATGTTTTGTCCTTTCTGCGTTAATACACTTCCGGAGTCTTTCTGTGCTTCCGATTATCTTCCGACAGAATTAAAGTTTACCGGAAGAATGAGATATACATATTGTCCTGCATCATCACGAATAAAGCAAGGTGCTTTTGGATTCATGAGATAAATATGGATTTCTTCATCGTCAATGACCTTTAGTGCATCAATTAAAAATTTGGGATTAAAACCAATCATAATATCTTTTCCCATTTTGTTAATGTCGATGTCTTCTTTCATCGAACCAATCTGAGAGTCGATCTGGAGTTCCATACCCTCATCGTTAATTGTAATAATAATTGGTTTTTTATCTCCTTCTTTTACAAGAAGAGTTGCACGGTCAATACTATCTAAAAATTCTTTTTTGTTCAGTGTTACCTTTGTTTCGTAATCACTGGACAACATCTGGTCAATCTTGAAATATTCTCCCTCGATTAATCTCGAAACAACTTTTGTATTGTCAAATTCAAACAGAATATGATTTTCAGCAAAATAGATATCCACCATGTCTTCTGTCTCACCGGATAAAATCTTACTGATTTCATTTAAAGTTTTTCCCGGAACAACCACTTTTTTGTCAGAACATTCATTCTTTAACGGAATCTTTCGGATTGAAATACGATGTCCATCAAGGGATACGACTCTTAATGTGTTGTTGGCAATCTGAAATAATTCACCTGTCATCAGTTTATTGTTTTCATTTACTGCGATAGAAAAGATGGTTTGACGAATTAATTCTTTTAATGTGAACTGTGAAATCTGAACACCTTCATTTTTTTCGATAAATGGCAGATAAGAGAAATCTTCACCTGACTGTCCCGGAATATTAAATTTCGCTTTTTCACAAGTAATGGTTGTGTTTTGTTTTTCGTCTGTCACAATTGTAACATCATTATCAGGTAATTTTCTAACAATTTCTGAAAAGATTTTCGCATCAAGAGCAACGATTCCTTTTTCTTCGATAGAACCCTCTACAATTGTCTCAATTCCAAGTTCCATATCATTTGATGTAAATTTGATAATATTGGCAGATGCATCAATCAGGATACACTGTAAGATTGGCATTGTCGTTTTTGAAGGAACTGCCTTCATGACAATGTTTACACTTTTTAGTAACTCAGACTTTGAACAGATTAATTTCATAATGTGGATAACTTCCTTTCTGTGAAAATGGTTTTGCTATAAACATATATATATATAATATATTAATAGTAGTAGTAGTAGGGGATGTGGATAATGTGGATAACTCTTGAAACCCTTGTAAATAAAGGGCTTAAGGGGTGTTGACAATGTGGATAACTATGTGGATAACTTGTGGATAACTCAAAATCAATGTGGATAACTTTTCTGCTTAAACAACTTAAAAAGTACTTAAAAAAAAGTTATCCACATTTTTCACCGAGTTATCCACATAGTTATCCACAAAAAAATGGCAGTTATCCACATTTTTTTTCGAGTTATCCACATTTTTGACACCCAAAATGTGGATAACTATGTCAATTTTCAAGAGAAGTGTGGATGAAGATTAATTTTTTAATTTTATTTAAGCGAATTTTTAGCTGGATTAATCTTCTTTTTAAGTATATTAATCACTTCTCTGGTTTCTTCAGAATACTGAACTTCTTTTTCGATTCGTTTGATTCCGTTCATAATGGTACTATGGTCACGTCCCCCAAGCTTGTCACCGATGATTTTCAAGGTGATATCAGTCATTTGACGGCAGAGGTACATGGCAATTTGGCGCGGATAAGTGATTTGAGAGCTTCTCTTGTTTCCTATTAAATCACTGGCGGATAAATCAAAGTGTTCAGCAACCGTACGGATAATGATTTCAGGGGTTACGACCCTCATCTCTTCATCCGGAGAAATGATGTCTTTTAAGACTTTTTCAGCCAGAGCGAGGTTAATTTCACAGTTTTCCAGATTGGCAAATGCCATGATCTTATTGAGAGATCCCTCTAATTCACGGATGTTTGAGGTAACGTTCTTTGCGATGTACTCAATGACATCATCATCAATATAATAGCCGTCAAGTTCTTCTTTTTTCTTAAGAATCGCCATTCTTGTCTCGTAGTCAGGAGCTGAAATATCAACGATTAAGCCCCATTCAAAGCGGGAACGAAGGCGGTCTTCTAAGATTTCCATATCTTTCGGAGGTTTATCAGAAGATATGATAATCTGTTTTTTTGCACCATGAAGTGCATTAAAGGTGTGGAAAAACTCTTCCTGTGTGGATTCTTTTCCTACAATAAATTGGATATCGTCAATCATCAGAACATCGATGTTGCGATATTTCTCCCGAAACTTAGTCATGGTCATATCTGCATTATTACCACTGCGGATAGATTCAATCAATTCATTTGTAAAAATTTCACTTGTAACGTACAATACCCGCGTTTCTGGGTTTTTCTGCAGAATAAAATGTGCAATTGAATGCATTAGATGTGTTTTTCCAAGACCAACGCCACCGTAGATAAACAGTGGATTATAAGCTTCTCCTGGGGATTCAGCAACCGCAACGGACGCTGCATGTGCCATTTTATTGTTGCTTCCGACTACGAAAGTATCAAATGTATAGCGGGGATTTAAGTTTGCACGCTCAACATTTTCATTAATAATAGTTGAGGGAGCTTGTACTGTTTCAGATGGAATATCTTTTGGCTCGATTAGGGCAATCTCATATTCTTCTCCGGTTGCCTCAGAAATGGCTACTTTTAATGGAAGAAGATAACGGTTGGTAATATAGTTGATACCAATCAGCCCGGTAGGGACTACAATTGTCACTTCATTGTCCTCAACACTGTGGACAGTAAGCGTTTCAAGCCATGTTTTGAAAGAAATATCAGAGAGCTGATGTTCCTCTCTGATGGTATTAAGAATATCCGTCCATTTTTCTTGTATTGGATGCATGGTGTATCTCCTGTGTTTAAGTAAATATAAAACAACGTAACAATAGAAAGTGCGAAAAATACACTTTCTATCAAAATACTACAAGTTTTGTATTTATCTATTCTATAATAAATTGGGACTTTTATCAACCGTTTAATCACAAAAATGTGGAAAACTATGCGAAAAATGTGGAAAACTTTTCCCAATGTGGATAATGTGGATAACTTGCAAAAAAGCAATGTGGATAATGTGGATAACTCGAAAAAAGGCATTATTTGCAACCAATAAATGTGGATAATGTGGATAACTTCTTTCCACATTATCCACACGCTAAAACCCTTGATTTTAAAGGATTTTTTAAACTTCAAAAAAAGTTATCCACATTTTTTTTGAAGTTATCCACAAAAAAAGGTCGAGTTATCCACATTTTTTTTGAAATATTATGTAAACCAAAAAATGTGGATAACTTTGTGGATAACTTTTTTAAAGAGTGGAAAAATTGAAAAGTTATCCACAAAATGTGGATAACTTGCAAAAGTGAAAATGTGGATAACTTTTTCGCAATGCGGATAAATGTGGAAAACTTAAAAAGCGCAAAATAATCCATAAATGACAAATTTTAAAAGCTTCAGTCAGGTATAAATTGGTATAAAAAAATCGAAAAAATGCTTGACGGAGAGGGGGTTTATGAATATAATTGAAATGATGTTTACTAAATAATGCATAACCATAGGAATACTATCTCAAGATAGATAGATATTTATTTAAAGGAGGTGCCTGGAATTATGAAAATGACATTTCAGCCAAAAAAGAGACAGAGATCTAAAGTTCACGGATTCAGAGCTAGAATGAGCACAAAAGGTGGAAGAAAAGTTTTAGCTGCAAGAAGATTAAAAGGAAGAAAAAAATTATCAGCTTAAGACCGCAGACATGTGGTCTTTTCTTCTCTTTTCATTAAAAGGATGGTTTATGAAATATTCGGAGTCGTTAAAGAAGAACAGAGATTTTCAACTGGTTTATAAAAGTGGAACATCAAAAGCAAATCGATATCTGGTTATGTATGTAAGAGAAAATCAGTTAGAAAAAAACAGAGTTGGCATATCCGTAAGCAAAAAGGTGGGAAACAGTGTTGTGAGACACCATCTTGCGCGCCTCATAAGAGAAAGTTACCGGTTAAATGAGGAAAAGTTTAAATGCGGATATGATATTGTAATTGTAGTCAGGGTAAATGGAAAGAACCAGGGGTTCCATTCCATAGAAAGTGCATTAATGCATTTAGGAAAACTCACAAAAACCATAAAAAGCGAAGAGAATGAAAACGATACTAATTAAATTGATTCGGTTTTATCAAAAGTATATATCCCCATTAAAGAGTACACGTTGTCCCTATATTCCTACGTGTTCTCAATATGGACTGGAAGCAATTGAAAAATATGGAGCAGTAAAAGGCTGCTTATTGGCCGGTTGGCGAATTTTAAGATGTAATCCATTTTCCAAAGGCGGATATGACCCGGTGCCCTGATGAACCGAAAAATGATGTGGATAAGAACACACACTAATTAGAGAAATATTGGGGTCACCGGTTATATAAGGAGGACGAATTTTGGGTGCATTGTTAAGTAAGAGTTCAATGCCGATTGTAAAATGGGTAGCCGAGGTAATGGGCTGGCTGATGAACGGCATTTACAAGATTGGGATTCATAATCTCGGTCTTTGTATTATATTATTTACAATTATCATTTATGCATTCATGATACCTCTGCAGATTAAACAGCAGAAGTTTTCAAAAATGAATGCAGTTATGTCACCAGAATTGCAGAAAATCAGTAAAAAATACAGAGGAAAAAAAGACCAGGCTTCTCAGATGAAGATGCAGGAAGAGACAATGGCAGTTTATGAAAAATATGGTGTGTCTCCAACAGGAAGTTGTCTGCAGTTATTCATTCAGATGCCGATTTTCTTTGCTTTATACCAGGTTATTATTAATATTCCTGGATATATTGGCGAGATTAAAGCAATTTTTGACAAAGCCGTTGTAAGTATCACAAGTGTAGACGGATACGCAGATGTCCTGACACAGTTTATCAAGGATGAGGGATTAAGAACTTATACCTGGAGAGCAGATGATGTAACAACAAACCGTATTATTGATGTATTATATAACTTATCACCAACACAGTGGAAACACTTAGGTGAAATCAGTGATTTTAGTGGATTCTCAGATGTATTAAGCAATACAGCAAATACAATTCGTCCGATGCAGAATTTCCTTGGACTGAATATCGCAGATACCCCGCTTGCACTGATTAAGTCAGGATGGAGTTCACACTCTTATCTGTTGATTCTTGCAGCAGTTTTAATTCCGGTATTATCCTGGCTGACACAGATGTTAAACATTAAATTAATGCCAACAGCGGCAACCACTCAGGATGGTGGAGCAAATGACCAGATGAACGCAACAATGAAGAGTATGAACACATTTATGCCTCTGTTTTCTGCATTTATCTGTTTCTCATTCCCGGTTGGTATTGGTATTTACTGGATTGCCGGTTCTGTGATTCGTTGTATCCAGCAGCTTATTATTAATAAACACCTGGACAACATGGATTTAGAAGACTATATCCGTAAAAATCAGGCAAAAGCTGCTAAAAAACGTGAAAAATCAGGACTTCCGCCACAGAAAATCACACAGCAGGCAAAACAGAATGTCAGAAATATTGAAGAACCAAAATGTACCACAAATTTAAAGAAATACAATAATAACAGTGGTTCAAAAGCTGTAGATACTTACAGAGAAGTACCGGAAACAAAACCGGGAAGCCTTGCATCAAAGGCTAACATGGTTGCAGAATTTGATAAAAAGAATAAGACAAAGAAAAAATAACGGTAAGGGGGAAGCGTTATGGAATTCAAAGAGTTTTCTGCTAAAACAGCAGATGAGGCAATTATCAAAGCCAGCATTGAACTTGGCGTTTCCAGTGAAAATCTGGAGATTCAGGTTGTGACTGAAGGCAGTTCAGGATTTTTTGGAATCGGTAAAAAACCGGCAATCATAAAAGCTCGCAGAAAAGAAGAAACCTTACCGGAAGAACCTGTAGCAGAAGAAATAAAAGAGTCTGTTTCGGTAAAAAAAGAAGTGAAAAAAACTGATAAGGCAGCAGAAAAACCTGTAGAAGAAACCGTAAAACCGGTGAGACATCAGGAAACAAAAAAAGAGCAGCCAAAGCCTCGTGAAGAGAAGAAAATCATCAAACGAAGCGAGGAAGAGATTGCAGAAATCAAAGCGGAAGCTGAGATGTTCTTAAGTGGTGTATTCAAAGCAATGGAGCTTGAAGTTGAGCTTAAAATAGAATACACAGCAGAAGACGGCAGCCTTGAAGTTGAATTTATCGGACAGGATATGGGTATTCTGATTGGAAAAAGAGGACAGACACTGGATTCTCTTCAGTACCTTACAAGCCTTGTTGTAAACAAAGGCAGACAGGGTTATGTCCGTGTAAAACTTGATACAGAAGACTATAGAAACAGAAGAAAAGAAACACTTGAAAATCTTGCAAAGAGCATTGCTTACAAAGTAAGAAAGACGAGAAAACCTGTTTCTTTAGAGCCGATGAATCCTTATGAAAGAAGAATTATTCATTCTGCACTTCAGGGGAACCGTTATGTTGAAACATATAGCGAGGGCAGTGAACCATATCGCCATGTGGTTGTAAAATTAAAGAAATAATGTAATAAAAAATAAAGACGTTCTAGGTGAAAGCGTGAATGTTGGAGATGGATTCTCTGTGCTTTTATCTGGAGCGTTTTTTGTTTCTTAAGAGTAAATTAAAAAGTATATTAAATTGGGTTAGGAGGCTGGATTATGCCGATACTGGCATCAGAAACGATAGCAGCAGTTGCAACAGCTATGACCGCTTCAGGAATTGGAATTATACGAATGAGTGGTCCAAAAAGCCGTGAAATTGCAGGAAAAATCTACCGTTCCAAAAATGGAAAAAATAAGATAGAAGAAGTAAAATCTCACACGATAAATTATGGTTTTATTTATGATGGAGACGAAGAAATTGACGAAGTTTTAGTCATGGTAATGGACGGTCCGAGAAGTTATACAGGGGAAGATACCATTGAAATTGACTGTCATGGCGGTGTGCTTGCAATGAAAAAAGTGCTGGAAACAGTCATTAAGTATGGTGCAAGACCGGCAGAGCCAGGCGAATTTACCAAGCGTGCTTTCTTAAACGGAAGAATTGATTTATCACAGGCAGAGGCAGTCATTGATATAATTAATGCAAAGAATGAGTATGCATTAAAGAGTTCTCTTCATCAGTTAAAAGGCTCTGTGCAGAAAGTCATCCGTGAAATCAGAGAGAATATTATCTATCATATTGCATATATCGAATCTGCTTTAGATGACCCGGAACATATCAGTGTGGATGGTTATGGAGAAACTTTGGGGAAAGATATCAAAATTCAGAAAGAGAAAGTGGAAAACCTTCTTTCTACAGTAAAAGAAGGAAAGATGATGAAAGAGGGCATTAAAACAGTTATCGTAGGGAAACCAAATGCCGGAAAATCGTCTCTTATGAATGTACTTGTAGGAGAAGAACGTGCGATTGTAACGGATATTGCAGGTACGACAAGAGATATTTTAGAAGAAACGATTGTGCTTCATGGAATTTCTCTTCGTATGATTGATACTGCCGGAATCCGTGATACAGAAGATAAAGTAGAACAAATCGGTGTAGGACGGGCAAAAGAGTATGCAAAAGATGCGGATTTGATTCTTTATGTGGTGGATTCTTCACGTCCTCTTGATGAAAATGATGAAGAAATCATGGAGATTCTCGAAGATAAAAAGGCAATTGTGCTGTTGAATAAGACCGATTTGGAACAGAAAGTAACCGAAGAAATGTTAAAAGAAAAGCTTTCTCATCCAGTTGTGTCGATTTCAGCAAAGGAAGAACAGGGAATTGATGTGCTGGAACAGGAGATTAAAAACATGTTTTTTGAAGGTGAATTAAGCTTTAATGATGAAGTTTATATCACAAATATGAGACATAAAACGGCTCTTGAAGAAGCACTTGACAGTTTAAAAATGGTTGAAAACAGCATTGAAATGCAGATGCCGGAAGACTTCTTTTCGATTGATTTAATGAACGCTTATGAGTCTTTAGGAAGTATTATCGGAGAGGCTGTAGGGGAAGATTTGGTCAATGAAATCTTCTCAAAATTCTGTACCGGAAAGTAAAAAATCAGGATAAATATAGAAGCGAAAAAGGAGAAAAACAGATGAATCATTTGACAGAAAATTATGATATTGCTGTTGTTGGTGCAGGTCATGCCGGATGTGAAGCAGCACTTGCATGTGCACGTCTGGGGTTGGAAACGATTATGTTTACGGTAAGTGTGGACAGTATTGCACTCATGCCCTGTAACCCAAATGTCGGTGGTAGTTCCAAGGGACATCTGGTACGTGAATTGGATGCTCTGGGTGGAGAAATGGGAAAAAATATTGATAAAACATTCATCCAGTCTAAGATGTTAAATGTATCAAAAGGTCCTGCTGTTCATTCTTTGCGTGCGCAGGCAGATAAACAGGAATACAGCAGAAGTATGCGCCATACACTGGAAAATACAGAACATCTGACCATTCGTCAGGCAGAGGTAACAGAGATTCTTGCTGAGGACAAACAGGTTAAAGGAGTAAGAACCTATTCTGGTGCAGAGTATGCAGTAAAAGCGGTTGTGCTTTGTACAGGAACTTACTTAAAGGCAAGATGTATTTACGGTGATGTAAGCAATCATACCGGTCCAAACGGACTTCAGGCAGCGAATCATCTGACCGATTCCCTGAAAAAACTTGGCATCGAGATGTATCGTTTTAAGACAGGAACACCTGCCAGAATTGACAAAAGAAGTATTGACTTTTCAAAGATGGAAGAACAGTTTGGAGATGAAAGAGTTGTACCGTTTTCTTTCTCTACCAATCCTGAAGATGTTCAGATTGACCAGGCATCCTGCTGGCTGACTTATACCAATGAAACCACACATGAGATTATCAGAAATAATTTGGACCGCTCTCCATTATATTCCGGTATGATAGAAGGAACAGGTCCCAGATACTGTCCATCCATTGAGGATAAAGTTGTACGTTTTGCGGACAAAAAACGCCATCAGGTTTTTATTGAGCCGGAAGGATTATATACAAATGAGATGTATGTAGGCGGAATGTCAAGCTCTCTTCCGGAGGATGTACAGTACGAAATGTACCATTCTGTTGCAGGATTAGAGCACGCAAAAATTGTAAGAAATGCCTATGCGATTGAGTATGACTGTATTAATGCAAGACAGTTATATCCGACACTTGAATTTAAAGAAATCAAAGGTTTGTTCTCAGGCGGACAGTTTAACGGAAGTTCAGGATACGAAGAAGCAGCTGCTCAGGGATTGATTGCAGGTATCAATGCGGCAATGAAAGTGCTTGGAAAAGAGATGCTGATTTTAGATCGTTCCGAGTCTTATATTGGTGTATTAATCGACGATTTGGTTACAAAAGAGAATCATGAACCATACCGAATGATGACAAGCCGTGCGGAATACAGACTGCTTTTAAGACAGGATAATGCAGACTTAAGATTAAGAAAAAAAGGTTATCAGGTGGGTCTTGTAAGCAAAGAACAGTATGATTATGTTTTGTGGAAAGAAGCAAAAATCGAGGAAGAAAAAGAGCGTGTGGAACATACTTATGTAGGGGCAACGAAAGAGGTACAGGAACTGCTTGAACAGTATGAAAGCACACCTCTTAAAAATGGATGTTCCCTTGCAGAATTAATCCGCCGTCCGGAATTAAACTATGAATTATTAGCTCCTTTAGATAAGAAAAGACCGGAACTTCCGGAAGATGTAAGAGAACAGGTTAACATTAATATCAAATACGATGGATACATTAAGCGCCAGATGAAACAGGTGGAACAGTTTAAGAAGCTGGAAACAAAGAAACTTCCGGAGGAACTGGACTATGAAGCAATCAGCGGACTTAGAATTGAAGCAAGACAGAAATTAGAAGAATACCGTCCGGTTTCTGTAGGTCAGGCTTCCAGAATTGCAGGGGTTTCTCCGGCAGATATTTCTGTCCTTCTTGTGTACCTGGAATCTTATCGAAGAGGGGGAAATGGGAATACATGAATTATGATTTAACGCTGTTAGAAAACGCTGTAAAAGAGTTTAAAATTACACTTTCAGAAGAACAAAAAGCGCAGTTTATTCAGTATTATGAGCTGTTAATTGAGTGGAATAAGGTGATGAATCTGACCGGAATTACAGAGTTTGATGAGGTACTTCAGAAGCATTTTTCAGACAGTCTTTCGGTTGTAAGAGCACTGGATATGAGCAAAATTGAGAGCTGTATTGATGTCGGAACAGGGGCAGGATTTCCTGGAATTCCATTAAAAATTGCGTTTCCTCATCTGAAAGTAACTCTGCTGGATTCCTTAAATAAACGTTTGAAATTCTTAAATGAAGTCATCGAAAAATTAGGTTTAGAAGGCATTGGAACAGTACATGGACGTGCGGAAGATGGTGCAAAAAAACCAGAGCTTCGAGAGGCTTTTGATTTAAGTGTGACACGTGCAGTTGCAAGGGTAAGTGTAATCAGCGAGTATTGTCTGCCTTATGTAAAGACAGGTGGATACTTTGCTGCATATAAGTCGGGAAAAGCGGCAGAAGAACTGGAAGAAGGCAAAAAAGCGATTGCAGTTTTAGGCGGAAAAGTCGAAAAAACAGAAGAATTTTTACTGCCGGACTCAGATATGGAACGTACGATTTTGCTGATAAAAAAAGTAAAAAATACACCGAAAAAGTATCCGAGAAAAGCAGGAACTCCTGCAAAAGAACCGATTGTATAAGTGGAAAATTGGATAAAAAATTGTATGAAAATAAAGAACGAAAGAGAGCTGAAAAAGGCTCTCTTTTTTTATTAGGGATATTTGCAAGGATTCACAGAAAAAACACATTCTCATCTAATTTTTATCACAAATAGTAAATAGAATAGAACGGTGAGAAAAATATAAAAAAGCAAGTACAATATTAAAGGAGGGAATACCTTGATTGAAGTAAAGGATCTGGTCAAAAAATATGGTGATCATGTGGCCGTAGACCATTTGAGTTTTACCATAGAAAAAGGAAAAATTTATGGATTTTTAGGACCAAATGGAGCAGGTAAATCGACTACAATGAATATGATTACCGGCTACATTGCCTCGACACAGGGAGAAATTCTGATTGATGGACACAACATTTTAGAAGAGCCGGAAGCCGCAAAAAAATGTATCGGTTATCTGCCGGAGCTACCTCCGGTTTATCAGGACATGACAGTCAGAGAGTATTTAAAATTTGTAGCTGAGTTAAAATCCATTCCAAAAGCAGAGCGGGAAAAGAATATAAAAGAAGTTATGTCAACTACAAAGCTTGAGGAAGTACAGGAACGTCTGATTAAGAACCTTTCAAAAGGTTTTAAACAGAGGGTTGGAATTGCACAGGCTCTGCTTGGATATCCGGAAATTATTATTTTAGATGAGCCGACCGTTGGTCTTGACCCGAAACAGATTATTGAAATCAGGGATTTAATTAAGAGCCTTGGAGAAAAACATACCGTTATTTTAAGTTCACACATCCTTTCGGAGGTAAGTGCGGTCTGTGACCATGTATTGATTATTGACCGTGGAAAACTGGTGGCAAGCGACACACCGGAGAATTTAAGTAAGGTAATGGAAGGCGCAAATTCTCTTGAACTTACAGTAAAAGGGAAAGAAGAAGAAATCAGAGAGGCAATGAACCTCGTAGAAAATATTCAGGAAATGATTTACCATGAATCTTTTGTGCCGGATGCCTGTGATTTTACCGTTAAAATATCAGGGGAACAGGATATGAGAGAAAACATTTTCTTTGCTCTGGCAGATGCAAAATGCCCGATTTTAAAAATGCAGCCGACAAATATGACTCTGGAAGAAGTATTCTTAAAATTGACCGAAGACGACAACGAGGAGGAGAAAGAAAATGCTGGCAATTTATAAAAAAGAATTAAAAAGTTATCTTACATCCATGCAAGGATATGTGTTTATGGCATTTATCATGCTGGTTCTGGGAATTTATTTTACGGCATATAACTTAAACTATGCAAGTCCGGACTTTGGAACAACCTTAAATTCCGTGACGTTTGTATTTCTGATTATCACTCCGATTTTAACAATGAGAATTTTAGCGGAAGAAAAAAGAAATAAAACAGACCAGTTATTATTCACTTCACCGGTGCCAATCTGGAAGATAGTATTCGGAAAATATCTTGGAATGGTAACAATTTATCTGATTCCAGTTATAATTACGTTATTTTATCCATTTATTTTAGCAAAATACGGAACAGTTTCTTATCCTATGACCTTAACTGCAATTGTTGGATTTTTCTTTTTGGGATGCGCCAATATTGCAGTTGGACTTTTCTTATCTTCGATTACGGAAAGTCAGGTTATCGCAGCAGTTCTTACCTTTGTGGTATTATTCTGCAGTTTTGTCATGAATGGAATTGAATCTTTCTTTTCACAGACAGCGATGGCTTCCATGCTTGCATTTGCGGTACTTGCAGTCTTAATTGCAATGGTCGTCTATCAGATGACAAAAGATAATATTTTGACCGGAATTACAGGAGTGGTACTGCTTGGAGCAGTTGTAATTATATATATTGTAAAATCCTCTTTGTACGAGGGAGCAATTCAAAAGTTGTTAGATTTGCTTGCAATCGCAAATCATTTTGATAATTTTGTAGGAGGAATTTTGGATTTCTCCGGAATTGTATATATGTTATCCGTAATCTGCATTTTCATATTTTTAACCGTTCAGTCAATACAGAAACGGCGTTGGAGCTGATGATTTGAGGTGAATAGAGAGGAGAAAATGCAAATATGAAGACAAACAATGAAAATAAAGAGTTAAACAAAGACTCAAATAAAGACTTAACTAAAAAATCGAAGAAAGAGTCAAACAGCAAAAAATTCAAAAAAATAGATTTCAAAGAATTACAAAGAAAAAGCAAAGAAAAACGAATCCAAAATAAAAAGAACTTAAAGCATGGTTCCTACAGCATGGGTGCAATTACAATTTTTATTGCGATTATAGTAGTATTAAATCTGGTATTGCAGGAAGTGCCGTCAAAATACAGAGAAATCGATTTAAGTACGCAGAAACTTTACAGCATTGGTGACCAGACAAAGAAAGTACTTAAAAAGCTCGATAAAGACGTAGAGATTTATTATATTGCGCAGAGTGGTTCAGAAAGCAGTGATATCCAGAAACTTCTGGAAAAATACGAAGAGGGCAGTGACCACATCAAAGTGGAACAGAAAGACCCTGCAGTAAATCCGAAATTTGTTTCACAGTATACATCGGATGGCGTGAGCAATAACAGCGTAATTGTTGTGTGCGGAGATAAAAATAAAGTCATTGATAACAACTCATTATATGAAACGACTGTTAATTATCAGACTTACAGTAACGAGGTAACCGGATTTGATGGAGAAGGCCAGATTACAAGTGCAATTAATTATGTAACATCCGATAGTATGCCGGTGATGTATACGTTAGAGGGACACGATGAAGCAACCATGAGTGATACCTTAAAAGATACCATTCAGAAAGCAAATATCGATATTCAGTCTTTAAATCTGCTGACAATGGACAGTGTTCCGGACGATGCAGATATCTTGTTTATCTTTGCACCGGCAAAAGATATTTCAGAAGATGAGGCGTCTAAGATTATTTCTTATCTGGAAAATGGCGGAAAAGCGTTGATAGTTTCTAATTATTCTTCTGAAGAAATGCCAAATTTTGCTTCTGTATTAGAGAATTATGGTGTGAAGACGGCAGATGGAATTGTACTTGAGGGAGATACCAATCATTATATTTCTCAGAATCCATCCTATCTGCTTCCAAATATCGAAAGTAATGACATTACTTCAAGCCTGTCATCTGGCAGTCGATATATTTTAATGCCTCTGGCACAGGGAATTGTAAAGAGTGATAACTACAGAGATTCTCTTGAAATCACTGATATTCTGACGACTTCAGACGGTTCTTACTCAAAAGTAAATGTAGAAGATATGCAGACAATGGAAAAAGAAAGCGATGACATTGACGGACCATTTGCAGTTGGTGTTTCCATCACAGAGAATTTAGATGATGAGAAAGAAACACAGATTGTTTATTATTCATCCGAAGCGCTGTTTAATGACCAGATGAACACAATGGTATCCGGAGCAAACTATGAATTGATTTCTGCTTCTGTAAACTGGATGTGTGAGAGCGAAGAGGATAGTAATACAATTTCTATTGCAAGTAAGAGCTATGATACTTCAACACTTACAATTCCGGCAGCAGATGCAAGTTTCTGGAGTATCTTTGTAACAGCAGTTGTACCGGTAGTGATTCTGGTAATTGGCGGTGGTATCTGGATGAAGAGGAGAAAACAGTAATGAAGAAAAAAAATATCGGATTAATCGCAGGAATTGTACTGCTTGTTGTGCTCTGCGTAGTCTATTTTGTTCTTCATAATCATAATGCCAACAGCAGTGAAGCAGATAGTACAGATACAGCAACAACAGCGTTTGAGACAGATACAGACAAATTGACAGAGCTGACTGTGACAACGGAAGGTCAGTCTTATACTTTTACAAAATCAGATGATAAATGGAGTTATAGTGCAGATGATTCATTTCCACTAGACCAGAGTAATTTTGAAGAGCTGGCAGGAAAGTTAAAATCAATCAGTTCAGACAGGGAGCTCAAAGACGTAGAGGCTGTATCAGAGTATGGACTGGATGCACCTGCTGTACAGGTTTCTATTAAAAATTCGGATGATGAAACCCATACATTAGAGTTTGGTGCAGTAAATGACATGACAAGCAATTGTTATATGACAATTGACAAGGATACCAGTAAAATCTATATGGTTGCTTCTGATCTTGAAACCGCTTTTAATTTTAATTTAAGTGACCTTGCAGAAAAGGAAAGCTTCCCGTCTATTACAGCTACTACAGTTACGAAACTGACTGTAGAAAAACAGGGCGAAGAAGCCGAAGTGATTGAAAAGAGTGATTCTGCTTCCACCGGATGGAGTTATACAAAAGGAAGCACACAAAGAGATATTGACAGTTCTAATACTTCCAATCTCTTAAATGGAATTTCCAGTCTTTCCTGGGGCAGTTTTGTAAGTGCAGATACCAGTAAGCTTGCAGAGTATGGATTGGATGCACCGACCAAGATTACGATTGATTATCAGGTGACAGAGACAAAAGACAGTGACGACAGTGACACGAGTACCAGTGAAGATGGTACGAGTGAAGACAGCAGCAGTAATGAAGATGCAGAAAATGACTCTGACAGCGACAGTACCACAGAAACTGTGACAACGAATAAGCAGGAAGTTTTGCTTCTTGGAGGTCAGGACAGCAGTGGGAATTATTATGCGAAGCTTGAAAGCCAGTCCAACATTTATACCATTTCATCTTCGAGTGTGGAAAGTTTCTTAAATATCGACGTGAAAACTCTGGTCAGCAATTATGTTTCCAATTATATCTTTGCAGACCTCGACCGTGTAACAATTCAAAAAGATGGAGAATCTTATGAATTTACAAAAACAACGGAAGAGAAAGCAAAAGAAAAAGATGACAGTGATGATTCAAAGTCTGAAGATAGTGATACAGAAACTGTGACAACTTACTTTATGAATGGAAACAAAATAAAATTGGAAGATTTCTCAAGCTTCTATAGCAATATCAGTTCTCTGGAATGTCAGGAGTGGCTTGATGAAGTACCGGAAACACAGGATGAGCCGGAAATGACTGTAGAATTTTATAAAGAAAATGGAGTTTACTTCAAAGTAGAATATTATCCGTATGATTCTAACTTCTATCTTGTAAAAAATAATCAGGGAACTGCGTGTCTGGTCAATAAAATGAAGATAAAAGAAATTGAAAGTTCTTTTGAAAAATTTTTGGAAAAACAGAATTAATGATTAAAAAGTCAAGTGGATATTCGCAATCCGCTTCGCTACTTGCTCATAACCAAATAGCTGCTACGCAGCTTATCAGAAGGGGCTTGCCCCCTCCTGATACAAGCAAGTCCCCACCCCTGCTTATTGCTTTTCGCAATTGAAGCAGGGGACTTACTTGATTTGGTTAAAAAGCGAGAGGAATGTTTCACGTGAAACATTCCTCTCGCTTTTTAGTCATCAAGAAAAACAGACAGACAATCAAGTAACTGTTCTGGTGATTCTAGCTGAGGAAGATGTTTTGCTTCTTTTAAAATGTAAGTCTCAATTGCCGGATTTAATTCTACATATTGAGAGAGAACTTCGCTCTTAGTGAGTTCGCCTTCCCCTTCGATAATAAAGATGCTGTTGTTTATATTTTTTAATGCATGCACGATATTGTTGTTAGTATATCCTCCAAGTAAACTGGAGAATAAGAAACGACCGCTTCCCATGCCTTTGTGGGCTGCTTCATAGTAAGTGTCGAGCCATTCTGCTTTGATATGGAATGGATTGTAAAGATAATCTTCTGTAAATGCAAGTTGAACATTACTCTGGCAGACCATCATGTTATAAACAAGAGTTCCGAATACAGGAAGCTCAAGAAAAGATTTATAAAGCTTGCTGCGTTTGGTTGGAATCTTATTTAACTGTGAAAGTGCCGGCGGATTAATCATTAAAATTTTTCTAAACAGTTCGTTTTCGTTATGACAGGCGAGGATTGTAAAAGAGCCGGAAAAACCACTGGTAATCACATCGGTTCTTTCGTGAATTACGTTTTTGATAAAATCAGATATTGCCTGGACATATAAATAGTTGGTGTAAGTAATATGCTGTTTATCAGAACGGCCGCATCCAGGTAAGTCGATGCAGTAGACGGTATGATTTTTCTCAAGCTGTTTTACAAGTGCTTCCCATTCATAAGCGGAACTGTAAATGGTTAAATCGTGAATTAATAAAACGGGAGAACCCGTACCTTGTTTTGTGTAATAAATTTTTCCAAAACGCCAATTGTAATAATTGCTTGCCGTTGACTTTAACAAGTCTTTCATTATTGCGGTTGTAGAAATCAGATGGTTCATGAAATGAATAATAGCAGTTGCGGTGGTAAATAAAATACCGGTTGTAATAAGTTTGTATCTATGCTTTTTCATAAAAAAACCTCCAATATAGGATTACTTTAGTTAGTTATAATTATAAGCCATTGACTCTGATTATACAAGCTGAAAGTAGGGAGAAGAATAGTGTGATAATAAAAAAATGGGAAATGTTTCACGTGAAACATTTTCCATTTTTTTATTGATTGATTAATGAAATTTATATCGTAAAAAAATATAATGTTTCACGTGAAACATTTGTGTAGAAATACGTTTAAGAAGATGTTATAATAACCATTGAATGAAATAAATACGAAGTTTGATGAAAAGAGGAAGCTTAAGTGGGAAGAATAATAGCAATAGCAAATCAGAAAGGCGGAGTAGGAAAATCTACAACTGCAATCAATCTGTCTGCATGCCTTGCCGAGCTGGGACAGAGAGTCCTTCTTATTGATATTGACCCACAGGGGAACACAACAAGCGGAGTCGGCGTAGACAAAGATAATGTCAATGCGACTTTGTATGAACTTCTGGTGGGAGAGTGCGAAATTTCGGACTGTCTGATTGAGAATGTATTCGAAAATTTATCCTTGATTCCGTCGAATGTGAATTTGTCTGGTGCAGAGATTGAACTGGTAGGCGTAGAGGGGCGTGAATTTCTTTTGAAAAATCATATTGATTCCATTCGTGATAATTATGATTTTATTATTATGGACTGCCCGCCGTCTTTAAATGTGTTGACTATCAATGCAATGACAACAGCAGATTCTGTACTGGTTCCGATTCAGTGTGAGTATTATGCACTCGAAGGATTGACACAGCTTATTCACACGATTGAACTGGTTCAGAACCGTTTAAATCCGGATTTGGATATTGAAGGCGTTGTATTTACGATGTATGATGCAAGAACAAATCTGTCATTGCAGGTTGTTGAAAATGTAAAGAACAATCTGGACCAGTCTATTTACAAGACCATTATTCCGAGAAATGTTCGTCTTGCGGAAGCACCGAGTTATGGGCTGCCAATTACCTTATATGATAAAAGATCAGTAGGGGCGGAAAGCTACAGACTCCTTGCAGAAGAAGTATTACACAGGGAGGATGAAGAATGGCGGTAAAAAGAGGTGGACTTGGCAAAGGTCTTGATTCTATGATTCCGGTTTTAGATTCTACAGCGACAAAAAAGAAAACCGGAAGAACAGCAATCGATAAAGAAGCGCTGCAGAATGCGGCAAAAGAAGCTCATAAACATCAAAAAGAAAAGATGGAATTTGAGGGGAAACCTGGAGAACAGGTACAGATTGTGAAGCTGACAAAGGTTGAGCCGAGCAGGGAACAGCCGAGAAAACAGTTTGATGCCGATGCACTTCAGGAACTGGCAGAATCTATTAAGCAGTTTGGTGTACTTCAGCCATTATTGGTCCAGAAGAAGGAAGACTATTATGAGATTATTGCCGGGGAGCGCAGATGGAGAGCTTCTAAACTGGCAGGACTCAAGGAGGTTCCTGTAATTGTAAAAGAATTTACAGAACAGGAAGCCGTTGAAATTTCTCTGATTGAAAATATTCAGCGGGAAGATTTAAATCCGATTGAAGAAGCGATGGCATATAAACGTTTGATGGAAGAGTTTCATTTAAAACAGGATGCGATTGCAGAACGGGTTTCAAAGAGCAGAACTGCAGTTACAAACTCAATGCGTCTTTTAAAATTAGATGATAGAGTTCAGCAGATGCTGATTGATGAAATGATTTCAACCGGACATGCAAGAGCTTTGCTTGCACTGGAAAGTAAGGATGCACAGGCGGAAGCGGCAGTTAAAGTATTCGATGAAAAATTGAGCGTACGAGAAACAGAGCGTTTAGTGAAAGAACTGTTAAATCCAGTGCAGAAAAAAGAAGAGAAACCCAAAAATCAGGCAGAAGAACTGGTTTATAAGAATCTGGAAGAGAAAATTAAACAGATTATCGGTTCAAAGGTTGCAATTAACCGAAGGACAGATAATAAGGGAAAGATTGAAATTGAATACTATTCTCAAGAAGAATTGGAACGTATTGTTGAATTATTGGAAACAATAGGATAATGTACAATCGGAAGATTCCGAGAGTACCTAGATAGGAGTTAGAGCAGATGGGTAATCTAATCAGCAAGATTCAGTCTATTTCCGGTGTGCTGTCAATTTTTTTACTGATTGTGGTAATTGCACTTTTGGTATGTGTGGTCAGTCTTTTTTTGGAAGTAAACCGACTGAATCAAAAATACCGCGTATTTATGAAAGGAAGAGATGGACAGTCTCTTGAAAAATCGTTCCGACGCAAATTTGCAATGATTGACAAAGGGCTGGATGCGGCAGCGGCAAATGAGCAGGAGATTGAAAAATTAAAAGAAATCATGGGAAACACCTTGAACAAATATGCTATTGTGAAGTATGATGCATTTGAGGATATGGGAGGAAAACTCAGCTTTGTTCTGGCTATGTTGGACGATAAGAATACAGGATTTCTTCTGAATGCGATTCACAGCAGAGAAAACTGTTTCCTCTATATTAAAGAGATTGTAAATGGGGAATCCTATGTAATATTAAGCCAGGAAGAAGTGCAGGCATTAAAACAGGCCGTAAATTTCAGACAAAACTAAAAAAAAGAAGCAGGGAGAAAGATTATGTTAGACATTAAATTTTTAAGAGAAAATCCAGATGTAGTAAAACAGAATATTAAAAATAAATTTCAGGACAGCAAATTACCTCTGGTAGACGAAGTAATCGAATTGGATAAGAGAAACCGTGAAATCAAAGGAGAAGTAGAGGCGTTAAGAGCAGAAAAAAATAAAATCTCCAAAATGATTGGTACTCTTATGAAAGAGGGCAAAAGAGAAGAAGCAGAAGAAGTAAAGAAACAGGTAACTGCAAATGCAGAGACTGTAGACCGTTTATCTGCTGAAGAAAAAGAAGTAGAAGAAAAAATCAAAAAAATCATGATGACAATTCCAAATATCATTGACCCATCTGTTCCGATCGGAAAAGATGACAGCGAAAATGTGGAAGTACAGAGATATGGTGAACCGGTTGTTCCGGACTTTGAAATTCCATATCATGCAGAAATTATGGAAAAATTCAATGGTCTTGATTTAGACAGTGCAAGAAAAGTAGCCGGAAACGGTTTTTACTATCTGATGGGAGATATTGCACGTCTTCATTCCGCAGTTATTTCTTATGCAAGAGATTTCATGATTAACAGAGGATTTACTTACTGTGTACCGCCTTTCATGATTCGAAGTGACGTTGTTACAGGTGTTATGAGCTTTGCGGAAATGGATGCGATGATGTACAAAATCGAAGGCGAAGATTTATATCTCATCGGTACAAGTGAACATTCCATGATTGGTAAATTTATTGACACAATTATTCCGGAAGAAGAGCTGCCAAAAACACTGACCAGTTATTCTCCATGTTTCAGAAAAGAAAAAGGTGCACACGGACTTGAAGAAAGAGGTGTATACCGTATTCATCAGTTTGAAAAGCAGGAAATGATTGTTGTCTGCAAACCGGAAGACAGCAAAATGTGGTTCGATAAATTATGGCAGAATACAGTTGATTTATTCCGTTCTATGGATATTCCGGTTCGTACACTGGAATGCTGCTCTGGTGACCTGGCTGATTTAAAAGTAAAATCTGTAGACGTAGAAGCATGGTCTCCAAGACAGAAGAAATATTTTGAAGTAGGAAGTTGTTCAAACCTCGGTGATGCACAGGCAAGAAGATTGAAAATCCGTGTGAATGGAAACGACGGTAAATACCTGGCACATACACTGAATAATACAGTTGTTGCTCCGCCTAGAATGTTAATTGCATTTCTGGAAAACAATCTGCAGGCAGATGGTTCAGTAAGAATTCCGGAAGCACTGCAGCCATACATGGGTGGAATGACTGAGATAAGATAAGGAGGCAGTCTTTGCACAGTTATTTAAGGTCCATTGGTTTTTCAGAACTGGAAAGAAAAGAACTTGACCAGATTTTGAAAGAGGTAATTACACAATACGATGAAAAGACAGTAATAGAAAACTCTGAGGGACATCTGTTTGTGGAAGTATCAAAAATATTTGGATGTGACGTTGGAATCACAGTCTGCGGAGAATACGATGAAAATAATGAATTTGAGATGGAATATTATTTTCCGTTCTTCCGCGGAACTGGAATTACGACACAGGAAAATGTGTTAATTGAACGCCATGTGGGAAAAGAGTCCTATGCCGGAGCAGTGGATGATATAAGAATCGGCGTTACAATTATCTTTTATCTGCAAAATGCAGCCGAATATCTGACAGAACACCGGCATGGACATTATACAAAGGGTGTGTATCCGGTGACTCTTGCCGGACTTGCAAGAGAAGCCAGAATTCTTCTTCCTGTTAAGAAAGATGAAAAACAGCAAAGAGAAGAACGGGAGAATACCGTGAATCGTAATCGAATGATTGCGGCAGCCCGTAATGGTGATGAAGAAGCTATGGAGAATCTGACGATGGAGGATATTGATACATATTCCATGATATCTGGCCGTATAGCAAACGAAGATATTTATTCGATAGTGGATACTTATTTTATGCCTTATGGAATGGAATGTGATTTGTACAATATCATGGGAGAAATCACAGAGTGGTCCATTACAAAAAATACACTGACAAATGAAGAAATCTATCAGATTCGCATTTCCTGCAATGATATGGAAATGGATGTCTGCGTTAATGCAAAAGACCTTTTAGGTGAGCCGGAAGTTGGACGAAGATTTAAAGGAGTCGTATGGCTTCAGGGAAATGTGGATTTTTAGATGCAACCTGAGAATTAAAAGAAAGAATCTTGCTTGCGAGATTCTTTCTTTTTTTGTTTCACGTGAAACATTTTATCGGTTGAGGGTAGGATTAAATTATGGTAGAATGATACCACATGATACAAGATAGTATCATAAAAACTCACAAATTCACAAAAGATAAAGTGGTATTGTGAAATAAAAAAGAAGGGAAAAGAAAAAAATGGAGCTATTTGTTAAAGTGATGAATGTGGTCAATGACATTGTATGGCATCCTGTAATGTGCGTGTTCCTTATGTTTGCGGCGTTGTGGTTCACGTTTCATTTAAGAGGCATGCAGGTACGAAGATTTGGCGACATGTTCAAATGCCTGACAGAAAAAGGTGACAATAAGAAAGATACCGGTCTTTCTTCCTTTCAGGCATTTGCGACAACGGTTGGAGGCCGTGTAGGAACCGGAAATATTGCAGGAACGGCAACTGCAATTTTTATGGGAGGACCTGGTGCAATTTTCTGGATGTGGGTTACTGCAATTTTGGGTGCATCCACAGGAATGGTTGAGTGTATCTTAGGTCAGGCATATAAAACGAGAAATCTGGGAGAATTAACCGGAGGACCTGCTTTCTATATGTCAAACGGAATTAAGAATAAAAAATTAGGAAAGATACTGGCCTTTTTATTCTGCATCGCAGTCTTTATCGGACCTGGATTCTTGCTTCCGGCAATGCAGACTCAGACAGCGGCAACAGCGGTAAATGTAGCATTTGGACTTCCATTTGTTGTTGTTGGAGTGATTATGACAGCAATTGTTGCATTTGTTATTATGGGAGGAATTAAACGTATCGGACAGGTTGCGGAATTTTTAGCGCCGGTTATGTGTGGAATTTATTTCCTGATTACGATTATTATTATTGTACTTAATATTGGAAAAGTTCCTGGAATGTTTGGTTCTATCTTTGCAAGTGCATTTGGAAAAGATGCGGTCTTTGGCGGAATCGTTGGTTCGGCAGTTTCCTGGGGAATCAAACGTGGATTCTTTTCAAATGATGCTGGTAACGGAATGAGCCCTCTGATTTCAGCAACAACAGATACCTCTCATCCGGTAAAACAGGGACTGGTTCAGGGATTATCTGTGTATATCGATACTCTTTTGGTATGTACTTGTACCGGAATTTCCATTTTGCTTGCAGGAACTTACAATGTTGCAGCAGACGGAGCAGGGGCTTCTCTGTTAGTAGAGCGTGTACCTGGAATTCAGTATGGAATTGCTTTCATGCAGGAAGCGATGTCAGTATCAATCGGTAAAGCAGGAGCAATGTTCCTTGCAATTATGCTGTTTATCTTTATTTTTACAACCATGCTGTCCTATTCTTATCAGTTGGAATCCACATGTAAATATCTGTTCGGCGAGAATAAAATGGTGGTTACAATTGTGCGTATTTTATTCCTGGTATTCTGCATGTTTGGTATTTTGATTGATGGTGATACCATTTGGCCAATGGGGGATATTGGTGTTGGATGTATGCTTTGGGTTAATACTTTTAGTATCTTACTCTTAACTCCCAAGGTTTTGAAAATCGTAAAAGATTATGAGAAACAGAAAAATGTTGGCTTGAACCCATTGTTTGACCCTGCTACAGTAGGAATTGAAGATAAAGCGGGGGTATGGGATACTTATGTAAAACAGAAAAAAGAGCGTGGAGATTATGAAAATCCGCAGCTTGGATATGATAAAAAATAAGAAACTTTTGTAGAGATATACTCTTGTAAGGTTTTTGCTATACCTTCAGAAAAGATTTCGAGAGTATATTAAGATTACATGGAGGTGTGCAGACGTGGAATTTGATTTTAAAAACGAATTTGAATCTATGATGAAATCGAATGAACTGGACACGGTTGTTGTTTTGGGACACATCAATCCGGATGGAGATGCAGCCGGTTCTGTGATGGGAATCGCACATTATATTGGAGTGAATTATCCGGAGTATCAGGTATTCCCTTATCTGGCAGATACGATAGACAAAGGACCAAAACTTCAGGTGAGCCAGGATAAAAAATTTGATCCGTTTGAAAAGCCGGATTTGCAGGGAAAACGTTTCGCAACAGTGATATGTGATACTGCGACATTGGCACGTTTAAGCGGAAGAGAATTTTATGAAGCATCTGTCGCTTCTATTGTAATCGACCATCATGCCTCAAATGAGGGATATGGAGACAGAAACTATACAAAGGTTTCGGAAGCCTGTGCGGTAAATGTATTTTATAGTTTGAATCAGGATGATTTAAAAAAAGCGGCAGAGGCAGAAGAATATCCAAACGCTGCAGATTATATCTATCTTGGAATTGTACATGATACGAATGCTTTTCAAAGAGCAGATGAAAGTATCATGAAGGCTGCGACAAAGCTTTTAGAACTTGGCGTAGACCATAGACGAATTATACAGACTCGGCAGATTGATACGTTAGAAGATTTGGAAAAACGTGCAGACATTTTAAAAAATGCGATACGTGTGCTGGATGGAAAAGTCGCCTACGTGTGTATAAATAAAGAAGAAAAGGTTAAAAAGAATATCAGCTATGAAGAGATTCATCCAATCAGCAGTATTCTGCGTGACTGTGCAGACATTGAACTGGGGTTTACAATGTATGAAGAAGAACCGGACAGGTGGCGTTGTTCTTTCCGCTCAGATGGAAAGTGGCTTGATGTAAATGAATTGATTACACCATTTGGTGGAGGCGGTCATGCCGGGGCAGCAGGGCTTAGAAAACGAACCGGTGATATGGAAGAACTTAGAAGTCAGATTCTTGAGAGAGTAAAAAAATTAAGAGCAGAAAAATGTTTCACGTGAAACAAAGCGGTTGTCAGTTTAGTTAATGACAGCCGCTTTTTGTTACTTGTACGGTGTACTGGTTTAAATGTTTTTAATATATATGGAAGCAAGGTTTGCAGAAACCAGATGTTGGTTAATGACTGCGTTCATGAGCAAGTAGCGAAGCGGATTGCGAATGTCCGCTTTACGAGAATCAACCGGTGAATTATAAAATGAGTTTTCATTAAATCAGTGGATTGTGAATATTCGTTTGATAAAAACAAGATATTGTTAAAAAAATGTTTATTAAACTAGATATAGTATTTTCTGATTTTGTATGTTATACTGACACTAGATTACAGAAAATCAGAAAAAACGTGAAAATTGCCCGTCACAATTACGACAGTAATAGCATTTCCAGATATTCCATGATAATGAGTGGGGATATACATCTCAGATTTTCAGACTCATTCAGTATATGAATCAGATTGATACTGGTCGATAACATTTAAGATGTGACAGGGCAGTTAAATTCTGATTTTAACGTAACCTGCTTTCTGTAAGGGACATATCCATTCGTTATTACGATTATGAACCGTAAATGAAAATCGGAAGCCGGGAGATAAGTCTGGCTTCCGATTTTTTGTATTTAGATGCTCTGGTAACTTAGTTACCGAGGAGTTTACATAGTTGTTTCGTATGTTTGTTTTCTGGTAACCCAGAAAAAGACGCATACAAAGATAATTCCTTTGATAATCGATGTGGAAGAAAATGCCCACCAGATTCCGTGCAGTCCAAGAGAAGTATTTTTTAAGAAAATAGCAAGAGGGATCCTTGAACCTGTAAATATAATACTGATGATACTGCAAAGGCGGGTCATTCCAAGTCCGGAAAGTGCACCGATGGTTGTCAGTTCAATACACATAAAGCCTTCACTGAATCCAATGATAATAAGATATCCGACTGCGATGGTAATCGCTTTTGGTTCATGAAAGAAGATTGTTGCAATTGTATTTGGCGCAAAGACAAATACAAGAGTGATAATCAGACCCCAGGTGCCAATGGTCCATAGAGAGGCACGATATCCTTTTCGGACACGGTTCATTTTTCCGGCACCATAGTTTTGAGCAGTAAAGGAATTTAAGGCTGATGCAAAACCATCTGCAGTATTCCAGGATACGGACTCAATCTGACCTCCGACTCGTTGTGTGGCAACCGCTTCTGCACCGAAAGCAGATACCATACGGGTAAGCACCATCGAGATAATACAATATGCCATACCCTGAATGGCGGTAGGAATTCCAATCCGGCAGATACCATTTAAGTAAGGTGCCGGAATTTTTGCAAGTAAATGAGTTCCCTTTAATACATTTTCTTTTTTCTGTTTGATAACGCAGATTATCATAATGCTCATAACGATAAACTGTGCAGTTACGGTTGCAATTGCTGCACCGGTAACGCCAAGCTTTGGAAATGGACCGGGACCAAGAATTAAAACAGGGTCTAAAATCATGTTTGTCACAAGTCCAACTAGATTGGCGAGAAATGGTGTTTTTGAATCTCCCTGTGCGGTATAAATTCCGGTTAACGTGACTGTTAAAAAAGAAAATACAATCAGTCCGCAGGCAATTTTCGTATAGGACAATGCGGCTGAGACTGCTTCTGGGTCATTGAGCTTAAAAAATCCGACCATCTGCCGGACAAAAATGAGGCATAAAATAGCGTAAGCCAGTCCCATAAAAGTAGATAGTTGCACAGCGGTCTGCGCAAAACCGTGTGCTTTTTCTTTTTCTCCCCGTCCTAAAGACTGTGCGACTTTTACCTGACCACCCATCCTTGCCATGGAAGCCAGTCCTTGCGAAAGCCAGGTAAACATACCACCAACTCCGACTCCGGCAACGGCTTTTGAGCCAAGCAGACCAATCCATGCCATATCGGTGATATTATATAATGTTCCCAGAAATGAAGAAGCCATGATGGGGAGTGCGAGTTTGGTTAAGGTCTTTAGAATAGGACCTTTTGTTAAATTTCCATCCAATGTATTTGTGTAACCTCCAAATTATTCTGTATATCTATGTTATCTTATTTTATGAAGAAAAGCAACGAGAAAAAAGAAAGAAAATTTGAAGGATTCATTGAGAAAATCTGGATATCATGATATTCTGTAGTCAGAAAATGTCAAAAAGGAGAGAACTATATGAAGAAAAAATCGTTTTTGCTGTCATTTTTCCTTGCCATGCTTTTTGTTGTATTAGGCAGTGTGAATGTAAAAGCAGATGAAACATTGGAAGGATACACTTATGTCAATCCAATGTATGAAGACCTTGAGGGGAATTTTGATTTTGAGTCTGATTTTGAGCTGTATTCTGAGTCTGATAGTGAGGAATCAGATGAAGAGGATGGAATTGGCACTTATGATTCGAGGAGTGTTCAGTATACGAGTGACAAGCAGAGTCTGATAAAGACATTCAGACAGCAGTTAGTCAATCGTGCAGGAACAATTGATTTGTATTATCACTGTAATCAGAAGATTACACAGGATTTTTTTGACGAGTTCTCTGCTGAACTGTTTAATGGGGCAGTGGCACATACGGGTGTAGGAAAAGAGGGAGATTATATCAGATGGCACTACCAGGGATGGCGTGTTAATGCAAATTATAAAACGGACCGCAATGGTGGATACAATTTGAATATTACTTATAATATGTATTATTTATCAGACGCATCACAGGAAAGTCAGATGGATCAGGCGGTTTCCAATGTGTTGAAGTCTTTAAATCTTTCAAATAAAACAGATTATCAGAAAATCAAAGCGATTTATGATTATATATGTTCCAATATCACGTATGATTATGTAAACTTAAATGATGATTCCTATCTCTTGAAGCACACCGCATATGCTGCATTGATTAATAAAACGGCGGTTTGTCAGGGATATGCAACATTATTTTATCGTCTGTCTTTGGAGGCAGGGGTAGATACGAGAGTCATTACCGGAGATTCCGGAGGTCCACATGCATGGAACATTGTGAAACTGAATGGAAAATATTATAGTCTTGACAGTACATGGGATGCTGGTTCATCAAGCTACTATTATTTCTTAAAGAACATGAATGACTTTTCTAACCATACGAGATATGAAGAATATCAGACATCTGATTTTACGTCCACTTATCCGATGGCAGAGAAATCTTATTCTGAATCAGGAAATCAAGAGCCAATTGAAAAAGAACATAATTATGGACAGCCAATGTATGTATGGGCAAATGACCACAAATCGATTACCGCAGCGCGTATCTGCCAGAATGATTCAAGTCATATTGAGCAGGAAACAGCAGAAGCAGAACGCACTGTTATAAAAGAGCCAACCTGCACAGAAAAAGGCAGTGTTCTTTGGCGTGCGGTGTTTGAAAATCCGGCATTTGAAGCACAGGAAGAAGTGGTTGAAGAAGATGCGCTTGGACATAGTTTTAAAAATGGAGTCTGCGTCAGATGCAATGCGAAAATCACAGGACGCTGGATGAAATCAGGTTCTAAATGGTGGTATCGCTATGAGGATGGTTCTTATCCTGAAAATGGATTATATAAAATCGGCAATACATGGTATGGATTTGATACTTCCGGTTGGATGAAAACAGGATGGGCTGCTTTTGATAAAAACTGGTATTATTTTGCACCAAGCGGAGCGATGAAAACAGGCTGGCTAGCAGAAAATAAAATCTGGTATTACTTGAAATCCGATGGAAAGATGGCAAAAGGCTGGCTTAGAGTAGACGGTGCCTGGTATTATATGAATGGAAGCGGACATATGTTGAAAGGTTTCATTACGGTAGGAAACGGAAAATACTACATGAATGGAAGTGGAAGAATGGTAACCGGCTGGAATGTAATAAATGGTTACTGGTACTACTTTACCTCAAGTGGAAAGATGGCGACCGGCTGGCAGAAAATTGATAATAAATGGTACTATTTAAGTTCAGACGGTAAAATGGCAAAAAACACTTGGGTCGGAAACTGGTATGTAAATGGCTCAGGCGTTTGGGTAAAGAGCAGGTAAAACAATATAAAGAAGTATAAAAAAGAAAAAAAGAAATCCTCGGTTGCTGCTGACATCCGAGGATTTTCTCTTATATGATTAGCCTAAGAAGAAGTTCATTGGAACAGTAACAATAGCAGGGAAAAGTACCATCAATAATAAAATGATGACTTCGGCTAATAAGAAAGGCCAAATAGATTTTACCATGCGTTCCATGTTAATTTTACCTGCACCACATGCAACATTTAATACAGTTCCGACAGGAGGTGTTAACAGTCCCATTACAGTCATTAAAATAAATACAACTCCAAAGTATGCAACATCAATTCCGGCAGCTTTTACAGCCGGCAGTAAAACAGGTGTTAAAATCATAATCGTAGGAGTTACATCCATAGAAGTTCCGACTAATAAAACGATTATACAGATAATAAACATTAACAGTATCGGATGATTGATAAATGGTGCAAGAATACCGGTTACAATAGCCGGAACATTTGCAACAGTCATCATCCAGGATGAAACCATAGCTGCTGCGGCTAAGAACATGATAACAGAAGAAGATTTTGCGGCGGAAACGAGGCAGTCCATTAACATGTTAATTTTTAATTCTTTGTATACAAATAATCCGATTACAAGTGCATATACTGCTGCGATTACACCAGCTTCGGTTGGAGTGAATTTTCCACTTCTTAATCCGACAAAAATAAATACAGGAAGGATTAATGCCCACAAGCCATCAATTAAGGCTTTCACCACTTCTTTGGCAGACTGTCTTTCAGCTTTTGCGAGGTTATCTTTTTTGGCAATGAAGAACCATAATACACATTGGAGAAAAAAAGAACTGATGAAGCTGTATCCGGAATTTTTTGTGAATAATGAGTAAATAAAAATGGCGTATTAATCCCATAATTTGTGGGAGTTAATACGCTGTTTTTTTCGTATATTTTTTGTTTGATTAACATTGAGTAAACTCAGATATCATGGTATTATATATAATATTAAACGTGTCGGTGAACCTGTGAGCAAGGGAAGGAAGCCCTTTATGGATTGGAGGATGATGCCATGAAATATGTAATTGTTGACCTTGAAATGAATCCTGTTTCAAATGAATATCCAAACGAACGAAAAGTAAGCAGACTTGAGACAATTCAGATTGGTGCAGTGCTTTTGGATGAGAAGTATCAGGAAATTGGAAGTTTTGTAACGCTGGTAAAGCCAGAGTACAATACTCGTATTCAGAAACGTTATGAAAAGCTGACAGGGATTAAGACAAGCATGGTAGAATCTGCTCCGCATTTTAAAGAAGCACTGGGTATGTTCTTTAACTGGTGTGGCAGTATTCAGGATGAAGTGCAGATTATTCAGTGGAGTGAGAATGATTACCTTCAATTTACAAGAGAATTGCAGATGAAAGGAATTTCAGTATCAGAACAGAATCAAAAGTACATGGAACATGTCTGGTTGGATTTTCAGGCGGAATATGAGAAAGTGCTTGGACTGGAAAGAAATATCTCTTTAAAAGATGCGATTATGTATGCCGGAGAAGATTTTCATGGTCATCAGCATGATGCACTGGTTGACGCAAGAAATACGGCCTGTCTGTTTGGGATTGTAAGAGATGAAGAGAAATGTGAGAAAGCGTTGAAACATGTCATCGAGGTGTTAAAACCAAAAACGGAAGTTTCCCTTGGAGATATGTTTGACTTCTCAGGTTTGTCGTTGTCAGCATAAGAATTAAAAAAGCTGCAAAGCGCAAAGATTAAGAAATGATATGTGCTCTTTGCAGCTTTTTTGATTTACAAATTTTGATTATTTTCCGGTGTCCTTATTATGTAGGAGAAGGTGTGAAGGTAAAAGCAGCAGGCGGAATCAGCTCATTTGATGATGCTGAGAAATTCATGAGTCTCGGAGCAGACAGACCTGGAACAAGCCGTCTGGTAAAGATTATGAAAAATACAGATAATGGTGCAGGATACTAAGACATGAGCGTTGAGACTGTAAATAATTCTGTGTAAACTCCAAAAAAGAGTTCTATATCCTCTTGG
>OLOO01000451.1_pt1 | contig 38571 bp, 35 predicted proteins | sample 1672621 | NCBI WGS metagenome assembly OLOO01 (sample SAMEA3136706, study PRJEB25190) | human gut metagenome | biome: human gut; feature: human-associated habitat; material: faeces | place: Austria | collected 2013 | reverse complement strand
CAGCTCGTGTCGTGAGATGTTGGGTTAAGTCCCGCAACGAGCGCAACCCCTGTCGCCAGTTACCATCATTGAGTTGGGGACTCTGGCGAGACTGCCTCTGCAAGGAGGAGGAAGGCGGGGATGACGTCAAATCATCATGCCCCTTATGACCTGGGCCACACACGTGCTACAATGGACGGGACAGAGGGAAGCGAAGGCGCGAGCCGGAGCGGACCCCAGAAACCCGTTCCCAGTTCGGACTGCAGTCTGCAACTCGACTGCACGAAGCCGGAATCGCTAGTAATCGCGGATCAGCATGCCGCGGTGAATACGTTCTCGGGCCTTGTACACACCGCCCGTCACACCATGAGAGTTGGCAACACCCGAAGCCGGCGGCCCAACCCGCAAGGGAGGGAGCTGTCTAAGGTGGGGCTGATGATTGGGGTGAAGTCGTAACAAGGTATCCCTACGGGAACGTGGGGATGGATCACCTCCTTTCTAGGGAGACAGACGTGTAATGTTCAGTTTTGAGTGCTCTGGCACTCTAGAGAGATCCTTGAAAATCAGATATGATCATCAAATGGAAAGTTTTAAAAACTTTCTGCACACAAAGATAAGATGTAAGTGAGATCGAGAAATCAAACAAAGATAAGAAGGTCTAGTACATCTGGTCTGAAGGCAAAAAATACTAAGAACAGAAATACTCAAGCGAACTAAAGAGAACCAATCACAAGGTCAAGGAAGAAAGGGCGTACGGAGAATGCCTGGGCACAGAGAGGCGATGAAGGACGCAGCGAACAGCGAAATGCGGCGGCGAGCGGTAAGCACGCGATGACCCGCCGATATCCGAATGGGGAAACCCCTCCGCTTTCGAAGCGGAGACCGCATGACGACCGTCATGACGGGGCAATACGCAGGGAACTGAAACATCTAAGTACCTGCAGGAAGAGAAAGAGAAGTCGATTCCGTAAGTAGCGGCGAGCGAAAGCGGAGGAGCCCAAACCGGACATAGTCCGGGGTTGTAGGACCGCCGAGAAAGATGACATGAAGAGTCAGGAGAATCCCATGGGAAGGGGATCCGCAGAGGGTGAGAGACCCGTATCCGAAGGCTCGACATGGATCGAGGCGGCACCTGAGTACGGCGGGGCACGTGGAATCCTGCCGGAATCATCGGGGACCATCCCGAAAGGCTAAACACTACTCTGTGACCGATAGCGAACCAGTACCGTGAGGGAAAGGTGAAAAGAACCCCGGGAGGGGAGTGAAAGAGAACCTGAAACCGCATGCCCACAAGAAGTCAGAGCCCGTCAAAGGGTGATGGCGTGCCTTTTGTAGAATGAGCCGGCGAGTCACGATCAGCAGGCGAGGTTAAGCAGGAGATGCGGAGCCGCAGCGAAAGCGAGTCTTAACAGGGCGACATAGTCTGAGGTCGTGGACCCGAAACCGGGTGATCTAGCCATGAGCAGGTTGAAGTCGGGGTGAGACCCGATGGAGGACCGAACCGACCCCCGTTGAAACGTTGGCGGATGACTTGTGGCTAGGGGTGAAATTCCAATCGAACCCGGAGATAGCTGGTTCTCCCCGAAATAGCTTTAGGGCTAGCGTCGCAGCGAGAGAGCCGTGAAGGTAGAGCACTGAATATGCGATGGCCGCATCCCGCGGTACTGAGCATAATCAAACTCCGAATGTCACGGTGTCATCTGCGGCAGTCAGACGGCGAGTGATAAGGTCCGTCGTCAAGAGGGAAACAGCCCAGACCATCAGCTAAGGTCCCAAAGTGCATGCTAAGTGGAAAAGGAAGTGGAGACGTGCAGACAACTAGGAGGTTGGCTCAGAAGCAGCCATCCTTCAAAGAGTGCGTAACAGCTCACTAGTCGAATGACTCTGCGCCGATAATTTACCGGGGCTAAGCATGACACCGAAGCTATGGACAGGAATGTGGTAGGGGAGCATTGCATGCAGCGGAGAAGCATGACCGAGAGGGCATGTGGAGCGCATGGAAGAGAGAATGCCGGCGTGAGTAGCGGCACGTGGGTGAGAATCCCACGCACCGATGGCCCAAGGTCTCCAGAGGAAGGCTCGTCCTCTCTGGGATAGTCGGGACCTAAGGCGAGGCCGAAAGGCGTAGCCGATGGACGACGGGTGGATATTCCCGTACCCGATGTGTGGCGATGGAGTGACGGAGAAGGCTCAGGCAACCAGCTGCTGGAATAGCTGGGGCAAGCGAGATACCTGCGCACCAGGGAAATCCGGTGCGCGCAGGGGGAAGGCGCGAAGCATACGGAAAGCTGCGGCAAGTACGGAAAAGCTGAGAGCAGGCTTCCAGGAAAAGCTTCTAGCACAACACGCATCGGCCCGTACCGAAAATGGACACACATGGGCAAGGAGAGAATCCTGAGGTGAGCGAGAGAACTATAGCTAAGGAACTCTGCAAAATGACCCCGTAACTTAGGGAGAAGGGGTGCTCCAGAAATGGAGCCGCAGTAAAACGGCCCAAGCGACTGTTTACCAAAAACACAGCTCTCTGCGAAGGCGCAAGCCGAAGTATAGGGGGTGACGCCTGCCCGGTGCTGGAAGGTCAAGGGGAGCTGTCAGCGCAAGCGAAGCAGCGAGCCGAAGCCCCAGTAAACGGCGGCCGTAACTATAACGGTCCTAAGGTAGCGAAATTCCTTGTCGGGCAAGTTCCGACCCGCACGAAAGGCGTAACGATTTGGGCGCTGTCTCAGCTGTAGACTCGGTGAAGTCTTAGTACCTGTGAAGATGCAGGTTGCCCGCGACTAGACGGAAAGACCCCATGGAGCTTCACTGCAGGTTGACATTGGGCTTGGATGCATGATGTACAGGATAGGTGGGAGGCTGTGAGCCGTGCGCGCCAGCGTACGGGGAGCCGCTGTTGGGATACCACCCTTCATGCATCTAGGTCCTAACCGGAGGCAACGGGCCACGGGACAGTGTCAGTCGGGCAGTTTGACTGGGGCGGTCGCCTCCCAAAGAGTAACGGAGGCGCCCAAAGATACCCTCAGCATGGATGGAAACCATGCATAGAGTGCAAAGGCATAAGGGTGTCTGACTGCGAGACATACAGGTCGAGCAGGGACGAAAGTCGGGCTTAGTGATCCGGCGGATCCGAATGGAAGGGCCGTCGCTCAACGGATAAAAGCTACCCTGGGGATAACAGGCTGATCTCCCCCAAGAGTTCACATCGACGGGGAGGTTTGGCACCTCGATGTCGGCTCATCGCATCCTGGAGCTGAAGTCGGTTCCAAGGGTTGGGCTGTTCGCCCATTAAAGCGGTACGCGAGCTGGGTTCAGAACGTCGTGAGACAGTTCGGTCCCTATCTGTCGTGGGCGCAGGAGGTTTGAGGAGAGCTGCCCCTAGTACGAGAGGACCGGGGTGGACGGACCGATGGTGCACCAGTTGTCACGCCAGTGGCACAGCTGGGCAGCCAAGTCCGGACGGGATAAGCGCTGAAGGCATCTAAGCGTGAAGCCCCCTCCAAGATGAGACCTCCCATTGGCGACAAGTAAGGCCCCTCGAAGACGACGAGGTTGATAGGCCGCGAGTGCAAGCGCAGCGATGTGCTTAGCGGGGCGGTACTAATAGGCCGAGGACTTGGCCAAGATTGGAAAGAGTAGAGACTAGTAGAGATGACGTATCTGGTTTTGAGGGATCCCTCGAGGATCTGGCGGCGATAGCATGATGGACACACCCGTTCCCATCCCGAACACGGAAGTTAAGCATCATAACGGCGACGATAGTGTGAAGACGCGACAATAGCAAGCTGCCAGGTCCTTTTTTTATGCCTTCCGCCAGGAGGGCTTTTTTTATTGAATTTGTTCATATCTTCTTGTAAAATTGTTTTAGGAGGCGATATCTATGAAAAATATAGTTATTACAGATAAAGATATTCCTTTAGAATTTTTTAAAGAAAGCGTTGTAGTTAATCTTAATAATATTAAATATAGTCCCTGCACAGGTGATTATACTTGTCTTAAAAAGAGGACTCCATGTCGCTATCACGATGATATTTCAATAATCAATCAATGGATTGGGCAGGCAACTCTTATTATTTTAGTTACACATATTTATTGTGGATGCTTTGATACACAGCTTAAATCCTTTATAGAACGCAATATTTCTTCATATGAGCCTTATTATACAACAGTAGGTGGAATAACCTGTCATGCTTCTTTAGCTCAGCAATCAAAGAAAATCCTTCTTATAGGCTATGGTGATATATCTGAGAAAGAACAGAAGATGTTGATGAATTATTTAAATGACTCACTTCTAGGTTATTTTATTTCTTCTATTAATACTTATTTTTGTACAGAGGAAGATTTAGATAACTCACTCAAGACATTTGGAGGTGTTGATCGTGGATAATATTCTTATAATTTTATCTGGTCTCATTTATACAAATAAGATCATGTATAATCAAGCCTATAAGCTTGCCCATTATCTTAAAGGAAATGTATCAATTAAAACATTACAGGTGATAGAAGAAAAAGATGTAGAAAACAATGATACAATCATTTTTATGTTTCCTATTTCATCACAGACAATACCTTCATGTATGTTAGATTATATGAAAAATAATGAAACATTGATGAATCATAAAACAATCTATAGTGTAATCTATTGTGATGAATATGAAGTTGATTATTGTGATTATGCAGATGAAATATTATCACTTTATTGCAAGAAAACACATGCCTATTATAATGGGTCTTTAAAGGTTGGAGCTTACTTTCTGATTGATCATATTCCTTATACATGGCGTGTCGCAAATACCTTAAAATCCTTTGCATCGGTTATTAGAAAAGAAAAGGAAAGTGCTCTAGATATCACGTTTTTTTCTAAAAATCAATTCATAAAACAAGGAAATAAGTTCTGGGAAAAGGCTTATAAAAAAAATAGTAATTCATTTTATGTCCTTTATTACGTGCTTTTTTTGTATTTTATCTCTTGAAATGATATGTAGATTTTGTTATACTACTCAAGGATAATTTATTAGGAGGCATTACAGAAGTGAATAAAAAAGAATTAATTAATATCGTTTCTGAAAAAAGAGATTTAACAAAAAAAGACGCTGAAATTCTTGTGAATACAGTTTTTGATACGATGGTAGAAAGTATGATTGATGGTGATAAAGTTCTTATTTCAGGCTTCGGCACATTTAAGATTAATCACTGCCATGAACGTAAAGGCGTTTCACCAAAGACTAAGGAACCTATCATTATTCCAGCTAGTCGTACAGTTTCTTTCAAACCAAGTAATAGATTAAAAGATGCAATGAACTAATGCATCTTTTTTGTTTATATACAGTTAATAAATTTCATGTATACTAATTAATAGGAGTTGATGAAAATGAGTTATTATTTAATGACAAATCCAGGATATATGCTTGGTACAATCTTAGTAGGTATTGCGATGGTATTTTCTTTATATTGTCAGGCAAAGATTAAGTCGACTTATGCGAAATATCGTCGTAGACCAAATAGCCGTGGAATTACTGGGGCACAGGTTGCAAGGGAAATATTAGATTCTCATGGTATGACACATGTTCCGGTCTATGAAGTAAAAGGGGAATTATCTGATCACTTTGATCCTTCCAATAATAGTGTCAGTCTTTCTAGTGATATTTATCATGGTACAACAATTGCCGCTTGTGCTGTTGCGGCTCATGAATGTGGTCATGCTATTCAATATCATGAAAACTATATGCCAATAAGAGTAAGAAATGCGATTATTCCATTATGTAATGTAGGTAACTATTTGGGATGGATTGCGATTATGATTGGTCTTGCTTTAGGTTCTACAAGGCTCGCTTTTTTAGGATTCTTCTTAATGTGTGGTATTTTAGCTTTCCAGATTATTACATTACCAGTAGAAATTAATGCCTCTAAAAGAGGACTTGCGATATTACAAGCACAATATTTAAATGAAAATGAATATGCTGGTGCATGGCAGATGCTTTATGCAGCCGCATTAACTTATGTTGCTGGTGTATGTGCGACTCTTGCAAGTATGCTAAGAATTCTATTTATGATTTTAAGCAGTTCTAATAGAGATTCAAATTAATGAATCTCTTTTTTTTTGGTCCTAAATGCGCTATAATAGTGGCACTATGGAGGTCAATATGAATTATAATAATAAGAAAGACAATAATTGGATATATCGTGTAATTATCGCATTATTAGTGGTTATTCTTGTCTTTGTATCTTTCTGTATGTTGAATATACATGTCCCTTATTTCAATCATGAAAATAACATCGCATTAGAAAGAAACAAGATCATTACTAAATATAAGCTTAACTATGATGATTATTTCAATGAATATAACAGCTCTAAGACCTACTATATCATTCGTATTAAAGATAAGAAGAAAAAGATAGTTTACCAGGTCTACAATACTCAATATAAATTAGTAGATTCTTATAGTGGTTCTGTTGCAAAAAAGGAAGACATCATTCATACAATCAATAATGAATATAAAGTAAATGTCACTGATTTAACAATTGGATATGAAAATGGAGATCTTGTTTATTTTGGTAAATACCAGGACGATGCTCATCTCTATTATTTCTATTATTCTTTAGATGAAGGAAAGTTTGTGAAATATTATCGCCTATGAGTACACAAATGCTTACAGATTATCAATGTATAGACTTCAAGAAACTTCTCTTGCTGAAGGGAAAGTCTATAGGACTAACAGATCAAGAAACACATATATTATTATTGATGATGACCTTGAGTGAATTAGGGGTAAGACCTATTTATCCTCAAAAAGTGGCTGAATTTTCTTCGTTATCTATTAAAGATATTGATGATATCATGATAGGCCTTGTAGATCGTCATTATCTAGATAGAATTAATTTAAGAATTGATTTTAAACCTTTAGAAAAACTATTACTTGGAATAAAGGTTGAAAAGAAGGAAGAAGTAAACCTAGTAGAAGTATTCGAAGATGCGTTTGGACGTACAATGAGTACTTTGGATATTGAATATATCAATCAGTTTAAAAGAACTGGTTACGATGATGAGATGATTGTATCTGCTTTAAAAGAAGCCGTAAAATCAAATGCGCTCTCTTTTAGATATGTAGAGAGAGTATTAGAAAACTGGGCTCATTCTAAGAATTATATAAAGAAATATCAAGAAGAAGAGCCAGAAGTCAGTGAAGAAGTAAGAAATTATAACTGGTGGGAAAATGATTAAAACAAAACAAGATAGAATACTCAATACATTTGATGAGATGTTTCCTGATGCACGTTGTGTACTGAATCATTCTAATAACTTAGAATTGCTTGTCGCAGTGATGTTATCTGCCCAGACAACAGATGAATCAGTCAATAAGCTTACATCGCATCTTTTCCAAAAATATAAAACAGTAGATGATTATGCGAATGCATCACTGCCTGAATTGGAGTCAGATCTTCATTCTATAGGGCTTTATAGGAATAAGGCAAAGAATATTAAGGCTATGGCTGTGGCCCTTCAGGCACGCTTTAATGGCATTGTACCAGCATCTCATGATGCTTTAATATCTTTACCAGGAGTAGGAAGAAAGACTGCCAATGTTGTTATGGCAGAAGGATTTGGTTATCCAGCTATTGCGGTAGATACACATGTTGAGCGTATCTCTAAAAGACTTGGATTTGCGAAACCAGAAGATACAGTCCTCACTGTAGAAAAGAAATTAATGAAGACTATTCCTAAGAATAGATGGATTAAAACACATCATCAGATGATCTTCTTTGGACGATATCATTGTAAGGCAATGTCACCTCATTGTAAGGAATGTCCATTAGTAGATATATGTAAAGAAAAGAATAAGAAACTATAAAAGAATCCTTTGTTTGGGATTCTTTTTTCAATGCACAAAAAAGGATTCCGTTTGGAATCCTTTTAATCATCATTTTGACTTTCTGCTGTCTGTACTGTAAAACGAATAGAACCAATATATTTAGATTCTCCACTTGCACTTTTTTCAGTGAAAGTAATCACATATGATCTACCACTTGATAAACCACTGATTGTCGCACCACTGCCGCAGCTTACTGTCTGACTATTACCATTACATGAAACTATCATTGTATGACCGCTAGGACCAGATGTGCTGACATTGACAGATGTTGCTGAAATAGTAGAACCATTCGCAACTGCTGCGCCGTTCGCATTGACGCTAAATTTTGCAGTACCTAGTTCGCTTGTTCCGCTACTAGATAATCTTACTGACTTCTTATTAGAAGTTGTATCACTGCTCTTTAGTTTATAATAACCAGTCACTGTATAAGTTTTTCCTGATTCAGCACGGTATTCAAGTGTACCGCTTGTTGAAGATAATGTTTCAGTTCTAGAAGAAGAACCATCACTGATTTCTACAACACAGCTGATTTTACCTTCAAATTCAGGATCATAAGAACCGAATGTGACAGAAATTGAATTGTTGGAATTTAAAGAAGCGTTAAATGATTTTAATTCAGGTACTTTATATTCATCTGCATAAGAAGAACCATCATCCACACCACTAGGGCCATGACCCTTAACGAACCATGCAGTCATAATCTTATCTGATGGTGTAGAAGAACTTGGAGAAACATAAGGATATGCACCCTTAACCATACGTGCCTGTTCAACACTGCTAGGTGTTTCATAACTATTCTGTAACTTACGAGTTGCAAGCTTCTTCGCAATCTTTGCGGCAATAGTCTTTGCATCATTCATACCACTTGCAAGATACTTATGTTTCTTTGTAGATATTTCTCCAGGGAAACCATTCCAGCAAGCCCATGCATAATCAGGTGAATAAGCACATAACCAATGGTCTTTGTCCTTACCAGCGAGTGCAGGGATCGTTGCATCGAAGTTTGAAGTACCAGTTTTAGCACCAATCTGACTTCCAACATCAAATGCTGAATAACTGTTATTACTCTTAACATAGCTTGTCATAACCTGACGAAGTAAGAAAGCAGTAGAATCTTTCATGCCTTCACTTGCCTGTTTCTGGATATCATCATCCACGTTGATTGTTTCACCAGTTGTATTAATGACAATCTTCTGGATTGTATGAGGTTTGATATAAGTACCACCATTTGAGATTGCTGCATAAGCGGCTGCCTGCATTGTAGGAGTTGTACCATATTTCCATCCACCGATGGCATAGTTCAAGTTGAAATCTTCATCGTCCATGTTATAACCAAGACCCTTTAAGAAGCTTACAACCTGATTATTACCAACCTTTTTCACAACACTATTTAAAGTATGGATGGCTGCTAAGTTCCAAGAATTTGCGAGTGCATCTTCTAGAAGTACATCATCATGGTAGTTGTTATCCCAGTTCTTTGGATGCCAGCTGCCTTGAGTGAATTCTGAGTCATCTACTGTATGTCCACTCGACCAGTTCAGATATTCAAATGCTGTTGCATAGTCAACAATAGGTTTAATAGAAGAACCTGGCTGTCTTCTGTTTTTTAATGTATAAGCATAATCTAGATAAGTTGCATCTGAGTTATTCGCACGATAATTCTTTGCAGACATGAGGCCGATAATACGTCCTGTTTTTGATTCGAGTACTGAAGCAGCTGCCTGCATATCATGATCAGTGAATCTATAATTCTTACTTAATGATACATCATCAAGATACTGCTGCATATCATGATCCATGTAAGTATAGATTGTCATCTTAGTTTTGTTAGGATCATAACCTAACTCTTGTACTTCTTGAGTAACACGGTCAACATAAGAAGCATATTTACCATTTGTCTGAATTGGATCATTCTTTAAAATGTTTTCTACTTTTACGTTCTTCGCATCGTCTCTCTCTTTTGCAGTGATATATCCATGATCATGCATTAAGTTAAGAATGATATTTCTTCTTTTTGTTGCAAGAGTTAAATTCTTGAATGGGTCATATGAGACTGGTGAGTTAATAGTACCAGCAAGTAATGCCGCTTCTGGTAAAGTTAACTGATCAGGACTTTTACCAAAATAATAGTAGCTTGCCCCATAAATACCAATAGAACTATTTGCCTTACCGAAATAGATTTTATTGAGATAAAGTTCAAGTACTTTCTGTTTAGTAGTCTGCTGAGTCGCTTCAATAGAAAGAATGACTTCTCCAACTTTTCTTTCAATTGTTTTTTCTGCATCTGGATAATATGTTTTTTTGATAAGCTGCTGAGTAATTGTAGAACCACCGGCAACAGTATGACCAGCTAAGATATTTGTCATAAATGCTTTAATAATACGTGGAATATCAAAACCATTATGTACAAAATAACGTGAGTCTTCTGCAGAAATAACAGCATCAATCATAACTTCAGGAATATCATCATAACTTACATATTTCCCAATTGAACTGCCATACTTGTAATATGTTTCTCCATCTTGAGAAACCTGAGAAGAGTAGGAAGTTGTTGTTAGATTATCAATATCAAAATTGCTGATTTGCTGATAAATCTTGAATCCAAGGTAACCACTACCGCTCGCTACAAGAACACATAATGCGATAATACATATTTTGATTGTTTTCTTTATTTGTTTTGCGTCCTTGGTTGATTGAACCTTCATAAAGTGTCCTCCTTAAGGTAAAATTCATCGATTACATCTAAATAAGCCAATCTAGGCTGGTAGCCCTGCTTAATAAGATGTCCACTTTCTTTCACTTCATCATAACTTATATGCTGCTTCTTGTCATGAAAAAAGCGCTCTATCATAATTGAAGCATCCAGTAAATAGACTTCGCCCACAGATGTAAAGGCAATAATAATAAAGGCAATTCCTCCATGACGCTGCACACGTTCAAGATGATTGATCTGATGCTCTGAAATATTACGAAAAGGAAATCGTAATGATTTTGTTTCTTTGGCTTCGAAATCAATATATCTGCCTTTATAAATACCATTATAATCCGTAGTAGATGGCGCCTGGTAATATGCCTCAACTATACGGGCTTTATTTCGTGAAGGATAATCGACTTTTACAATCTGGATAGGCGTCGGTTTTTTATAGATGACAGCCTGATCAACAGATAAGTAATAGGTGTTAGATAGGTTGATGTCTTCTTCTAAGCTCATTCCACGAAAAGCAGTATAGTGCTTACTTGTAGAATTCTTAGGAATAGACACATTAACCGATGCCTTTTTCAGGTTTGGATAATTAACCATACTATTTCTCCTTTACCAAATCATTATAACATATTATTATTCAAAAAAAATGAAAAATGACTGAATCAGATTGATGAATACGCAGAAAATCGCTAAGATATTCTGAGAAGGTGATAAAAAATGAAATATCGTAAATGGATTTGTATGCTATGTGCCATTTTTTTGCTGAGTGCATGTGCAACAAAAGAACCAGTCAAAGAGGAAAAGAAGAAAGTTGTTTCTATTCCACAGCCCACACTTAATACTGAAGATGTTTCTGCAGTGGTGATGGATGCTGATACCGGAAAGGTCTATTATGCAAAAAATGAACAGGAATCACGTTATCCTGCTTCTACTATTAAACTCTTAAGTGCTCTCGTTGCGATTGATTATTATAAGGATAATGACGCACTGACTACACGTAATATTATGTCTTTACCAGATCGTGTATTTATTCATACAGCACCAGTTTATGATGGTGAAAGAATTCCTTTTAAAGATGTGATCCATGGAATGCTTTTAAAGAGTTCTAATGAAATGGCCCTTACCCTGGCCGAGAATTATAAGGGGGGTTATGATGGATTTATTGAAGCAATGAACAAGAGGGCTAAAAAGATTGGCTGTACGAAAGTAGATGTTTCTAATCCTCATGGACTAAGTTATGCAGATAAAGGATGGCTAAAAGAAACATGCAGTACAAAGGATATGGCACTTATTGCAAAAGAATTCTATAAGAATAAGAAATTAAGAAAAATCATTTCTACAGAAAGCTATATCTTTGAATCCAATCCGAATCGTGAAATGAAGAATGTAAGGATGACACAGAAAGATTCTACTTATTATGATAAGAGAGTTATTGGTGGTAAAACAGGCTTTACAAATCTTGCGGGCAGATGTCTTGTTACTTATTCTAAAGTAAAAAAGAAGACAATCATTACAGTTGTCTTTAAAGAAAACACACGTGGAGAAACCTATACAGATACAAAGAAGCTTCTTGACTATGTCAACGATCTATTAGCAGCATAAATAAAAATGCTGCTTTTTTTAAGCAGCATGAAGTAAAGTGCGAATTAGATCATAAAGATAAGGTTTATATTCTTCAATAGAACAAGGAATTTTATTTACTATACAGCTAAAGCATGTTGATCCAACAAGTTCTACAATAGTAAAGAATGTAATATCAATATTTTTAATATTTAAATTCTCTCTTTCAACGCCATCTTTAAATAATTCATAAAGACTCAAAGTATCTGTTTCTTTTAGAATCTTTGTAAGTTCCTGAGAATAAATACCAAGAGATAAATCTTTATTCATTAACGTGAGAATTGTTGGATTAGCAACAAGGGCATTGATAACATGATCAATAATAAATATTAACGAATCTGCAAAATGAGTAATCTCATTATGTTTTTTTAACTCTTTCATTGCATTATCGAAAAGTTCGCTGCTGATTTCCTGAACTATCTGGTTCCTAATATCATATTTATCTTTGAAATATAAATAAAAAGTACCTTTTGCGACTTTTGCTTTATTTACGATATCAGAAATAGATGTATTATTAAAATTCCTTTCAGCAAATAGCGCAGTTGCACTTGCTAGAAGACGTTCCCTTTTTTCTTCTTTATTTTTCTCTATTTTAGATTTAATATCAGTCAGAGCATTCATATAAATACCTCCATTTAGAATTATACTAGCAATTGACCAAAAGTCAATTTTAACCTTCATGATCAAAAAAATTAAATTCATTGTAATGAATTCGCTTACACTTACATTCTTTGAAATATTGAAAACGTATACATCAAAAAAGCATGAATTTATCAACTAAATTTAAATAAATTTTTTTATTTAAAACGCAAATATTTTATTGTATTTGGGAAATGATTATACTATACTTCTAGGTATAGGAGAGTGAAATAAATTATGGCAATGACAGATTATTTAAATGACATGCCTGCTCAGGGTAACCGTAAGGTTGTTCTAGTTGGTACAGGTTTTGTAGGTATGAGTATGGCTTATACTTTAATGAACCACAAGGGTATTGACGAATTAGTATTAGTAGACGTTAATACTGAAAAGGCAGAAGGGGAAGCAATGGACTTAGTTCATGGTTTACCATATGCAAACGGTAAATTAAAGGTTTATGCAGGTGATTATTCTGACTGTGCAGATGCAAACGTTATCGTTGTAACTGCTGGTGCTGCTCAGAAGCCAGGTCAGACAAGACTTGAATTAGTTGCAATTAACACAAAGATCATGGCTTCAGTTGGTAAGTCTATTAAAGAATCAGGATTCAATGGTGTTATTGTAGTAGCATCTAACCCATGTGATATCATGACTTACGTAATGCAGAAGGCTACTGGTCTTCATCCATACCAGGTTCTTGGTTCAGGAACTATGCTTGATACAGCAAGATTAAGATATGAAATTGGTAACTTCTTCGAAGTAAACCCAGCTTCAGTTCATGGTTATATCATGGGTGAACATGGTGATAGCTCATTCGTATCTTGGACAAACGCTTATATCGGATGTAAATCACTTCTTGAAGTAGTAGAAGAAAGAAAAGTACCATTTGACCAGTTACAGAGAATCTACGAACAGGTTAGAGATGCAGCTTATGAAATCATCAACAAGAAGAGAGCTACTTACTATGGTATCGGTATGTCTCTTGCTAGATTAGTAGATGCAATCTTAAACAACGAAAATACAGTTCTTCCATTATCATGCTACCTTGAAGGTCAGTATGGTCATGAAGGTTTATATATCGGTGTTCCAGCAATCATCAACAGAGCAGGTATCCGTGAAATCTTAACATTACCTTTAACTGAATCTGATCAGGAAAAATTTGACAGATCTTGTAATACTTTACAGGAAATCATTGATACTACTGTAAAACCTATTCTTGAAGGAAAAGCATAACATTGATTTTCACTTAAACTCTTAGGCTCGCGCCTGGGAGTTTTTTTGCTTTACATTAAATTAAGGTTTATTATAGAAGAAGTGTGCTATAATACATGAACTAGGAGGAAATTTCATGAATAACAATGAATTTGAATACAGTGAAAAAACAAAGCGCCGTGTTAGAGTTTTTAAAAGAATCTTATCTTTTATTGTTCTTATTCTTGCAATTGCCACAATGGTTGCTTTATTCTATGTAAAAAAAGAAAAGATGCGCGTGCGATTGTTCTTCTCACTCTTACAATATATTGCAATGAGTATCGTTTTGATCTCACCAACACTCTTGAAGAAGTTTGCAAACTTTGAAGTACCAGTTGAAGTACATATCAGTGTTACAGCTTTTGCTTTTTTAGGATTAGTACTTGGTGATGGTTTAAACTTCTATGGAAAAATAGCCTGGTGGGATTCATTACTTCATTTCACTTCAGGAATCATTCTTTCATTTATCGCTTTATGGTTGCTACAGATGTTAGTCATGCGTACTAAATATCTATTTATGCATCGTGCTTTATTATATATATTTGTTGTTGCTTTCTCACTTGCTGTAGGGGCTGTATGGGAATTATGTGAATATACAGTTGATGATATCTTCCATACCAATAACCAGCAATATATGGCAACAACACGTGCAACAATTGTATCAAGTGATGATGAACCATTAGAAGGGCATGAAGCACTCGCTGATACAATGAAGGATCTTGCACTAGATCTTGCAGGTGCTATTTTAGTTGTTGGTTATGAGTGTTCTAAAAAAGAAATTACACAATATTATGTTTCTAAGAGAGACTAGTATTGGAATTGTCACATCTTGGTGTTAGAATAGATGCGATTATAGGAGAAATATTTATGAAAGATATTGTTTTAGGTAGAAGAAAGCATTCTGGTCACCTTTCTGCACCAAAGAAAGTATCTCTTTCTTTCCTTGCAGTTATTATAATTGGCGCTATAGTACTTTCTTTACCATTTTCAAATAAAAAAGAAGCTGCAAGTTTTTTGGATAACCTCTTTATTGCAACATCTGCTGTATGTGTAACAGGGTTATCACCTTTGACAGTTGTGAATCAATATAACCTCTTTGGTCAGACAGTTCTTATTATTCTTGTTCAAATTGGTGGTCTTGGATTCTTAACTTTCTTATATCTTTTCTTGTTTCTTGCAAGACAAAGAATTACATTAAGTAGAAAACTTGTCTTTACTGAAGCACTTAATCAGAATTCTTTAAGTATGCTTCCAAGACTCTTGAAAACTATTTTTATTTATACTGTTTCAATAGAAACGATTGGAACAATCTTCTTGTCAATGTTTTTTATACCTCGTTTAGGTGCGCTTAAAGGCTTATATTATGGTATATGGCATTCCATTAGTGCATTTTGTAATGCTGGATTTGATTTATGTGGTTCAACGTCACTTGTTGCCTATAACACCAATCCTATCATTAATTTCATTGTTCCATTTGAAATTATCATGGGTGGGCTAGGTTTTATTGTAGTATTAGATATTCATGATAAATATATTAAAGAAAAAAGAAGATCATCAAGCTTTTCATGGCATCATCTTTTTGGCAGCTTCGCTTTACATACAAAGATTGTATTAATGATGACTGTCTCTTTAGTTGTTATAGGTACATTATTATTCCTTATAATGGAATTCAACAATCCTGCAACTATTGGAAAAATGAATTTAGGAGATAAGCTTGTTGTATCATTCTTCCAATCAGTCACTACACGTACTGCTGGATTCTCAACAGTGGATATGTATTCATTGAATAGAGTTACAAAAATATTGATGTGTTCTCTTATGTTTATCGGTGGCTCTCCTGCATCTACTGCCGGAGGTATTAAAACAGTTACTTTTGCACTAGTATTACTATTAATGAGAACAACTTATCGAGGTATTGAAGAAACAACAGTATTCCAGCGTCGTATCAAGAAAAGAACACTCGTAAGAGCTTTTTCTATCTTTTTCCTTGGACTAATGCTTTGTATTATTTCATCTTCTATTATGCTTATAACAGAACCTAAACAGGATTACTTAAATATCCTAATGGAAGTATTCTCAGCATTTGGTACAGTAGGACTGAGTGCATCTGTTACACCTGCATTAAGTATAGTTGGTAAATGCGTAGATATTATCTTGATGTATGCTGGACGTATTGGTCCAATTTCATTAATGATTTTATTTACTAAACGTTCACATGATAAAAATACAAAAGAATTTAAATATCCAGATGAGGATGTACTTGTTGGCTAGGAGGAGTAAACATGAGTAATAAACCAAAACAGGTAGCTATTTTAGGATTAGGGATCTTTGGCAGTACACTTGCTGAAACATTAGAAGACTTTGGAGTAGAAGTTCTTGCGGTTGATATTGACCCAGTATGTGTTAGTAGAATTAAAGACAATGTCACTAAAGCAATTGTTGCAGATGTCACTGATCGTGAACAATTATTAGAACTTGATATCAATACATTTGATGTTGCAGTTGTAGCTATTTCTAAACACTTTGAAGAAGCGGTATCATGTACACTATTATTAAAGGAATTAAATGTCCCTTATGTTATTGCGAAAGCACGTACAAAACGTAAGAAGATCATCTTAGAAAAAGTAGGGGCTGATCGTGTTATTAATACAGAAAAAGAAATGGCTTATAAGCTTGCTAAACATTTATTAAGACGTTCTATTGTTGATTTAGTAGAACTTGATGACGAATATTCTATTGTAGAGATTAGAACACTTAAGGATTGGGAAGGTAAATCACTTTCTAATGTTAATATCCGTCGAGTTTATGGCATGAACGTTGTAGGTATTAAACCTCAAGGTTCACCTAAGATGACAATGGATTTTAGTGCTGATTATATTATTCAGCCAGGAGATCATTTCCTTGTTGTAAGCAAAACAAAAGAAGTAGAGAAATGGGATTTTCTCACTAAGGAATAGCTTTTTGCTATTCCTTTTTTTTGTCAGAGTCGCATTAAAAAGATCATTATTAGATTGAAGTTATAATAAAACTATGCTACATTTTTATCAGTGGAAGATAGTTTAGGCTGGCAGAACGTGTTGATGGACGAGGCATCGGTTCAATTCCGGTTGACCACTATTAATCAAAGTGCTCATTAAGAGCACTTTTTTTGACTTTTATAGTGGCCTTCTTTATTTCCTTTGCTTATCCGGTCTATTATTCCTATAATGGTAATAGGAGGACATTATGAACCTATTACAACTCACAATTGAAACATTTGATAAGAGTGTTGAGACTGACTTCACTTCATTAAAGAATCATTTAAATTATATTGAAAATTATAATACAGTCGTCAATGGTCTCACATTCGCTTTTTTTGGTTTAACAGAAATTATTATTAAGAGAGTTTATCTTACATTTGAACTAAACAGTACCATACATACCATTGAACGTATGTACAGGAATAGAAAATGTATTCTTCAATGTGATGGTCTAAAAGATGAAGAAGCCAAGCACCATATCCACAATATTTTAAATATGAATTATAATCAGTTCCTACATCAATTTATTATGCCTTCTTCTTTTATAGAAACTTGGATTCAATCACCTACAGAGGAATTTATGCGTTCCTTTGTATCTACAAAACCTGTTATGACGAGTGATACAAAAATGATAGAGGAACAGATTAATGACACAATGGCTTTCTTAAATAGTTATGAAGATTATAAGAGTGCATGCGCTTATATTACTAAGAATAAGCCTTATCTATCTCTCTATTCCAATCATTTAGATCAACTAGAAAAATCATTAGAAGATAAGAAAAAGAAGGTTCTGCGTGAAATAGAACTTGTCACTGAACTAGATGATATGGAAAAGAAAGCCGCTATTAGAAAGAAACAGCAGCAGACCATCGATAGACGTCGAGAAGGACTAAATGAGCTCTCATTACTTTATGATGAGTATTTACTTTCACAAGATCATCTATTTGATTTAGAACAGTCCTATAGTCGTGCTGTATATCTTTATGGTAGTGAAAATGATGACTATATGCGTATGTATCATCATTATATGAATAGTCTTGCAGGTATTCTTGCTAAGGACTTAAAAGAAGGAACACCTTGTCCTGTATGTGGCTCTCTTCATCATCCTAAACATTGTTTGATAGAAGGAAGAGAAGTATCGCAGGAACTTCTTTTTAAAAAAGAAGCTATATTAGAAAAAACAAGAGAAGATCTAGAAAAGAAACGCATAGAAAAAGCCACTTATATGGTGCGTCATCAAAGACTTATTGAAAAGATTATTCAAAAGAAAAAAGAACTCAATATTACAGAAGATATCTCTAAAGAGATGTTTATTAGAGAACTCAGTGTATTAAATACAGATTATTTATCTCATTATAAGAAAGATAAGAAACTTCTAGATGAGATAGGGTATCTTCATAAATTAGAAAAACATCTTCCAGCACTTAAACAGGACTATCATGAAATACTCATGGCAATTGAAGAAGTCAAAGAAGAATATCTCAATTTAGAAGAAAAAATCAAGAATGCTGAAATGTTCTGTGATGACATCATTCAAAAATATTCTTTTATAATGTATGTTGATGAAGACGTCATAGAAAATAAGAAGAAAGAATGTTTGAATAATCAAAAGATTCTTACATTACTTCATAAGCAGACAATACCTCTAGAAGAAGATGTTACTTCTTTTATCACACAATTAATGAATACTGCTAACCGTTTGCTCAAACAAATCACCCATGATCGTCTTCAACTTATACTTGATAATAAACTATATCTTCAAGAAGAGGATCATTTCTCTCTAGTAGAGGATTCTTCAATGATTGGCTTATGTACAATTGTTTTAGGATATAGTTTATCTTCTTTGATTTCACATCAGGATATCTTATTTATTGATGATACACTGCAGTATAAGATGAATGATTATCATGAAACACTGATTCATGTATTATCTACATCTCCTTGTTTTTCAAAGCTTTATATCACTGATTCAGTGATTACAGCACATTATTATCAGCGTGCGTTAGATTAATCCTTTTCATTTTCACAAAAATAGTTATAATATTATCGTACAGGAGAGGAGAAAGTTATGGCAAAAAATAATATTAAAAATGATGCAATTACACCAAGAGACGTTGATTTTGCTCAGTGGTATACAGATGTATGTCGTAAAGCAGAATTGATGGATTATTCTAGTGTTAAAGGATTTATTATTTATCGCCCATATGGTTATGCTTTATGGGAACAGATTCAGAGTTACTTGGACAAGAGATTTAAAGAAACAGGACATCAGAATGTCTATATGCCAATGTTGATTCCTGAATCTTTATTAAATAAAGAGAAAGACCATGTAGAAGGATTTGCACCAGAATGTGCAGTTGTTACTAAAGGTGGTTTAGATGATTTAGAAGAACACTTAATCGTTAGACCTACTTCAGAAACATTATTCTGTGAACATTATGCTAAGATTGTAAATTCTTATCGTGATCTTCCAAAGAAATATAACCAGTGGTGTTCAGTTGTAAGATGGGAAAAGACTACTAGACCATTCTTACGTGGTTCTGAATTCTTATGGCAGGAAGGTCATACAATTCATGCTACTGAAGAAGAAGCACGTTCTGAAACATTAATGATGAGAGATATCTATGAAGAAACTGCAAAAGAATTACTTGCTATCCCAATGTTAACAGGACGTAAAACTGAAAGAGAAAAATTTGCAGGTGCTGAAGAAACTTATACTATTGAAGCATTAATGCATGATGGTAAGGCTCTTCAGTCTGGTACATCTCATTACTTCGGTCAGGGATTTGCGAAAGCATTCAACATGACATTCCTAGATAAGGATAACAAGTTAAAGCATGTTTATCAGACATCATGGGGTGTTTCTACAAGATTACTAGGTGCAATCATCATGGTTCATGGTGATGATAATGGTCTTGTTTTACCACCTAGACTTGCTCCAACACAGGTTGTTATTATCCCAATTCAGCAGAAGAAGGCTGGCGTACTTGAAAAAGCAGATGAAATCGCAGCACAGTTAAAAGCAGCGGGTATGAGAGTAAGTGTAGATGCAAGTGATAAATCACCAGGATGGAAGTTCTCTGAAGCAGAAATGCGTGGTATTCCAGTACGTATTGAAGTAGGACCACGTGATATTGAAAACGGTCATTGTGTTGTTGTAAAACGTAATGATGGTGTCAAGACTCAGATGGACTTAGATGAAAACCTTCCACAGGCAATTCATGATACATTAGAAACAATCCATAAGGAAATGTATGATAAGGCAGCAGCATTCTTAAATAGTCATATTACTCGTGTAAATACTTTAGAAGAAGTTGGTAAAGTATTAGATGAAAAGGGTGGCTATGTCAAGATGAACTGGTGTGGTGAAGAAGCATGCGAATTAAAGATCAAGGAACTTTATCAGGCAACTTCACGTTGTATCGATGAACATGAAGAAGCAGATGGCGTATGTCCATGCTGTGGTAAAAAAGCAAAACATGTCGTTTATTTTGCAAGAGCATATTAATAAAATGAATCTCAACAAGAATTTGTTGGGATTTTTTTATATTTTTTAAATAGACCCTTTTTTCTAGCATTTTTATTGTATTGTTTAATGTTAATTTTATGCTAAAATGGTATAATAATTTGCATTAAATGAAAAGGGAGAAAAATATTTTGAAAAAGACACATACAGCACACTTATCTTTAATAGTAGGGACACTACTGATGCTTCTTGATCAGTTTTTTTGGACATCCCATGCCAATGTATTAAATACAAATAATGTCGGTCTTTTAATGAGTGCTTTACAGATCTGTCACATAGCTACATTGATAGGACTTGATCTTGTTATCCTATCTTTAGGATATATTTATTCTAATAAGGAAAACAGTCTTTCAGAAGCACTGAAATTATGGATTTATACTGTTGTGGCTGGGATATTTTCTGCTATTATCTGTTTCTTGCTTACAAAAGGAATAGATACAAATGCCTTTTATTCTATCTTCTTTCCAGTTATAAGAAACGTATCTCCTGTGATCACAGGTGTGATTCTTTCTTTAATCTGCTATCCATTTATGAAGAAGGTTAACCATAAATATTTAAAGTATTTACTCTTAGGACTTCTGGCATTACCTACACTCAGTGGCATCGATCTATTGAGTTTTGGAGATGGATACAGTGTTCCATTCACATTTATATTATTTTATCTAGGCGTTATTGAAGCGCACGAAGACAATCATTTTTCGTTTATTCCATTTATTATAGTTGGATTAATGGATGTGCTATGTGTAAGTATCATGCCATTATGTTCTGATATTGTACATGGCGATATGTCTACCGCATTACGCTTTACGACATCAATATCTTTCTTTGAAGTGATGATTGCCTGCCTTCTTATCCGATTATTAAAAAATATACCATTCTTAAATAGATGGTCTTCAATTTGTTATATTCCAATTGCATCTCTTGTCTTTATTGGGGCAGGGCGATTAGAAAATATTGTGTCATGGAATGAAACGCTTGTAGGTATTTCTTCAAAGAAGCTTTTTCTATTAGGTGGCTTTGAAGCATTCCTTATTGTTTTAATTGTACTACTACTTACAGCATGTTTAATGCGTCTTCCATGTATTAAAACATTAAATCATGCTATCAATAGACACTTCGAAAACTTTGAGATGAGTGAAGAGTGGATCAAGAAAGAAATTCAGTATATTGAACAATTTTTATCGAATCATAAAATAAATATTGTTATGCTTATTTTTGCATATATTCTCTCTTATGCTTCTTTCATCAGCATGAACACAACCTATACGATTGAACCAAGCTCATCACAATCCTATAATATCTTTTTCTATATTTTCTTTAGAAGACAATTCTTTGTCTTATTGAATACATTTGTGCTTTTCCTAGTCGCACGCTTCCTTTTAGCTGTTACAAGACATTATTGGTTTTCTGTACTTATTACTGGCTTTGCCCAGATTGTTATTACAGTTGCGAATCATTTAAAGATTGTTTTCCGTGATGAACCAATTATTCCAGGTGATCTCGCTATGATCAAGGCTTGGAAGAGTTTACTAGGAATGATGGGAACAACAGTCATTATTGCAACAATTGTCCTTGTTGTCCTCGTTATTTTTCTTATTGTCTATTTAGAAAAGAAGCATCCATATGCATTCCATATGTCTCTAAAAAAGAGTGTGATCTGGGTACTTGTCACTGTTATCTTCTTTAGTGGAACAGTCGTTATGAATCATGATGGCTCTTATGTCAATGCATTAATGCGTAATTTGGGAGATGAGCCTTACTTCTTTAATCAGCTTTATGGTGCTAAAGTGAATGGCCCTATTCTCCAATTCCTTAATAATATTGATATTTCTATTATGGATGAACCAGAAAATTATAGTAAAGAAACGATGGAAAAGATTTATAAGAAATATGCGAAGGAATCAAAGAAAATTAATGCTAAAAGAGACAATGACTGGAATGATCAGATCGTTATTATGGGACTTGCTGAAAGCTTTGCAGATCCATATCGTATTCCTGAATTAACACTTTCTCAAGATCCTATTCCTTATATTAGAAATCTGATGAAATCCACAACATCAGGACTCATGTATAGCACAGGTTATGGGGGTGGGACAGCCAATATGGAATATATGGCTTTAACTGGTCTTAACCAAGGGTTCTTCTCTGCTGCTTTAACACCTTATACACAGTTAGTTACTGGACAAAATAATGCGTATGCTTTTTCTCGTTTATTTAATCAAGCTGTGGCTATTCATCCTTATATTGGTGTTTATTATAGTCGTCAGACAGTTTATGAAAATTTCGGCTTTGATAAATTCATGTATCTTGGTTCAGAGTATCCAATCAAGCATCAATATAGTATTGACCGCAGTCCTTATCTTTCAGATGAAACAGCTTTTGCAAATACGATTGATGAAATCATTGATGCAAAGGGCAGTAAACTGATCAACCTTGTTACTATGCAGAATCATCTGCCATATGACAACAATTACTACAATGGTAAAGAAAAATATGCCACAAGCGGTAATGCGGTGAATGATAGTAAGGTAAAAGCCATGGTAGAAGAATATGTTATGGGACTTCATCATACAGATGTTGCAGTCAAGAATTTTATTGAGAAACTCGATAGTATTAATAAGCCTGTGACATTTGTCTTCTATGGTGACCATCTACCTGGTATTTACTGGAATACAAAAAATAATACTGTTCTTCACCAGACAGATTATTTCATCTATTCTAATAAATATGCCAGAGAACATCTAGGTATGACAGATTATGATCAATATAAGCTTGTTTCCCCAACAGATTTCATGGCACTTGTACAAAAACAGACATCTACTAAAACAACTCCTTATACTGCGCTGTTAGAAAAGGTGCTTGATGAATTGCCTGTTATAACAACAAAAGCTGCAGCAGGCTCTGAAGAAGACACTGATGCAGCTATGATTAATGATAATGGGGAATTGATCAAATATGATAATCTTTCATCATCACAGAAGAAATTATATAAAGAATATAAGCTTGTCCAATATGATATGACAGCAGGAAATAATTATCTTAAGAATATGCATTTTACTGAAGGAGGCGTGTAATTACGCCTCTTTTATTTTGATATTTAATAAGTGTATAAAAGCTGATGATTGCATTTCATCAATGATTACGCCACTTACATCCTGTGGAGCTGCTTCAATTGCTTCAATAAGACATGTAGATAAATCAATGTTTTTAAGTGGTGCATGAAGAAACGATGTTTGAATCATTCTGCATTCCTTATATTTTGTCTTATTCATCGTAGTATCTTGAAATGTAGCCTGACTCAAATCACATCGATTAAATAGTGTCTCCTTATTTCTCATGAAAGAGAAATTGGCGAAATGACATAAACAATCATTAAAAATAACCTGGTCAAAGCTTGATTCAGAAAAATCACTTCCTAATAACTTGCAATTATTGAACTGCACCTGTCTAAACATACAATTATCAAATTTGATATTAGATAAATCACATTGATTAAACATTGTCTGATAGAAGTAACAATTCTCAAACACGATATCCTGTGTTGTAATATTGTTGAAATGACATTGATGGAAATCACTCTGTTGATATGTCTCTTCTATCAGCCAATTATTCTCGTATGTTTGATTTATTAACTTCTTTTCATTAAAATCCATTTCTTTCACCTCATCTCTATTATATCTTCTTTATTGAAAAAAAGTGTTGATATGATAAAATACTTGTACGAGGTAAGACTATGAGACAAAAAAGAATGGCTTTAATTAATGACATAACTGGTTTTGGAAGATGTTCTATTGCGGTTATGGCACCAATTATATCTACTATGCGTATACAGGCTGTACCGGTACCTACCGCTATATTATCTACCCATACGCAATTTCCTGTTTATCATTTTGATGACTATACAAAACATATGCCTGATTATATTCAGACATATAAGGATTTGAAACTAGAATTTGATGGTATTGCGACTGGTTTTCTAGGTTCAAAGGAACAGGTAGAAATCGTTATTGATTTCATTAAATCTTTTAAGCGCAAAGAAACATTTGTATTAGTAGATCCAGTTATGGGGGATCACGGACATCTTTATGCTACTTACAGCAAGGAAATGGCTGAAAGCATGAAGGATCTTGTTCACTATGCAGATATATTGACACCAAACTTAACAGAGCTTGTCACACTATTGGATCGTGATTATCCAGAAGTAATTCCGACAGAAGAGGAATTAGGACAGATGTGCCATGAACTTTCTTTAAAAGGCCCACAGATGATTGTTGTGACAGGAATACCAGTAGATGATGCACATATCATGAATTTCATTTATGATCACGGAAAATCATCAAGCATTCTAGTAGATCGCATCGGACCAGACCGCAGCGGAACTGGAGATGTGGTATCAAGCGTTATTGCGGGAGGCTATTTGAATAATCATTCTTTCTATGATTGTGTAAAAAAGGCGACTGAATTCTCTTCTCAATGTATCGCTTATAGTGAAGAAATAGGGACACCTACTTATTATGGCTTATGTTTTGAACAATATTTAAGTGAATTAGGAGACTTTTAAGATGACTATTTTATATACACTTTATAAAAATACTTATATTGATCTTTCACATTTAGACTCTACCAAAGGAGTGACATGCTATGTTAATACAACTAACCGTTGTCCATGTGCCTGCACATTCTGTTTAAGACAGACAAAAGAGATGATGGAAAACAATTCTTTATGGTTGAAGGAAGAACCTTCTAAAGAAATGATTATTGAAGAATTCAAGAAGTATGATCTCAATGATTTTAAAGAAATTGTTTTCTGTGGATTTGGTGAACCAATGGAAAGATGGGATGATATCAAAGAAGTCATTGATTATATCCGTGGTACTAAGAAAGATATGAAAATTCGTATTAATACCAATGGTTTAGCCAATGATATTTATGGTAGAGATGTCACTCCAGAATACAAAGGACGTTTTGATACAGTGTCTATCTCGTTAAATGCCCCTACAAAAGAAGAATTTTTAGAACTTACACGTTCTAAGTTTGGTATCTCTTCTTTTGATGATATGCTTGATTTTGCAAAAAAGTGTAAGGCTTATGTTCCAAATGTAGTATTAACTGTTGTTGATATTATTGGAGAAGAAAAGATTGAGGCATGTCAGAAAATTACAGATGAAATAGGTGTTACATTAAGAGTAAGACCTTTTGAGGAGTAAAATATGCAATATATGACAAGTGAAGAGCGTTTAATCGCTTTAGATAAGATGACAAATACAAGAGATCTAGGTGGATATGAAACACAGGAAGGCTACTATACAAAAAGCCATCATTATATTCGTGCTTCATCACCAGCGAATGCAACGGATGAAGATCTAGAAAAACTTTATGATTATGGTGTACGTGTCACTATTGATTTACGTTCTGATTTTGAAAAACAGGCCCAGCCATCACCATTTAAAGATTATCGCGATGTAGAAAACATTGAAATTAATTTGATGGATGATGCAGTCGTAAAGGTAGTGCCTAGTGAAGTCAAGGAATATAAAGACCTTGGTGGTGTTTATATTTATATGTTAGAAGCACATCAGAAACAGATCAAAGCTGTCTTTGATGTATTTAAGGATCATCTCTATGAAGGTGTTTTATTCCATTGTAGTGCAGGTAAAGACCGTACAGGTATTATTGCGGCATTGCTATTAGAACTTGCAGGATGTCATGATCATGATATCGTTAAGGACTACAGTGAATCTTACGCCAACAATCAGGAAATTATTGAAGCACTTAAAGAGATGATGGATGAAGAAACAGAAAGTTTTCTTACATCTTCACCACGTTATATGATGATTTTCCTAGATTATCTAAGAGAACACTATGGTAGCGCGAAAGCTTATTTATATCATATCGGTATGTCTGAAGAAGATATTGAAGATATTAAACAATCTTTTATTATTTAATGAGAAAAAACACCACTTATGGGGTATATACCTTATAGGAGGTGTTTTTTTTATGACAAAGAAAGAAAAAATAAGAATTATTAGGTTATTACTTAAACAATATGAGAAGGACAAGAATATACTCAACTCATTAAACCAGGCAAACTATTATCCTTCCATCAACTATGAGGACTATTATCAAACATCTTCTTCCTCTAAAGAAGATTATTTACTCAATAGAATACACTTAAAACAGGAACTCACCAAACGTGTTATCTTTATAGAAAAGTCACAATCCATTATCGGTGATGAGTATTATCATATCATTCTAGAAGATTATTTCTATGAACATAAGCACTGGTGGAAGACACGTTATTCTCGTGCTACTTACTACCGACGTCAGGAAGCAGCTATTGATGCATTTTTTGATTATGTGACAAGTATATTGTAATTTTGGGGATTGTTGTATTATAATTGATGTTGTGAGGTGAACAACATGAATTATTTTGATAAAATCAAAGAAGCTTTAAGCAGTAAATTAAAAGGCAAGGAACTAACATTAGATTCTAACTTAAGAGACCTTGGTATTGATTCTCTTGATGTTGTAGACTTAATTATGGATTTAGAAGAAGAATTAGGAATTGAATTCTCTGATGAAGAATTAATGTCTATTCATACTATGAAGGATGTATGTGATTTAATCGATAAAAAGAAGGCATAAGAAAATCCAGACAATTATCTGGATTTTTTTTATGCCTTCTTTTTGAATAGTTTACGAATAATCTTATCTACATAAGGGATTCCATTCAACATTTCTAAATGATCTTTGAAGATAAATAGAATACTGAAGAAATAAACAACCACACCAACTATAATTGCAAGGATAAGTGGAATAAAGACACGATGGAATACCTTGAAAAGTAGACAATAAGAACCATAAGCACATGCACCCATAAATAGTGAAGCAACTAATGGTAATAAAACAGCAGTTTTAAAATTGATATGATAGCCCACAAGTCTATTTAATGCGAACTGGTTAGTGACACACATCTGTAAGGCATAAAGCGAAGTTCCAATAACAAGTAGATAAATACCAACATCAAGGAACTGTGATGGCACTAATACAAGCATCAGTACAAGGATGATTACATGGACAACCAATGCTTTGGCAGCATTTCTTAAAGGTACTTTTACTGCGCCAATCGCCTGCAAGATACCGTTAGATAAAGTAGATAAACCATAAAGTACAATCGCAGGTGCACCAAGAGTAAGTGCAGTAGAGGCAATCTTCAATGTCTTAGGCTGTGGGAAAATCAGACCCATAACAGGATAAGCGAGTACACCCATACCTACAGCTGCAGGTATTAGAATAAGCATAGTAATAAAAGTACTATTCTTGATGTTGGCACGCACTTCCTTGAAATCTTTTAATGCATATGAACTAGAAATCGCAGGAATAGTAGCTGTACTCATAGCACTTGCAAGAGCAACAGGAACATTCATCAACACAACAAATTTACCTGCATAAACACCATAGAGTTTAACAACCTCAATCAGTGCAACACCACGTGCCTGCATAATACCATAGAAGATAAACATATCGATTGTAGAAACAAGGTTATAAATACATGTAGAAATAATGATTGGTGTGACAATATTAAGGATAGAACGGAATATGGCCTGTCCTGACTGTACACGAGGATCCGCGTCGGTCTCATCAATCATGTGTCTGCCTTTTCTTAAATAAACACATACCATATAAATAAGGGCAACAAGAACACCAAAGCCTGTACCTAAGGCACTTCCTCCAGCACCACGACTAGCAAGTAATGTATGATTATTTGCATATGGCTGAATAAATAAATAAGCAGCACCTACAGACACAAAGGCATTTAATAACTGTTCAATAATCTGAGAAACAGATGTATAAACAGTTGTTGAATATGCCTGGAAATAACCTCTTAAGACCCCAACTAAACCGGATAGGAAAATGGTAGGGCAAAGAATTCTTAATGCGAATACCGCATTTTCTGTTACTATCCATGGGGCTAAGATAAATGTAAGTATTGCAGCAGAACCACCAACGACAGTAATATAGATTAGTGCACATTTAAAAATTTTACGTGCATTATTATATTGATGAAGAGCGAGCTTCTCACTAATTAATTTAGAGATTGCGGTTGGAATACTGTAAGAAGAAATAAGCAGTACCATTGCATAAATATTATATGCAGTAGAGTAATAACCATTCCCTTCATCACCAATTAAAGCGGTTAATGGACTTCTATAAAGAACACCAATAATACGTACAAGTATACCAGCGAGCGCTAGAATAGAAGCCTGCTTGACAATTGATTTAGATTTGTTCAAAATATTCACTCCTTATAAAAATCTTTCATTTTTAATTTATATCATTTTTGTATGTCTATTACAATATATTCGCCAAAACATCTGATAAGTTTTTAGATTATTATTTTTAAAAGTCTCCCAGGTTTATATGTTTTATGATATACTTCATTGAGAATAAAAAAATTGGAGGGTAGTTTATGACTAAAAGCAGAGTAATTATTGCACTCGATTTCAAAAACAAAGCAGATGTTCTTGAATTCCTCGATAAATTTGATGAACCGCTCTTTGTGAAAGTAGGTATGGAACTCTTCTATGGAGAAGGACCTGCAATCATTCAGGCTATCAAAGAAAGAGGACATTCAATCTTCTTAGACTTGAAATTGCATGATATTCCTCATACAGTAAAGATGGCTATGAAGAATTTAGCACGTCTTGATGTTGATATCGTTAATGTTCATGCTTCAGGTTCTAAGGCTATGATGCAGGCAGCGATTGAAGGTTTAGAAGAAGAAAAGGGCAAGAATCGTCCTTTATGTATTGCAGTAACATGTCTTACTTCTTTAAGTCAGGAAGTATTAGATGATGAATTAGGTATTCATGAACCAATTCAGGATGTCGCAATCAGATGGGCTAAGAATGCGAAAGAAGCAGGATTAGATGGTGTTGTATGTTCACCATTAGAATCTAAAGGTATTCATGATGCAGTAGGAGAAGATTTCTTAACAGTTACTCCAGGTATCAGACTTGCCAGTGATGCCAAAGATGACCAGAAGCGTGTAACTACACCAGCTATGGCTAAGGATATGACTTCTAGCTATATTGTAGTAGGGCGTACAATTACTAAGGCAGCTGATCCAGTTGCAGCTTATAAAGAAGTATATAATCAATTTCAAGGAGAATAATAATGAATAGAGAAGAATTAATTGCGAAAGATTTATTAAGTATCAAGGCTGTATTCTTAAGCCCTGATGAACCTTTTACTTGGGCTTCAGGTATTAAATCACCAATCTATTGCGATAATAGATTAACTTTATCTTATCCAGAAGTAAGAAATGATATCGAAAAAGGTTTAGCTGAACTTGTACAGGAAAACTATCCTGATTGTGAAGTATTAATGGGTACTTCAACTGCAGGTATCGCTCATGCTGCATTAGTTGCTGATATCTTAAATAAACCAATGGGATATGTACGTGGGTCAAATAAGTCTCATGGACGTCAGAACCGTATTGAAGGTGTTGTAAGAGAAGGTATGAAGGTTGTAGTAGTAGAAGATTTAATTTCTACTGGTGGATCTTCATTAGAAGTAGTAGATGCATTAAGAGAAGCTGGATGTGAAGTACTAGGATTAGTAGCTATCTTCACTTATGGCTTAAAGGATTCTATTAAGAACTTTGCTGATAAGGATTGTCATTTCGTGACTTTATCTAACTATGATGCACTTCTTCCTGTTGCTGTTGAACACAACTATATTAAAGAAGAAGCATTAGAAAAGTTAAAAGCATGGAAAGTTGATCCACATGATGAAAGCTGGATGATTAAATAATTATTTGAGGAGGGTATATCCCTCCTTTTTAAATATGGTATTTTTTATGCAAATAAAGTATAATGAAAAAGGCTAATATTGCTTTTTGAAGTATAATGCTGTATAAATATTAAGATAGATTATTAAGGAGGATCCAACGTGTTAGAAGCTGTAAAATATGTAATCAAAGAAAACAGCGAGAACTTGTTTCGTATTTATTCTATTTCGAAATATGAAGTACTAGCTGACATGCGTGACTCAAAGTTAGGTTTATTCTGGAACTTTGCGAATCCAATTATTCAGGTATTAACATATTGGTTTGTATTTGGTTTAGTATTAAATCGTAAGTCAGTAGATGGTATTGAATATATCTGGTGGATGCTTGGAGGTATGGTTGTATGGTTCTTTATTTCTCCATGTATTACAGCAGGGTGTAATGCTATCTTCTCTAAAATAAATATTATTACTAAGATGAAATTCCCAGTCAGTGTTCTTCCGGCTACAGTGGTGCTTTCTAAGTTATTTGACCACTTCTGCTTGATGTGTATATTGACACTCCTATTCTGTTTTGCTGGCTATTATCCATCATTACATTGGGTAGGTCTTATTTATTATTGTTTCTGTGGTGTTGTCTTCTCAATCTCGTTATCTATGACAACATCTGTACTTAATATGCTTGCACGTGATACAAGAAAACTAGTGCTCGCTATTATGCGTTTATTATTGTACATGACTCCAATTCTATGGAATGTGAAGAGCCTTCCATCTATTCTACAGAGAATCATGTTAACTAACCCTATTTATTATATTGTTCAGGGCTATCGTGACTGTTTCTTCTATCATCGTGGAATTATGTATTATAAATATTCTGCTTTCTGTTTCTGGGCTATTACAGCTTTCTTATTTGTGTTTGGTAGCTGTATTATGTATAAATTCAAATCTAAGTTTGTAGACTTTATTTAGGAGGCATTATGGATTCAAATATTGCAATTGAAGCACGTCATGCTTCTAAAATATATGAACTAAGATCTAAAGAGAAAAAAAGTGATGTCAAGTTCTATGCTTTAAAGGATTTGAACTTCCAGGTAAAGAAAGGGCAGGTTGTAGGTATTCTAGGGACAAATGGTTCTGGTAAATCTACTATGTCTATTATTCTAGCTGGAATCTGTGATCCTGATGAAGGGGAAATTATTGTGAATGGAACTCAGGCACTTATTGCTATTAATACAGGATTGAACGCACAGTTGACAGGGCTAGAGAATATTGAATTAAAGGGTGCTTTATTAGGACTCTCTAAAAAACGTATAGAAGCGATTAAAGAAGGTGTTATTAATTTCGCAGAAATTGGTAACTTCCTCTATCAGCCTGTAAAGAAATATTCATCAGGTATGAAATCAAGACTTGGTTTCTCAATTAACCTTTGTCTTGATCCAGATATTATGATTGTCGATGAAGCTTTAAGTGTAGGTGATAAAGGTTTTGCGGAAAAGTGTCTGAATAAGATGACTGAGTTAAAAGAACAAGGTAAAACCATTATCTTTATTTCACATAACTTAAGACAGGTACGTCAATTCTGTGATAGTGCTATGTGGATTGAAGGTGGCATGCTTCGTGAATATGGAGATATTGATGAAGTATGTGATCATTATGCTGACTATGTAGAGTACTACAATCATTTATCCGCAAAAGAGAAAAGGAAAGTACGTGATGAGAAGTTCGCAAAGCGTGTTATTCCTAATTCTCGTCGTACACTAGGTGATAAGCTCTTTGCTGCTATTAAGACTAGATAAACAAAGGGCAGGGTAACCTGCCTTTTTAAATATAGGGAAAGGAAGTTTAATTATGAAATTATCAATTATCATACCATTTAATCGTTATATTCGTTATTTATATGACTGCTTAGAAAGCATTAAGGATCAGAAATTGTCTGATTATGAAGTACTTCTTATTGTAGATGCCATTGAAGATGTGAAGGATAAGATCCGTAAATATGATTTACCAATCACTCTTGTTGAATCAGGAGAAGCGTCAGTAGGTAAGAAGAGAAATATGGGTCTTGATCTTGCAAAGGGAGATTATGTTTATTTCTTAGATAGTGATGACTATGTCTTACCAGGCTGTCTGAATGCTTTGATGGAAGAAGCAGAAAAGTCTCATAATCAAGTTGTAGCAGGTAAAAGAATGGTTTCATGGTTCAAAAAACAGGTCTATGAAACAATGAGCGATGAAACAAACATTGAACGAAACTTAAAAGACAAGGATCATGATCGTCTTGAAAAAGTAGAAAGAAAACAAGAAAAACATGCTTATGATAATGAACCAGAACAGTTCAAGATTGATCTTCTTATTCGTACAAGACATGCATTAAGAAATGTTTCATGCTTAAATCTTCTTATTAAACGTTCACTTATTGAAGAGAATCATATTTCTTTTAAAGAAGAATTCTTCTGGTATACAGATGCACCATTTGTAGTTGAACTATTAAAATATACAAATGATGTGTCTTTTGTAGAAGATGCTATTCTAGTCAAACGTAAACATAATGACCCAATCAATCGTCCTGCTTTATCTCAGATTAAGGACCCTGATGGTCGCTTTGATGAATTTATTGAAGCGCATAACTATTGCTTAGAGATTTCTAAGGATTATCCATCTATTCATTATTATATTAATGCGAAGATGGCTAACTATTTTACAAGTTTCTTTGCTAAAAAGGTGAGAAGAAGTGAAGATGATAAGTGGAGAACAACACGTTTTGATACAATGGCAGAAGTATTAACTCGTATTGAACCAGAACTATTAAAGAAATCTCTTTATCGTCGCAGACTTTCTAAAGCATGTATGAATCATGACTTAAAGAAAGCACAAAAAATCATCGCAGCTCACTTAGCTGGTGTTAAAGCCAAGAAGATCTTTAAGAATAAGAATGAAATGAATAAGTATCTCTATAGACATAAATATAAAAATGAACCTATTCAGAAGAATCTAGTTATGTTTGAAACATTCCGTGGAGCAAGCTATGCTGATTCACCTAAATATATTTATGAATATTTGGCTAAGAACTTCCCAGGGCAGTATGAATTTGTCTGGGTACTCAATGATACGAAGACAAAACTTCCTTATGGTGGAACAGTCGTTAAACGTATGACACGTAAATATGCTTACTATCTTGCTGTATGTAAATACTTCGTATTTAATACAAGACAGCCATTATGGTATCGTAAAAGAGAAGGACAGGTCTTCTTGGAAACATGGCATGGTACACCATTAAAGCGTTTAGCCTTTGACCAGGAAGAAGTCACTGCAGCTTCTCCTACATATAAAGCACAGTTCTATCGCCAGAAACAGGAATGGGATTATTTGATTGCGCCTAATGCCTTTTCGAGTGAAATATTCAAGAGCTGCTTTATGTATAAGGATGAAGGAGATACTATGTTAGATACAGGTTATCCTAGAAATGACTTATTATCTGACCCTCATAAAGAAGAGATTGCAATTGAACTTAAGAAGAAGGTAGGTATTCCATTAGATAAGAAAGTCATTCTCTATGCACCAACATGGAGAGATGATGAATATTATGGAAATGGTGCTTATAAGTTCCAGTTAAAACTTAATCTTGAACAGATGAGAAAAGAATTAGGAGATGAATATGTCATTATTCTAAGAACACATTATTATATTGCAGATGTTCTTGATTTGACTGGTTTAGATGGTTTTGCGTTTAACTTAAGTAAATATGATGATATTACTGAGATTTATTTAATGAGTGATATTCTTATTACTGACTATTCAAGTGTATTCTTTGATTTTGCTAACTTAAAACGTCCAATGTTATTCTATACATATGATTTAGATAAATATCGTGATGTATTAAGAGGCTTCTATATTAATATGGAAGAAGAACTTCCAGGCCCACTTGTATTCACAACAGACGAAGTCATTGACACAATCAAGCATATGGATGAAATCACTGAAAAATATGCCGACCGTTATGTCACTTTCTATGACAAGTTCTGTGGCTGGGAAGATGGTCATTCTTCACAGAGAGTTGTTGAAACAGTATTTGAAAAGAATTAGCTTTCCTTTACAGGAAGCTTTTTCTTTTTATCGGTTTGATTGACTAGAACAGTCATTCTCACTATAATAGACCCTAATAAAGGAGACTATCATCATGAAATTGATTAAGAAAATATTAGGTAAAATGATTCGCTTATTATATCGAATTGTTTATCGCTTCATACCATGTGATGATCATACAATCTTATTTATATCATTCCATGGTCGTGGCTATACAGATAATCCTAAAGCATTACACCAATATATCACGAATCATAAAGAATATGCCTCATATCGCTGTATATATGCGATTAAGCATCATAAAGAAAAAAATCTCACTATTCCAAATGCGAAGATTATTGAATACTTCAGTATTCCTTATTTCTTTTATCTTGCAAGAAGTAAATATTGGATTTCTAACTGCAAGCTTCCTAAATATGTGCTGAAGAAGGATAACCAGGTTTACTTGCAAACCTGGCATGGGACACCTTTAAAGAAGCTTGCTCATGATATTGAAGTACCAGAAGGGACAACATTCTATCGTTCTGGCATGTCTATAGAAGAAATGCGTGCAACTTATGACAATGATGTCTCTAAATACAACTATATGATTTCTCCGAGTGCCTTCACAACAGAAGTCTTCCAGACATCTTTTAGAATCAATAAGGAAAGACTCATTGAAACAGGCTATCCAAGAAATGATATATTATCTAACTATACAAAAGAAGATATAGAAACTATTAAAAATAGAATGCATCTTCCTCACGATAAAAAGATCTTACTCTATGCACCTACATGGCGTGATAATTCATTCAATATGAAGGGGTATACATTTAAACTAGAAGTTGATTTTAAAAAATGGCAGGAAGTATTAGGGGATGAATATATTGTCGTATTCAAACCTCATTATTTGATTGTGAATGATTTTAATCTAGATGAGGTAAAAGATTTTGTTTATTATGTGGATCCTCAGGAAGATATTGCGGATCTTTACTTAATTGCGGATGCATTAGTCACTGATTACTCAAGTGTCTTCTTTGATTATGCCATCTTAAAAAGACCTATCTATTTCTATATGTATGATCTAGAAAACTATCGTGATGAATTAAGAGGCTTCTATCTAGATATTTATAAAGATCTTCCTGGAGAAGTGATTACAGATGAAAACACATTACTTCAGAAGATTCATACGCATGATTTTGATTATGACCGTCTAACAGGCTTTAATGAACGTTTTAATAATCATGAAGACGGACAGGCTAGCAAACGTGTCATTGATATACTATTAGGTGAACAGCATGGGGCTTAAGAAAATTGTATTAAACATCATTCTTTCATTCGTGAACATCTTTGTATCACTTGTTCCTATCAAAAAGAATCAGATTGCATTTGTTTCATTAGAAGACAACGTTTTAAGAGATGACTTCTTAGATATCTATAATCATCTTGATATATCTCATTATTCTATTAAGAAAGTACTCATTCATTATGATAAAAAATCAGTATGGAATGATTTCTTATATCTCCTTAACTGCATTAAACAGATTATTGTGATTAATACATCACATATCGTACTCATTAATGACAATAACTATGTAGTCTCTCATTATAAGAGAAAAGGTGTTAAGGTCATTGAAGTATGGCATGCCACAGGAGCTATTAAGAAGTTTGGCAATGCAGTCAAAAGACAATATCCTATTAATAACTATGACTATGTCATTGTGAATAGTGATTATTGGATAGAACCTTATTCTTTGGCTTTTTCTGTAGATAAAGATAATGTACTTGTAACAGGTATGCCTCGAGTAGATCATCTTTTTGATGAAAATTATAAAAAGGAAGTCAGTGACAATTTCTATTCAAAATATCCAGAACTTAAGAATAAGAAGATCTTACTCTATGCACCAACGTTTAGAGGAAATATTTATAAAGGATTCAAAGCAGTTGGTTTTGATGGAAAGAAATTCATTCATACTTTTGATGAAGACACAGTCCTTATTTATAAGTATCATCCACTTATGAAAGATATTCCTATTGAAGAAGAGGGACGTATCTTCAATATGAGCCATGAAAATACATATGAATTATTTGTGGTAAGTGATGCACTTATTTCAGATTTCTCTTCGATTATTTTTGATTATTCTATCCTAGATAAACCGATGTATTTCTTTGTGCCTGATTTAAAGGATTATATGCACCGTCTTGGATGTTTTGTGGACTATAAGAAGGAAATGCCTGGTCCGTTGTGTTATAATGAAGAAGAGTTAACAGATGCAATACATTCTAATGAACATTATGATATCAAACGATTTAAAAATAAATTCTTTAAATATCAGGATGGAAAGAATGTAGAGCGAGTAATCGCATTAATTGAACAACTGATCAAGGAGGATTAATTATGAATATTTCAATAATCAAACAGCGCGCAAGAGAAATAGCACGCGTGAATAAAACGAGTCTTGCCCGTATCTGCTTAATAGTAGGGGCGATTTCATCATTACCTAGTCTGTTGAGTTCTGATAATGGCATTATGAGTATTTTACATATTATTGTGGTTATATTAATAATTGCGGTAGAACAAGGCTATGTTGTTGCAGGACTTAAAGTTGTTACTGATCGTGAATATGAATTATCAGATAATGATGGTGTCTATGGTCTAGTTAACTGGATTGAATACGTACCAACTTATCTTGTAAAAGTACTTGTAAACTTTGTTATAGCATTCATTTTTGTAGCACTTATTGTGGTATGCTCTCTTGGCTCTTTTGGAGGTTTATTTATGCTATTAAGTGATCCTTATAGTGTTTCACCTATTACAGGAGTTGTTTCAGGTCTATCAGCACTAAGTGGCATATTGTTGTTTGTATTGTTATTTGCCTTCGCATTTGTAATGATCTGGGTTAATTTACGTATGTTTGCGATGACTTACTTACATCAGGAATATGGTATTAAAGGCTTTGAGGCACTTAAGGAATCATTCACATTAATGAAAGGTCATTGCGCGGATTTATTATTAATCAATCTTTCATTTATTGGATGGATTCTTCTATGTGCCATCATTAGTATTATGATTGGTGGTGTATTTGGTAATAATGGTATTGCAGGATTGCTTGGTTCAATTCTAAGTGCGGCAATAGCGGCTTATACATATCAGCCTGCTTATATTACTGTACAGGCATTATTTTATAAAGAGATTGCCTATAAGTTCTATGATGAGGGGAGAATCTAATGAGAAAAAGAATTGATCGTTTTACGAGAAGACTCTCAGGACAGGAACTTGTTTTAGGATGTGTCATCTTACTTCCATTATTCTTCTATTGTAATAGTTATATCGGAACAGCGATTGTAAAATGGATGATCTTAACATTTAACCTTTCAGTTGCTACCAATACTGCAACAATCTGGCTGAACTTTGCGGTTGATTTAATTACTGCACTTGTTGCAGTAATCATCTTAAGAAAGTTCATCAAACGTCAATGGAAAGACTTCATGAATAATAAGCTTTCTATTATTGTTGCAGGATGTTTTCTAGGATTCTTCCTCAATATTTGTGCTAATGCGATTGGAAGCAGTATAGTTAAGCTGTTTGTGGATCAATCATCAAGTGTGAATCAGCAGCAGGTAGAATCACTCACTAAAAGTATTCCTGCCATCATGTTCTTTGTGACAGGGTTCTTAGCACCGATAGGGGAAGAATTGATCTTTAGAGGCGTTATTTTTACAGGTCTACGTAAATATAATAGATTCCTAGCTTATGTGGTCTCTGCCTTCTTATTTGGCTTTATTCATGTTATGAATTCAGTCTTTGCAGGTAATATCTTTGAAATGGTACAGATGATACCATATGCTTGCTCAGGACTAGTCTTTGCATATATTTATGAAAGTACAGATAATGTCTGGGCTTCTATTCTTACACATATGACAAACAATATATTTGCGTTATTAGTCATCTTATTCTAAACAAAAATGCCAGACATTGTCTGGCATTTAAAGTGTATATAGATACAAAAAAACACTTCCGAAGAAGTGTTAAATTATAAATGGCGGTCTGGACGGGGCTCGAACCCGCGACCTCCGCCGTGACAGGGCGGCATTCTAAACCAACTGAACTAC
>OLOO01000450.1_pt1 | contig 38646 bp, 31 predicted proteins | sample 1672621 | NCBI WGS metagenome assembly OLOO01 (sample SAMEA3136706, study PRJEB25190) | human gut metagenome | biome: human gut; feature: human-associated habitat; material: faeces | place: Austria | collected 2013 | reverse complement strand
TCATAAAACAGAATATATCTGACAGAACGCACCGTAGAAATACGGTGTTTTTTGTTACCCAAAACCCATAATTCAATACATAACCACAGGTTAGTACAAATAACTTATGTGCTTTTTTGAAAGGCTTAGAAAGGGATATTTACCCCGATTTTCGCCACGAGAAATGACACAAATAAGGATTAATGTATCTTCTCTGTGGTTTTTATATTTTCGGCAGGAAAGCCTACTAATAAAAAGTCAAGTGCTTTTTGAAGAAATTTAAGAGTTGAAAAATAGGCACAAGAAATAGGCTATACAAAACGGCTAGCTTAACGGAGGTGATAATCGTTTGATATTTAAGACTCTTCGATTTGAGATTGCTCTAAGTTGCGTAAGCACTCCTTAACCTTGCCATAGTAGATTCGTAAGAATTTATTGGTACCAGCGGTCATGTAAACAAGGTATGGTTTTCCTTCAGCGCGTTTTCTATCAAGGAACTGATAGACAGGTTCGTTTACAGGCTTGGAGAAAACTTAGAGGAACTCAAGGAAAACGGATTCTATGAGAAATGCTGCTGTTAAGGCAGGAGCAAAATTCATCGTAAGTCCTGGATTCGATACTGAAATCGTAAATTACTGTCTGGAAAAAGAAATTCCGATCTTCCCGGGATGTGTGACACCATCCGAAGTGGCACAGGCAGTAAAAAGAGGACTGAAAGTAGTTAAATTCTTCCCGGCAGAACCTGCAGGTGGAGTGGCTATGATCAAAGCAATGGCAGCACCATACAATCAGCTTCGTTTTATGCCGACAGGTGGAATCGGAACACAGAATCTGAAAGATTATCTGGGATTTGACAAGATCATCTGCTGCGGCGGAAGCTGGATGGTAAAAGCAGATCTGATCAAAAACGGCGAATTCGAGAAAATCTGTAATCTGACAAAAGAAGCGAAAGAACTGGCAAAGAGCATTCGCCCTTAATGAACTGAGCCCTTTTATCAAGGGGGACACATGACCTCTGAGGAGGTACTAATCTATCCTTTATAATATACAAAAAAGAACAGAAAAGATTTTGGTATCTGAGAATCTTTTCTGTTCTTTTTGTTTTGATTAAGTAGCATTTCTGTTTTTCCTGACCTCGGTAGGTGTCATCTCGAAATGTTCAAAGAACATTCGGCGGAATAATTTATAATTTGTAAATCCATGGCGCTCCAAAATATCTTTGATGGAATCATCAGTCGAAAGAATATCCTGGTAAATATAAGAAAGTCTTAATTCGTTCTGATATTCTAGAAAGGTAATTCCCATACATTTTTTAAAGAAACGGCAAAAATAGCCGGATTGCAAATAGGCAACATTTGCAATTTCCTCAATACTGATATGTTGTTTATAGTTTTGACGGATGTAATTTAAGATCGTGTCAAGTCTTGCGCGGTCTTTATCTCTCTGTGTCTGATTTCCATGAACAACACGGATACTGAAATTATGATATAGCTGGAAAAGAATTTCAAAGAGCAGACTGTTGAAACGCAGGATAAAGCCTTCCGGACGGATATCATTTGCAATCTGCATCTGAACCAGCGTCTCTTTGAAGATATCGAGTTTTGTCCGGCGGACAGCACTTTCTTCCGGGTTTTCCAGATTGAATACCAGCTGGTCGGCATCCGGGAGATACAGAGAAAGAAAGGAGAGTGGTATCTGAAAGAGAATTGCTTTGTTCGGAGAGGTACACTTTGTAGAATGAATAATATCCGAATTGATCAGGATACACTCCCCGGCATGATACTCACGAACAGAAGATTCCATGATGACAGTCAGATTTCCTTCTAATAGATAAATGATCTCTATTGCATGATGTAAATGAGCCGGAACATAGCTTCCGGGATCAATAGAGGTTCGAAAATGGACACCCGTTGATTCTAAAGTAGAGATGACTTCATAAGAGAAGGAATGATTGTTTTCGTTGCTGTTGCTTTTCTTTTTGGGACTGAAAAGCAGATGAGGAGAATGCGTTGATGACATAAATTTTTTTCCTTCCTGTTTTAGAAAACACTGATCTTACTAAAGCCAAGTATATCATAATTTTAGAGAAATAAAAAGAGAATATCGACCTATATTTTGCAGAGGATAAGACCTATTCACACCAGATGGGATATGATACTATAATAGCGTAAACAAAAGGATGTTCAGTGCGCAAAGAACAAAACGGATGAAAAAAATATGCTGAAAGAGGAATAGAGAGATGAATTCAAAGAACAAATTGACCTTTTTAAAGGTGGTGGAAAGATTTTCCTACGGATGTGGGGATTTTGGATGCAATATTATTTATACGGCGATGTCAGCTTTCTTACTGTTTTATTATACAGATTATGCAAAGGTAAGTGCACTGGCTGTTGGAACCATCATGATGGTGTCGAGAATTTTCGATGGTATCAGCGATATTATCATGGGTGTGATCGTGGATCGTACAAAATCAAGATTCGGTAAAGCAAGACCATGGCTTCTTCGTATGTGTATCCCATTTGCAATTTCAGGGATTTTACTTTTTTCTGTACCGACAAGTTGGGCGGCAACACCGAAATTAGTTTATGTCTTTATTACGTATAATCTGGTATCTACCGTTATTTATACAGCAATCAATGTACCATATTCTGCATTGAACGCACTGATGACACAGGATCCATATGAAAGATCGGTATTAAGTATTTTCAGAAACCTGCTGGCAACTGCAGGAACCCTGACGATCAATACATTTACGTTACCTTTAGTTGAAACATTTGGAAATAATGCTTCTGCATGGACAAAGACCTTCTGCGTATTCGGTCTGGTAGCCGTTGCAGCTTTCCTGATCAACTTCTTCGGAACAAAAGAACGTGTAAAACCGGCATCGGCAGGGGAAGACGGAAAGGTAGAAGATGTACCGTTTAAAGAAGGAATCAAAGCTTTATTTAAGAATAAATACTGGATCATGATGACCGGAATGCTTGCATTATTCTTCTTAATGTACTCTGTAAATGGTGGGGCAACCGTTTACTATGCAAAAGATATTTTAGGTGACAGAAATCTGGTATCAACGATCAACGGAATTTTCAATGTAGTACAGATTCTTGCAATGTTCTTCATTGCAATGCTGGTAAAACGTCTTGGTAAGAGAAATGTATTTGCAATCGGTCTGGTACTTGATATTATCGGAATGCTGCTTTTGAATTTCGTGGGTGGCTCTATGGCAGGAATCGTGGTCTCCAGTGTGATACGTGGAATCGGTAATGCATGTGGCGGAGCAACTATGTGGGCAATGGTTTCAGATACCATCGATTATGGTGAGTGGAAGACCGGATATCGTACAGAAGGTCTGGTAAACAGTGCATGCAGCTTTGGATATAAGATTGGAAATGGTATTGGTTCTGCACTTCTTGGAATGATCCTGGAGGTTGGCGGATATGTAGGAGATGCAGCTGTTCAGAGTGCATCCGCACTCCGTTCAATCGAAGTCTGCTTCGTATGGATTCCGATCGCTGTTTATGTATGTGGTCTGATCATCATGAAATTCTGGAAACTGGATAAAGAGTTCCCGCAGATCATTGCAGACTTAAAAGCACGTCAGACAAAATAAAAAAATCATTGAATGAAAAGAGGCATCGGCGAAAGGCGGGTGCCTCTGCGGATAAAGAAGTAAGAGAGGTAAGGATCATGAAAGTTAAAGGAGTCAATCTTGGAAACTGGCTGGTACTGGAAAAATGGATGAGTCCGGCGTTATTTGCAGGAACAACAGCGGAAGATGAGTACTATCTGCCGAGACAGCTTTCCAAAGAAGTGTATGAGGCAAGAATTAAGATTCACCGTTCCGAATATATTACAGAACGTGATTTTGTGACGATCAAATCGATGGGAATGGAAGCTGTCCGGATTCCGGTTCCGTATTTTATATTTGGCGACAGAGAACCATTTATCGGATGTATCGAAGAACTGGACAAGGCATTTAACTGGGCAGAAGCGTATGGCTTACAGATTCTGATCGATCTTCATACCGCTCCGCTTGGTCAGAATGGATTTGACAACGGAGGAATTTGCGGCGTATGTAAATGGTCAAAGCATCCGGAAGAGGTTGAATTTGTCCTGTCTGTACTGGAGCGTCTGGCAGAGCGTTACGGGGAAAGAAAAGGCTTATGGGGAATTGAAGTGATCAATGAACCGGTGACAGAAAATATGTGGGAAACCATGAAGGTACCGGAGAGATATCCTGCAGTTGATCCTGAGCTGGCAGAGGGTTCCGGTCCGGTGACACTTGATTTTCTCAGAGGATTTTACAAAGACGCATACGACAGAATCCGGAAATATATGCCGGAAGAGAAATATGTGGTCATTCACGACGGATTTGAACTGAAAGCATGGAAGGGCTACATGCAGGAAGAAAAGTACAAGAATGTAGTCCTGGATACCCATCAGTATCTGATGGTTGCAGAGGCAAATGGCTGCGAGCAGACAATGGAAGGATATCTGAAGTATATCAGAGAACATTTTCAGAAAGATATTCAGGAAATGGAAGAATATTTCCCGGTGATCTGCGGAGAATGGTGCCTGTTCAATTCTCTGGCTTGTGGATGGGATACCAAAGGAGGACAGTCCGTATTGAATGGTCTGGACGGGGAAGTGGAAAGCTCCGTAAGTGATGAAGAAAAGAAAAAAATCTATCAGGCAGTGGCAGAAGCGCAGCTTGCGGCATGGAATACAGGAAGCGGATATTTCTACTGGAGCTATAAGCTGCTGACCGATACGGTTAATGACAAAGGCTGGACCGGATGGGACAGCTGGGATCTTGGAAGATGTGTGGACTTTGGCTGGTTCCCGAGGGTGTAAAGGCAGAAGGATATTTGGAATCCAGAAATGTTCTGACCGATTTTAATAGCAAGGTGATAATGGGATGCCAGAGAAAAAGAGAACGGCATCTGGTCATATAGGAGGAGAAATCATGATTCATAACCCGATTTTCAAAGGATTTAACCCGGACCCGTGCATTTGCAGAAAAGGGGACGATTATTATATAGCAGTATCAACATTTGAATGGATGCCTGGAATCCCGGTTTACCATTCCAAGGATATGAAGAACTGGGAACTGTACACACATGTACTGACAGATGACGAAGAAGTCGATCTGAAAAAGCTTCCGTCAGCAAAGGGAATCTGGGCACCGTGCCTGACTTATTGCGAGCAGGAGGATCTGTTCTATGTCGTATATGGAGTGATGAATTCCATGAACGCAAGATACTTTGATGTGGACAATTATGTGATTACGGCAAAAGACATCCGCGGACCGTGGAGCAAACCGGTCTATCTGCATTCAGCAGGATTTGATGCTTCCATGTTCCACGATGATGACGGAAGAAAATGGGTAGTATCTCTGGAGTGGGAGACCCGTGAAGGCTATGAGAAGCCGGGAGCAATCTGCATGATCGAATATTCACCAGAGAAGCAGGAAGTGATCGGATATCCAAAGCGTATCTGGAACGGTGGGACCGACCGGGGATGTATCGAAGCACCACATCTGACCAAGAGAAATGGTTATTATTACATTATGTGCGCAGAAGGTGGAACCGGATACAATCACTGTGTTACCATGGGACGGTCAAAAAATGTATGGGGACCATATGAAGGCGATCCGATGAACCCAATCGTAACGAGTGTACCGGGCATATCTTATGAACGTCAGGATCCGGATCATCTGAAACCGAAATATTATAATCCGGACAGCGTTCTTCAGAAATCCGGTCATGCAAGCTATGTGGAAACTTCCCTTGGAGAAGTGTATCTTGTCCATCTGTGCGCAAGACCATTTGCACCGGAGCTGCGCTGTACACTGGGACGTGAGACTGCAATCCAGAAAATGAAGTGGACAGAAGACGGATGGCTTCGGATGTATGATGATGACAATCTTGCAAAAGAGTATGTGGAAGAGAGCAGGCTTCCGGAGTACCCGGTTCCGCAGATTCCGTCATTCGATGATTTCGATGGAGAAGAGCTTGGCAACTGGTACTATGCGCCGAGAATCATGCCGCAGAGATTTGCAGATGTGAAGGCTCGCCCGGGTTATGTGAGAATTCGCGGACAGGAATCCAGAACCTCTCTGAACAAAGTAAGTATTCTGGCAAGAAAGCTGACCAGCGTCTATGCAAGGGTGACAACCAAAATGGAATTCAAGCCGGAAACCCATCAGCACAGCGCCGGACTGATCATGTATTATGACAACATGAACTACATCAACCTTCGTAAATATTACAGCCAGACACTGGGACAGAGTGCACTTTCCATCATCCATCTGGAAAATGGAACCAAGACAGAACTTCTGAATACCCGTATTCCGGTAGAGGATGTGCCGATCTATCTGCGGCTGAATATTGAGGGGAGAAAGTCCTGGTTCGAGTGGAGCTATGACGGAGAGCAGTTTGTGAAAATCGGCGGACCATTTGATACAACAAAATTCTCGGATGAATACTGCAAATATGGTGAGTTTACAGGAACATTTGTAGGACTGACCTGCGCGGACAGAGTGCTGCATAAGCATTATGCGGACTTTGATTTCTTCGAGTATGTTGCGGATGAGGAGAAAGGGATGCCGAGATAAGTGATGAGATAGAAATATAAGTGTGTTTTTGTGAGATGATAAAAAGATCCTGCTAAAATCAAAGCTTGTTTAGGCAGTGGTTTTATACAGGATCTTTTTTAGAAAATGAGATTTTTCATTAATTACACGGTGTAATGGATAAAATAACCATAATGTGCTGATTATGCACTTTTTTCAATTTTCTCGATAATGTTATTGATTATGGAAATATCTGTTTCCAGTTCATCTGCTATCGTGTCTGGAGTTTTATTTTTGGCAAGTTTTTTTTCAACCATTTCGGTAAGCAGTTTTTCTTTTCCGGATTCTATTAATTCATCTAAAGCTGTACACATATTAAATTGACCTCCTTCTTTTTCTGACGCTGCATAGTTTATCAGTTCCTGCGAGCCGGTGATTGCGCCAATTACAATTCCTAACTCATTTGTAAGATTTTGATCTTTGTAGATACTTGTAATTTTGCCATAATTTTTGCCATAAATCAACCGGCTTACATCAAATATTGTCTGGACATCTTTATTTTTGAATTTTAGATTTTCGCTGTTTCTGAGCTGTAATAGGTTCATCTTATAATCGGGCACAAGATTCTCAAGATAGTCTGGCAGTTCCAGCATTTCTTTCAAACTGGTTGCCCCGTCCCATTCCTTTTCTCCGTAATAAATGCACAGAGTGATTACAGGATGCAGCCGGTCTGTTTTTTTGAATCTGGATAGAAATTCATCTTTTGTATTTGTGGTCTTTTCATCCAGATTCTTTTTTGCAATTTCATTATACTCTTTTAAGTATGAAAGTGCATCCTCTATCATATGTCTTAGTGGCATTGCATAGTGGATTTTCTGTTGGTTTTCAATACCCCAGATCACAAAATCCATTCCATAGGCTGTCTTTTTTACGACATCTCTCAGCCGCTGGATTGTTTCTATATGTCCGTTGAATTTCAGGACAGATGAAAGATCTACATCAGCTTCCCTGAGATCTTCCGGGTGCAGCTTTTGTTCCCCGTCAAACAAGACTGCATTGAACAAATCTGCGAAATGCGCATTGTCTTTCCAGAAATTTTTCAGGACAATATCCGCTTTCGTTGTGTTTCTCGGTGACATATCATTTTCCTCCTTTGTTTTTTGTGTTTGGTATATAAGTATAAAACCCGTTGTTATTGAAAGCAATCTCGAAAAATTTCGTTTTGAATGGAATATCTTTGGTGTCCGGGATAAGACATGAAAATATTATTTTATACTCAAAACTTTTTTGAGAATAACGAGTAAAAAGATTCAGACTTCTTCAGAAAAGCTCACGATCACAGTTGGATATCCGCTCTGTTTTAGTCTTCGTTCCATCATGGCAGCATCATTCAATACATCGAACTGACCGACCAGAACCCGGTCATACTGGCTGCTGTCATCAATCCGGGCAGGGAAATCCATTTCGGTCAGTTCATTAAGAAGCCGTCTGGCATACGCCGGATTTCGGAATGCACCGACCTGCACACTGTAGGTTACAGATGGAGAAGAATTAGGAAATTCGGAGTCTGTATTTTCATCAGACGGATTCATGTGAGCAGAGTCTGACGTACAAGGAGAATCAGGGACTGAGCCTGAATTTGTCAGGGTACCAACATCTGATTTTGCAGAACTGTCAGCAGGAGAAACGGAATCAGAAGTATCTGCATCAGAAGAAGTCTTTCCGGATTCCGATGCGGTCGAACTGTTTCTTGCGCCTTCTGGTTTCCAGAGCCCTTTTTCTTCCAGCGTATCCAGGATTCCATCTGCAATTGCCTGCGCAATATCATTGAAGTTCTTATCGAAAAGAGTGTTGTCAGAATCAGAATTGATAAAACCGACTTCGATCAGAAGCGCCGGCATTTTTGTACGGCGAAGGACAACCAGATTTGGGCGCGCCTTTACTCCGAGATCCTTGAACCCAACTGTCTCCAGCTGTGCATTGATATTTTCCGCCATCTCATATTTGATACCGGAAAGGTTATAGATCAGGCTTTCCACACCCATGTACTGATTGGCAAGAGGACTGGAATTCCGGTGGATCGATATGAAGAAATCCACACCGGCTTCGTTTGCCTCTGTTGCTTTCTGGAAAGGTGTCTCATAAATATCCGTTGTCCGTGTGTATTCCACATCAATTCCGCTGTTTTGTAAAATTTCTCCGATCGCAAGCACCAGCTTCAGTACATCATCCTTTTCCTGGCGACCATTATACACAGCTCCCGGATCACGTCCTCCGTGACCGGCATCGAGCATGATAGATACAGGCATAGATATACCTCGATAGATAGGTTTTATATAATATATGTGAAGCTATGAAAAGGGTGAAAAGAAGCAGATTTTACAAATATTTAAACCAACCATGATAGTTTCGTTTTACAATAAATAGTACACTAAAACTGTTAAAAGAAACTCACACAAGCACAAACGGAAGGAATGACAGTTATGGCACCATTTATCATCGGGATCATCGGAGGCACAACAATCATAGCAGGCGGTACATATCTCTTAGAAAAAATAGCCGAATACCTCGAACAAAACAATCAGACAAAAAGTATCTGATTGCTTTGGAAAAAGCAGAAATATCATAATATAAAACAAGCAAAAATAAATCTACCGGGGTCAGTAACGGAGAATTTTCTGAAAAGAGTTCCCCTCTGAACCCCACAACCTACAAAATTTGAGACAACCGAAAAAGAAAAATGAAGTCCAAAGCTTGACTTGCGAGCTGTGAAGACGAGACTCAACGAAATGCAACAGCCATTGCTGCTACATTTCGTGCATTAAGAGGCTCGTCGTAACGGTTAGCGAGCGGAAAGCTTTGGATTTCATTTTTCTTTTGACACTTTTCACAAATTTCCCCTCCCCTTTTTGTTACTATTTCCAAATTTACAGAAGCAGCATCGATCATGGGACTCAGCGTAGTTGGCGCATTGATCGCAACTTCGGTTAAGGTGCAGACGGCACTCAATTTCAAAGTTGGAGAAGTATCCCTGGATTTGCAGACAGATATTCTGGACAAGATCATGCCGGCACTTCTTCCGGTACTTTTAACCGCACTGGTGTATAAACTTCTTGGAAATAAAAAGTGGACACCAACCAAACTGATCCTGTTAATCATTGTTATTTCTCTGGTTTGCTCATTCTTCGGAATTTTAACCGTATAAGAGAAGAAAGGTCTGGTACATAATATGAAACGAGTTTTAGTTACAGCATCCCATCACAAGATGGCAGATGGTATTAAGGATACACTGGCATTTGTATCCGGCGGCGCACAGGAAACAATTGCACTTTCTGCTTATGTAGATAACCAGCCGATTGAAGAGGCTGTGGAAAATCTGATGAATGGATTTGACGAAGAAGACGAGGTTGTCATTCTGACAGATCTGACAGCCGGAAGTGTCAATCAGCAGTTTTTCAAATACAGAAACCGTCCGCATACACACATTGTAAGCGGTATGAATCTTCCACTGGCATTTCAGGTAGCAATGGAGCCACAGGACGAATACATTTCAGTAGAACGGATGCGTGAGATTGTGGAAGAATCAAAGAATGAAATCAAGTATGTAAATGACATTGCAGATGACGGGGATGACGAAGATGAATAATAAGGCAGCAAAGTGGTGGAAGAAAAGTGTAGTATATCAGGTATATCCGAAGAGCTTTAAGGATTCAAACGGTGACGGGCTGGGTGATTTGAATGGTCTTATCGAGAAGCTTCCTTATTTAAAAAAGCTTGGGATTGATGTGATCTGGCTGAACCCAATTTTCAAATCACCACAGGTTGATAACGGGTATGATATTTCAGATTACCGTCAGGTAGAGCCGACACTTGGAACCATGGAGGACTTTGACCGGCTTCTTGCTGAGGCACACAAACGCGGAATCAAGATCATCCTGGATCTGGTCGTAAACCATACATCTGACAAGCATCATTGGTTTGAAGAGGCAAAGAAGAGCAAAGACAATCCATATCATGATTATTATATCTGGAAGGATGAAGTTCCGAATAACTGGGGTTCTAGCTTCGGTGGTTCGACCTGGGAATATGTCGAAGAAGTTGGACAGTATTATCTGCATCTCTTTGCAAAAGGCCAGCCGGACATGAACTGGGAAAATCCAAAGGTTCGTGAGGAAGTCCACGACATTCTCCGCTTCTGGCTTGATAAGGGAATCGATGGATTCCGTATGGACGTTATCACACTGATTTCCAAAGATCCGGCTTATCCGGACGGACCGGTGATCCAGAACAAGGCTTACGGAAGCTACTATGCAGGCTGTGCAAGCGGACCGAGAGTGCATGAATTTATCCATGAAATGAATGAAAAAGTGCTCAGCAAATACGACATTATGACAGTCGGTGAGGCTCCGCACACCAGCGCGGATGAGGCAGTTCCGCATACTGCAGCAGATCGTGACGAGCTGAACATGGTATTCCATTTTGACCATATGCATCTGGATTACGATGGAAATGGAAAATATGCGAAGACAAGAGTGAAGCTGACTGATCTTAAGAGAGTCATGACCGAGTGGCAGGAAAAAATGTATGCCTGTGATGGCTGGAACAGTCTTTACTGGAGCAACCACGATCAGGCAAGGGCGGTTACAAGATTTGGAAATGAAAGCGAAGAATACCGCGTGGTTTCAGCAAAAATGCTCGGAACGGTACTGCATATGATGCGGGGAACTCCTTACATTTACGAAGGAGAAGAGCTTGGAATGACCAATGCATTCTTTGATAAGATCGAAGATTACCGTGATATTGAAGCACTGGATATTTTCAAGGATTTCACAGAAAGAAAAGGATTCTCAGAAAAAGAGACTCTGGAACTTTTAAGACTCAAATCCAGAGACAATTCCAGAATACCGATGCAGTGGGATGCTTCGGAAAATGCAGGATTTACAGACGGAACTCCTTGGATCAGTGTGAATGAAAATCATAAAGAGATCAACGCAGAAGCATGTATAGAAGATCCGGATTCGGTATTCTATTACTATCAGAAGCTGATCCAGCTGCGCCACGAAATGCCGGTTATCACAGACGGTGAGTATGAACTTCTGGACGCAGACAACGAAAAGGTATATACTTATCTGAGAAAAGGTGAGGATGAGACACTGGTGGTTGTTGCAAACTTCACAGACGAGACCATCGAGTATCAGGTAGATGAGAAGGTGCAGGCGAAGGAAAGCAGCCTTGTAATCAGCAATTACGCAGATGCACCGGCTGAGTTTACCAGTCATTTAACCTTAAAACCATATGAAGTTTATGTGTATAGTGTAAAATAGTGATGTTTGGAGGATTGTGCGAAGCAATCCGGGGATATCAAATTATACAGGATAATGAAATTCAGTCATAGCCGGGAAGGTTATGGCTGAATTGTGCTATAGAGATGATTGAGAAATTTGAAAGTCGAAAATGAATCAATGGATTGAATGGTTGGAGTTGACCTGAAATTTGAGAAGAGCCCAAATAGGTCAATGGATTAAGCCACAGCAGTTGATTGTAAATTTCAAAAATTAAAAATGGATCAACAGTTTAAAAACATCTATATAGAACAACAGCAAGAAGGAGAGGGCAAAATGGAAGAACAGCAGAAGATTCAGTTACTGGCACTGGATGTAGACGGGACACTTTTCGGGACAGACGGCAAAGTGACACCGGCATCCGTAGCGGCGATTCGCAAGGCGCAGGAAAAAGGAGTACAGGTAGTTCTGGCATCCGGGAGAGACTATGACGGACTCCCATGGGACCAGTTAAAAGATGTCCAGATCGATTATGTAATTACTACCAATGGAAGCGCCGTATACCGCACCAGGGACCGAAAATGCCTGAAAGAAGAGTGCCTTGATAAAGAGAAGATGCTTCCGCTTTTTGAATATATTCTTAGCAAGGAAGTTTATCTGAGTGTATTTATCGATGGCGTGAATTATACACCAACGCAGTGCTTCCCTTATGTAGAGAACATGGTCATCCCGGATTATGTAAAAGATGCACTTCGCACAAAAGCAAACCGCATGGAGGATATGATCGGTTATCTGCGGGAAAATGATGCCAAGATCCAGAAGGCAACCCTGAACTTCCAGTATCAGGATGGAGCCTATCTGAACCGCGAAGAAGTCAAAGCACATCTGGAAGCCTGCCCGGACATCAATGTGGTGGATGGTGGATTTTCCAATCTGGAATTCACCAGAACCGGCGTCTGCAAAGCGACCGGACTTGAGATGCTGGCAGAATATCTGAATATTCCGCTGGAACACGTGATGGCAGTCGGAGACAGCGAAAATGATATCGAGATGATCGCAGCAGCAGGATACGGAATCGCCATAGGAAATGCACTGGACAGCGTGAAAGCAGTGGCAAAAGATGTGACGCTTGGAAACGATGAGGACGGAGTTGCAGCGGCGATTGAAAAGTATATTATCAAAGAGAGATAATCACTGATTATGTCGAAAACGGAACAGATTTAAGGATGGGAAGGATCCTGATAAAAGCAGAGTGTATATTTCGGCTTTGTATTTTATCAGGATTTTTTTGTGCAAAATGTTTTGAAAAAAAGAACGAAACATTGTTTAGGAAAAAGCGTATATTATGCAATGTGTCGGAAATATGTTTCGGTATTTGGAAGTATTGCACTGAAATGTATAAAATGCTACTATTTTATCAGGCAAAACGAGTTTAGTAAAAAGTTTTAGTCGGAGGCAAAATGAATATAAGAGACATTGCAAAACTGGCAGGTGTATCTGCTTCGACGGTTTCAAAAGTCATGAATGGAAAAGACCGTGATATTAGTGAAGAGACCAGAAAGAAAGTTCTGGATGTGATCGAGCAGGAACATTATATTCCGTATTTAAAATATCTTGAAAAAGAAGGAATGAAAAACCATCTGATTGGGATGATTTTAGGACGTGAGAACCAAATACGGGAAAGTATAGTAGAAGCAGCGGAACAGACAGCCAGGCAAAATGGATATGGATTGATAATTGGATATGCAGACAGTATGGAGGATACCAGATCACTGGTAAATGAAATGCGGTCAAAAAAGGTTTCTGGTTTTTTGATAGACAGCAAAAAAGTCGTTGTAGAAGATGAGATGCAGTATGCAACCGTTTATTTGAATGAAACAAAAGAATTTGAGGAAAGTCAGAAGGCGACATTTTATTACCGTTTACACGAGGCAGGAAAACTTGCTACAGAAGAGCTCTTGAAAGCGGGACATCAGAAAATCGCCTGTATTATCAGAAAAGAAGACAAAAGTATTTTAAATGGCTACAAACTGGCGATGCAGGATCATTCATTGAGGGTACAGTCGATATGGATGTATGAAGCTGATACGGAAGAAGAGGTTGAAAATTTTGAAATATCACAGATGCTCAGTGAAAATGTAACTGCGGTTGTTTGTGGAACTCCTAAAATTGCATGTTGTGTATATCGTACACTTCAGAAAAGTAAAACATCTGTACCAGAAGAAATTTCTATTATATCAGTAGGTGATGGAAAAGAACTGAAATATGTAGGTGACGGAATTACGGCAGTCAGGTTTCCGGCCAGTCAGATGACAATGGAAGCAATGGAGTATTTGCTGGATATGGTAAATGGAGAGAAAAAGATTGAAGTGACAAGACGGTTTATGTCGCAGATTATTTCCAGAAACAGCATTGCAAAACCATCCACAGATATACAAGGAGAGAAAATCATTGTAGTAGGAAGTATGAATCTGGATGTGACGATCGAAGTTGATGAAATACCTGGAGCTGGAGAGAATCAAATGGCAAGCAGGATATATGTATATCCAGGAGGGAAAGGAGCCAATCAGGCTGTAGGAGTTGGAAAGCTTGGTGGCCAGTGTTATATGATCGGATGTCTCGGAAATGATATGGATGGCAAACAGATCTACAGCAGTCTTACAGAAAATTACGTACATATGGACGGAGTCCTTTTTGATTCTACACTTCCAAGTGGGAAAGCCTATATACATGTAGGTAAAAATGGTGAAAGCGCAATTACCGTGTATGCAGGGGCCAACAGAAATTTAAGTGTAAGACAGATAAGCAAATGTGGATATTTATTCCAAAAAGCAAAATATTGTCTGCTTTCTACCGAAATACCGGAGTCGATTGTGGCATATACAATTAAATTCAGCAAGAGAAATGAGACAGAAATTATCCTGAAACCAACTTCAGGATGGAAGATTAAAGATGATCTGTTGCCGGATGTTACTTATATAGTTCCAAATGAAAAAGAACTTGGAAATTTATGCCCGGGAGAAGGGACGATAGAGGAAAAAGCAGAACTGTTACATCTTAAAGGCGTTGAAAATGTTATCGTTACGCTAGGTGCAAAGGGCTGTTATCTTAAAAACAGTGAGTATTCAATGTACTTTGAGGGAACTGGATTTGAAGCAGTAGATACGACCGGAGGGGCGGATTCATTTATCAGTGCATTAGCGGTTTACTTAAGTGAGGGGAGAAATCTTTTGGAAGCAATTGACTTTGCAATTTATGCGTCTGGTATCAGCGTTACCAGACATGGTGTACAGCCGGCTATGCCAGACAGGAAAGCAGTTGATATTTATGAAGAAGAAATCTATTTAAAATATAGAATACGGAAGGGAGAGAATGAAAAATAAAATGAAAAAAATATTGATAGTTGGAAGCCTGAATATGGATGTTGTGATTGAAACTTCACAGATGCCAAAATGCGGAGAAACAATTGCAGGAAAAAGTGTGACACATATTCCAGGAGGAAAAGGAGCTAATCAGGCATATGCCGCTGGAAAGCTTGGTGGAGATGTCACGATGCTGGGTGCTGTCGGAAAAGATTCAAATGGTAAAATTCTTTTAGACAATCTGAACAGTGTAGGTGTGGATTGCTCGAAAATAGAAAAGATTGAAGGCGTGCAGACTGGACAGGCATTTATTACAGTTAATGACGAAGGTGACAATTCAATTATTGTAATTTCCGGAGCGAATGGAAAAGTAAGCAAAGAGCTTGTGGATCAGAACAGAAAACTGATTACTGAATGTGATATTGTAGTACTTCAGCTTGAAATTCCGATTGAAGTAGTAGAACATGTAAAAGAAATAGCCGTTCAGGAAGGCAAGACAGTAATTGTCGATCCGGCACCTGCAGTTGATGGGATTCCAGAGAAATTCTGGCAGGGAATTGATTATATAAAACCGAATGAAACCGAACTTGAAAAATTAACAAATTGCAGGACTGGAAGCTGGAAAGATGTCGTAGAAGCAGGAAAAATAATGCTGGGAAAAGGTGTGAAAAATGTGATTGCCACACTTGGAGCAGAGGGCTGTATGCTTGTTAATAAAGATCAGGAAATATTTTACCCGGCGCATAAAGTAAAATCAGTAGATACTACGGCAGCAGGTGACTGCTTTACTGCAGCTTTTGCACTGGCACTTAGTAAAGAGAAAACATGTGAGGAAGCAATTCGATTTGCCCAGAAAGCATCTTCTATCGTTGTAACAAGGAAAGGAGCGCAGACATCAATACCAACAATAGAAGAAATGAATAACAACACATTATGTAAGGAGGAAGAATAATGAAGAACAAGCCGTCATTAGGAGAAAAATTAGCGTTTGCTATAGGCGATGGAGGGTGTAACTTTGTTTACACAACAATGGGGTCGTTTTTGACTTTGTATTATACAGATAAAGTAGGAATTGCAGCAGCAACAATAGGAACGATCATGTTACTGGCAAGACTGCTGGATGGAGTTTCAGATATTGTTATGGGATCTGTGATTGACAGAACACATACACGTTTGGGAAAAGCAAGACCATGGCTGTTTTTATCAGCTATTCCAATGGGACTGGGATTAATACTTGTATTTTCGGTACCAGGCAGTTTGGGGTATAATGGAAAGGTTGCATGGGCAGCAATTACATATATACTTATTACAGTTGTGATTTATACGGTATCAAATCTTTCATATCAGACATTACTGTCTTTGATATCACCGGATCCAAAAGACCGTATTTTTATGAGTTCTATCCGCTTCTTCTTTGTTATGGGAGTTGTACTTACAATTAACTATACGACTCAGAATTTAGTTGCAAAAATTGGATGGACAGGAATGGCGGCAGTATTTGGACTCGTTGCAGCAGTGATTATTTTTATTACAGCAGCGTTTACCAAAGAAAGAAATAACCCAGATGTAAATAAGGATACAGTGGCAGCTAAGAGACAGACAGCGAAGAATAAACTGTCAGTGGTAGAGTCTATTAAAATCCTTTTTAAGAACAAATACTTTATTTTAATTACAATTATGTTTGTAGCCAATTATACAGCATTAGGAGTAAATAATGGACTTCGTATCTATTATGCAAGAGATGTACTTGGAAATGCCGGTCTGATGGGAACACTTACACTTTGTTTTATTTTACCTAAAATGATAGGAAATTTGGTTTATCCTTATATTGCTAAGGTACTTGGCAATTGGAGAAGTCTTGTAATTGGTTACATTTTAGAGATGGTAGGACTTATTTTAATGGCAGTAATGCCGGTTACTGTGGCAACAACTTATATTGGTCTGTTAATTCTTGGTATTGGAGGAATCCCGTCAAACGGTGCACTTTTTGCAATGATTACAGACGTTGTTGAATACGGAGAATGGAAAACAGGTGTACGTTTAGATGGTCTGACAAATTCAGCAGCATCATTTGGACAGAAGGTAGGAGCAGGACTTGGATCTGCCATCGTTGGATGGGGACTTGCATGGGCTGCTTATGATGGAACAGCAGCTGCACAGACAGCAGCAACTGTAAGCGCAATCAAGGGAGTATATACTGTTTTACCTATTATTATATTTGCAATCGGATTTGTAGCTCTTTTATTTGCAAATATGGATAAAATTAATCCGCAGGTAAGAAAAGAACTGGCTGAAAGAAAAACAATGCAGGAGTAGAATCGTGGACAGAAAAATAAAATTGATATGTTTGTGTCAATGGATGAAAAATCCAGTCGGAATTGAAAATAAGAATCCACAAATTTCGTGGTATCTTGAGAATGAATTTGGTACTCAGAAATCTTATCGTATTAAAGTTTCTGAAAACAATGATTTTCAAAAATGTGTGTGGGATTCTGGTGTTCAGGAAAGCAACGAAACAGAAGCAATTTACCAAGGTGAGCCGTTAAAGAGTGGAACAAAGTATTATTATGAGGTTTGCGTACAAACAGATGATGAAAAAGAATATGTAAGTGAAAATGATTATTTTATTACAGGAATTATGGAAGACGTGTCATGGGATGACGCATGGATCGGTGGAGCCGGAATAAGAGATCATTCATTAAGATTCCGGTGCGAACTGACTATCGAAGAACCTGTTCATAGTGCGGTTGCTTTTGTGACCAGTCCCAATTATTATCTATTGAGTTGTAATGGTAAAAAATGTGGTGACATGGTTTTAAATAATGCAAGAACTGATTACCAGAAAACATTGCTTTATGAGACCTGGGAAGTTCCGATTGGATACGGAAAAAACACCATCGGTGTAGAAGTTGGAAATGGATGGTATTGTATGGAACTTGGAAATAGACCGGTTTCCAAGTCAGAGCATTTGTTTGCGCTGCTTCTGCGGATTGAATATGAATCCGGAAAAGTAGAATGGAAAAAATCGAATCATGATAACTGGATGTTTACAACAAAATGCCCTGTTATTTATGATAATATTTATCATGGAGAAACATATGATGCCAGACGGGAACAAAATGGATGGGATGAAAACGCCTTTGCTATGGGTGAAGACTGGCGTCATGCATTTGAACAGGATACACCTGGAGGCAGGATTAAATCTCAGGAAATGGAACCGATCCGTATAACAGAAGTCATAGAGCCTAAAGAAATCTACCATCTTGATAATGGGGATTACACGGTTGATTTTGGACAGAATTTTGCAGGATGGGTTAGAATACGGTTAGATGAGGAAGAAGGACATTCTGTAAAGTTAAAACATGCAGAGGTGATTTATTCGGATCATACAATTAACCCGGTATCTCTGAAAAATGCAAGGGCAACGGATGAATATATATCAGGTGGAAAAGAGCTGATATATGAGCCGAGATTTTCGTGGCATGGTTTTCAGTATGTACAGATAAGTGGCATTACAGGCGAATTAAAAAAGGAAGATATAAAGGGATGCGTTGTAGGAAGTGATGTGGAACGGATAGGCAGATTCCATTGCAGTGATCAGTTACTTAACCAGATTTACAAGAATATGATTTGGACAGAACGAAGCAACTTACAGGGATTACCAATTGATTGTCCACAAAGAGATGAACGCCTGGGCTGGTTAAATGATATGACCGTTCGTAATGAAGGCGCATTGTATAATTTTGGTCTGGTACAGCTTTACAGGAAATGGATGGGCGATATCAGGGATACACAGGGAAAACATACAGGAGCACTCAGTGATACAGCCCCATTCGTACATATGGGACAAAAACCGGCAGATCCTGTGAGTACCGCAGCATTGCTCGTTCCGTGGAATGTGTATTGCCACACTGGTGATAAAAGCATTCTTGAGGAAAACTTCCAAATGATGAAAGCCTGGACAGACTATATGAGGCGGAATTCAAAAAATTATATTATGGAATATTCGCCAATGGGAGACTGGGCAAGTCCGGTAAAATGGACAGATTCTAATAGTATTGGTGCAGGCGCTGTATCAAGAATTACGCCGTCTACCTACATGGGAACAGGTTACTTATATTATAATTATTGTTTATTGGAAAAAACGGCAGAAATTCTGGGAAAACAGGATGAGTCGGAAAAATTTGGAGAACTGGCAGCGAAAGTAAAAGAAAGCTTTTTAAAGACATATTATAATGGAAAAGGACAGTTCGCAAAAAATAGTCAGGCAAGCAATGCTTTTGCGTTATTACTTGGTATGGTAGAAGGTGAAGAAAAGAAAAAAGTAATTGCAGAACTGGTGAAAGATATTGAGGAAAATGAATATCATCTTACAACAGGGAACTTGTGCAGCCGGTATGTCATTGAAGTATTATTCAAAGAAGGATACTGCGATGTGGCATATAAATTATTAGTACAAAAGACTTATCCAAGTTGGGGATATATGATTGAGAATGGTGCTACAACAATGTGGGAACGTTGGGAAAAAGTAGAAGAACCAGGCCCAGAAGGTGGAATGGCATCGAGAAACCATCCGATGACAGGAGCAGTGGGAGTATGTTTTCATAAGTATATAGCAGGAATCCAGGTAGATGAAAATAATCCAGGTTTCAGGAAAATCATAGTTGCCCCGTGTATTCCAAGTGATATTAGATTTGCAGAAGCAGAGCTCAAAACAATCCATGGAACGATAAAATCTTCATGGGAAAAGACGGAAAAAGATCTGACATTTGAAGTGGTCATTCCTTTTAATATAGAAGGCGAATTCCAAATACCTGAGCAATATAAGGAAAAAGAAGTCTCTTGTGATGGGATATTAATAAATCATAATGATTGTGCAGGAAAGATAAGATTACAATCTGGAATTCATAAGATTACAATAAAATAATTGTAAAATAGAAAGGGTGCTATTTGAAGTAACTGAGGTGACGTTCAAATAGCATCCTTTTTATCATTGAAGAAAAATAAATTGTCATGTCGGGGATATAATGTTATGATAAATTTGTAGCGATATGCTACAGGAAAGCAATCATTAGTTTGTTGATTACGTTTCTTGCCTTTCTTGACCGGAAGAACAAGAAGAAATAAATTCTTACATAATAGAATCAGGAGAATCAAAATATGGCAGAAAGATTAGAATTTCGTGAAAAACTTGCAGGGATTCTTACCCTGTGTGAAAACCAGAATAACATAACAGATAAAGCTACCGTCGAAGCATACTTCGCAGAAGATAACTTATCCGCAGAACAGATGGAACTTGTCTTCGATTACCTGCTTTCCAAGAAAGTAATCGTAAAAGGCTACGTCAAAGCCGGTGGTTCGATCAAAAACGCAGAAAACACCGAAGAACCGATTCGATATACCAAGGAAGAACAGGATTATTTAAACCTTTACGAGCAGGATCTGAAAGGATTAAGAGACGGGGATCCATTAAAAGAACTCCTACCGGCAATCCTCACCATGGCAAAAGAGATGCACCGTGCAGATATCTACATCGGAGACCTTGTTCAGGAAGGCAACATGGGACTCATGCTCGCCATGGAAGACCACGCAGACGATACCGAAGCTCTTTTGAGCATGGCAAAAGAAAGTATGCAGGCACTTCTTGAATCTCAGGAAGAGACCAAAAAACAAGATAATCGCATGGTTGAAAAAGTCAACGACCTCGATGAACAGATCAAAAAACTTTCCGACGAACTCGGCCGAAAAGTCAGCGTAGACGAGCTGGAAGAATTCGCCGGCATCACCGAAGATGAAATCAGTGATATCTTAAAGTTGGCAGGTGAAGAACTTCCCCCGGAAGAGAAGTAAAAATATAATGTAGAAAATTTATTTCTATATAAAAATGCTTATAATTGGCATGAAAACACTATTATATTTCTAAAATGCGAAAAATGGCATCTGCAATCAATACACTACAACAGTCAACAGAACCCACAGCCCGAAGATGGCTGTGGGTTCTGTTTCCCGTGAATCATTTATTTGTTTTTTGTCTTGAAAACCCAGGGGGATGGGCTGCAATAAAGTCATCTGCTGACATTTTGCACTACGGAGATGAGACTCAAAGAATTGTGGAAGCCATTGCTGACACAATTCTTGCTTTCAGAGGCTTATCGAAGTGGTCAGTGCAACGAAGCAGATAACTTTATTGCAGCCTATCCCCCGTCCCTTTTCCAAACAAACAAAATGGATGCAGGAGAAACTCTCCCACATCCATCTTCTAATTTTGCATTTAAGCCTGCGGTCCAGCAGATACAAGTGCTTTACCAGCAGCATTTCCTTCGTATTTAGCGAAGTTCTTAACGAATCTTGCAGCAAGATCCTTAGCTTTTTCTTCCCATTCAGAAGCATCAGCATATGTGTCACGAGGATCAAGGATTCCTGAATCAACGCCCGGAAGTTCTGTAGGTACTTCGAAGTTGAAGTAAGGAATCTTCTTGGTCGGTGCATTTAAGATGTCTCCGTTCAGGATTGCATCGATGATACCACGAGTATCTTTGATAGAGATACGTTTTCCTGTTCCGTTCCATCCTGTGTTAACGAGGTAAGCTTTTGCTCCGCTCTTTTCCATCTTCTTAACAAGTTCTTCTGCATATTTTGTCGGATGCAGTTCAAGGAATGCCTGTCCGAAGCAAGCAGAGAATGTTGGTGTCGGTTCTGTGATTCCACGTTCTGTACCGGCAAGCTTAGCTGTGAATCCAGACAGGAAGTAGTACTGTGTCTGTTCCGGCGTCAGTACAGATACTGGTGGAAGTACTCCGAAAGCGTCTGCAGACAGGAAGATTACATTCTTAGCTGCCGGTGCAGAAGAAACCGGGCGTACAATATTTTCAATGTGGTTAATCGGATAAGATACACGTGTATTTTCTGTTACACTCTTATCAGCAAAATCAATTTTTCCTTCAGCATCAAGAGTTACGTTCTCAAGAAGAGCGTCACGTCTGATTGCGTTGTAGATATCTGGTTCAGATTCTTTGTCAAGGTTGATAACCTTAGCGTAGCATCCACCTTCAAAGTTGAATACTCCGTTGTCATCCCAGCCGTGTTCGTCATCACCGATGAGGAGACGCTTCGGGTCTGTAGAAAGTGTAGTTTTACCTGTTCCTGAAAGACCGAAGAAGATAGCTGTGTTTTCGCCGTTCAGATCAGTGTTTGCTGAGCAGTGCATAGCAGCGATTCCCTTAAGTGGGAGGTAGTAGTTCATCATAGAGAACATACCTTTCTTCATCTCTCCGCCGTACCATGTATTAACGATAACCTGTTCTTTGCTTGTGATATTGAATAAAACAGCTGTTTCAGAGTTAAGTCCAAGTTCTTTGTAGTTTTCAACTTTTGCTTTAGAAGCGTTGTATACTACAAAGTCTGGTTCGAAGTTCTCAAGTTCTTCAGCTGTTGGTTTGATGAACATGTTTGTTACAAAATGAGCCTGCCAGGCAACTTCAACGATGAAACGGATTGCCATACGTGTATCTTTGTTAGCGCCGCAGAATGCATCTACAACATAAAGTTTCTTGTTAGAAAGTTCTTTCTTGGCGATCTCCTTTACAGCTTCCCATGCTTCCTGTGAAGCCGGATGGTTGTCATTCTTATATTCGTCTGAAGTCCACCATACAGTGTCTTTAGAGTTTTCATCAACTACGATGAATTTGTCTTTAGGGGAACGTCCGGTGTATACACCTGTCATTACGTTCACAGCACCAAGTTCGCTGACCTGACCTTTTTCAAATCCCTCAAGACCTGCTTTTGTTTCTTCTTCAAACAGTAATTCGTAAGAAGGGTTGTGCACGATTTCTGTTGTTCCAGTAATACCATACTTGCTTAAATTGATTTCTGCCATTGCAATTAACCTCTTTCTCCTAATTCTAGTTAAATGGTTAAATGATAAAAGCTGTGAGCGCAGATTTTATCATCTGATGAAGTAAAATCCTTCACCCATTTACCATAATTATACATAATTACGCAATAAAATCAATAAAAAACCAATATTTCTTAAAAAAATTGTTTAAAAAATAACGAAATCCAAAAAAGAAAAAGGCAGTCCACTTTGGACTGCCCTGAAATTATTGTATATCCTGCAAAATATAAAGAAAAAATCTGTCAGGATTTCTTCCCAGGAGGTCTGCTTAGTCGTCAGTTTCCAACGAGTCAGACGTATGTTCGCGGTAATTCTCCGGAAGATACAGATGAACTGTCTCAATCCGGTTTTTATCGAGCTTTTCTACGACCATACGGATTCCGTCTTCGGTGGAAACAGAGTCACCGGCTTTTGGAAGACGATCCAGCTTTTCGATGATAAAGCCTCCGAGAGAATCATAATCTTCCGATTCCAGATTCAGATCCAGGGAATCATTGAGATCGTCAAGATTGGTAGAACCTTCAATAATATATTCGTGTTTGCCTACCGCTTTGATATTTTCTTCTTCATTCTCATCATATTCATCGTGGATTTCGCCGACAATCTCTTCAAGGATATCTTCCAGGGTGATCAGACCGGATGTTTCACCGTATTCATCCAAGACAATTGCGATATTGAAAGAGGCCTGGCGCATTTCAACAAGAAGCTCGGAAATGCTCTTGTATTCATAAGTGAAGTAGGCTTCACGGAGAATGTCTTTAATCTGGAACTCACTTTTCTTACTGTCATAAAGAAGAAGATCTTTCATATTGATCGTTCCGACAACATTATCTTTTGTCTCCTGGTAAACCGGAAGACGGGTGAATTTGTCTTCCCGGAACAGGTTGATCAGTTCGTCGTAACTGCTGTCAATATCAGCAAAAGTTACGTTGACACGGGGAACCATGACGTCTTTGGCAATGGCATCACCGAGATCAAACACATTGTAGATCATCTCTTTTTCATCTGATTCGATCACGCCGTCCTGATGGCTGACATTTACCACACTTCGGAGTTCAGCTTCGGTCATGGTATTGTCTTTGGCATTCGGATCGATGCGAAGAAGCATCAGAAGACCGGTGGAGAGACCGTTTACAATGAAGATAAACGGAGTCATGATCTTCATGAAAATATTGATAACCGGTGCGTAGAAAAGAGACATCTTCTCAGCATGAATGGTTGCCATCGTCTTTGGAGTAATCTCTCCGAAAAGGATGATGAGAAGCGTCATAAGCCCACTTGCGATCGCGACGGCGGTTCCACCAAGGCGGTATGCGATTGTGGTGGCAAGGGAAGCTACCGCAGTATTAACAATGTTGTTGCCGATGAGGATCGCGCTAAGCATTTTACCTGAATTCTCAGTTACGGCAAGTACGGTGCTGGCACGCTTGTTACCCTCGTCTGCAAGGGCACGCATCCGGATTTTGTTGTAGGTTGTAAGTGCTGTCTCGGCTGACGAAAATATGCCGGATAAGAGCAGCAGGACTAGCAAAATAAGTATTTGCGAGACACTCGAGTCCACAGTTAAAAATCACTCCTTTTTGAAAATATTGATAAAATTTCTATGTTATGCCTTACTATATCGCATTTCACTTAATTTTGCAAGAGCGCGTTGAACTTGCATATTTTTTGGTGTATCATATGATGTAAGTGTCAAAATTTATTTTTGCACTTACGTCATATGAGGATGATATTAAAACGTGCTTTGGTACGTAGTAACTTCTATTTGGCGGGAGGTCCAATGGCAATTTCCTGTTAAATAAAAAAAGAAGAATGGCATAGAATATTTATAGATACTAGGAGAAGAGAATGGAACAGAATTTTGAGACATGTTTGTATAATGTGGTCGATGCAGCCAAAATACAGAAGGATGAACCGATGAAGAAGCATACAACCTTCCGGATCGGTGGCCCGGCAGATTATTTTATCATGCCATCGAATGAAAAGGAACTGGCAGAGACAATTCGGGTGTGCCGGGAATTTTCGATACCTATATATATAGTAGGAAATGGAAGTAACCTTCTGGTTGGAGACAAAGGCTTCAGAGGAGCGATCATCCAGCTTTATAAGAGTATGGGAACATTTCAGGTAGAAGGAAATCAGATCACGGCGCAGGCAGGATGTTCGCTTGCGCAGATTGCAAATGCAGCACTTGATGCAGCACTGACCGGATTTGAGTTCGCAGCAGGTATTCCGGGAACGCTTGGCGGAGCGGTTGTGATGAACGCCGGCGCGTATGGTGGAGAGATGAAGGATGTACTGACGAGTGTCAGGGTTATGACAGAAGAGGGCGAGATCATGGAGCTTCCGGCAGAAAAACTGGGACTCGGATACCGTACAAGCATTATCCCGGAGAAAAGATATATCGTTTTGGGTGCCGTGATTTCGCTTACAGAAGGCAAAAAAGAAGAAATAAAAGCGCAGATGGATGACCTCCGTCAGAAGCGGGTATCGAAGCAGCCGCTGGAGTATCCGAGTGCAGGCAGCACCTTTAAGCGTCCGGAAGGATATTTTGCAGGAAAACTGATCCAGGACAGTGGTCTGAAAGGATTTACAGTAGGTGGAGCACAGGTTTCTGAAAAACACAGTGGATTTGTGATCAATAAAGGAAATGCGACGGCGGCTGATGTGATGGAGCTGATCCGGCAGGTAACAGCGAAAGTGAAAGAAGATACCGGTGTTACGATGGAACCGGAAGTGAAACAAATAGGAGAATTTTAGGGATGAGATTCGTAATTGTAACGGGAATGTCCGGAGCAGGGAAAAGTACAACTTTGAAAATGATGGAAGACATGGGATATTTCTGTGTGGATAATATGCCAATTCCTTTGATGACAAAACTGACAGAACTTTTGATCGTTCCAAATGGTGAGATCACGAAAATCGCTTTGGGACTTGATATTCGCAGTGGACAGAATCTGCGTGCATTGGACCAGGTTCTGGACGAACTTGAAAAAGCCAAGATACCACTGGAGATTCTTTTCCTTGAATCGAATGATGATACACTGGTGAAAAGGTATAAAGAGACAAGAAGGAACCACCCGCTCTCAAAGGGCGGCAGAATTGAGAACGGGATTGCCAAAGAACGTAAGAAAATTGCCTTTTTAAAAGAAAGGGCAGATTATATCCTGGATACAAGCCGGATGCTGACCAGGGAGCTGCGCAGTGAACTGAACCGTATTTTTGCCGAGAATAAAGAATACAAGAATCTGTACATTACTGTGTTATCTTTCGGATTTAAATATGGAATTCCGAGTGATGCAGACCTGGTATTTGATGTCAGATTCCTTCCGAATCCGTATTATATTGATGAACTTCGCCCGCAGAGTGGCAATGATAAGCCGGTCAGGGATTACGTGATGAATAACGATATTTCAAAAGAATTCCTGAAGAAGCTGGTCGATATGGTTGAGTTCCTGATTCCGAACTATGTTGCAGAAGGAAAGAACCAGCTTGTGATCGCAATCGGATGTACCGGCGGAAAACACCGCTCCGTGACACTTGCCAATGAGTTGTATGAACGGCTGTCTGTGGCAGAGAAAGAGTACGGTGTAAGAAAAGAGCATCGTGATATTGAGAAAGATGCAATTACGAAAGCAAAATAGGTGATAGTATGTCTTTTTCTGGAAATATTAAAGAAGAAATATCGCGTCAGCTAAGTCCTGCAAGACATTGCCAGATTGCAGAACTTGCAGCGATCATCAGCATGTGTGGGGCTGTCATGATCGACAGCAGAGGTCATGCAGCACTTAAGATTCATACGGAAAATCTGGCAGTTGCAAGAAAAAGCTTTACTTTATTGAGAAGAACGTTTAATATAGTGGTTGATATCGCTATTCGGGTGAACCGGGAAAAAGGCAGCAGCTACTATTATATAGTTGTAAAAAAACACGAAGATGCTATCAGGGTGCTTCAGGCGGCAAAACTGCTCAATCCTTATGGAGACGTGGAAGAAGAGCTTTCTGTAGTAAAGAATGTCGTGATTCAGGAGACTTGCTGTAAGCGGTCTTTCCTGCGTGGCGTTTTTCTTGCATCGGGATCCATGAGCGACCCGGAGAAGTCCTATCATTTTGAAATTGTCTGTGCGTCGATGGGAAAAGCGCAGCAGATTCAGAAGATAATGAGATGCTTTGCTCTGGACGCAAAGATTGTATCAAGGAAGAAATCATTTGTGGTTTATCTGAAAGAAGGAGCTCAGATCGTGGATGTGCTGAATGTGATGGAGGCACATCAGTCACTGATGGAGTTGGAGAATATCCGTATATTGAAAGATATGAGGAATACGGTGAATCGAAAAGTGAACTGCGAGACTGCGAATATCAATAAAACGGTTTCCGCTGCTGTAAAGCAGATCGAAGATATAAGGTATATTGAGGAAACAAAAGGACTCGATAAGCTGCCGGAAGGATTGAAGGACATGGCCCTTACAAGACTTACATATCCGGAGGCATCTTTAAAAGAGTTAGGCGCACTTCTGCAAAATCCGGTAGGCAAGTCCGGAGTGAACCACAGATTGCGCAAGTTAAGTGAAATGGCGGAAGAGATAAGGGCTAAGCAAGGAGGAACATTATGATCAAAAAACCTGTTAAGATTCAATTGTCCGAGGGATTAGACGCCAGACCGATTGCACTTCTTGTTCAGGAAGCTAGTCAGTATTCAAGTTCGGTATATATCGAAGTTGACCAGAAGCAAGTCAATGCAAAGAGCATTATGGGGATGATGAGTCTGACACTGATGCCGGGAGAGGAAATCACCGTTGTTGCGAACGGAACAGATGAAAAGGAAGCAGCAGCTGGTATCGAAAGGTTTCTTGTGAACGTTAAGAACAGATAATTGCATAAAACTTTGAAGAGTCTGCCGAAAGCAGGCTCTTTATGCTATAATGCATGTATCCGTAAGGAGCTGTGGGGACAGCCCGTATAGAGAAAAGAACAGATAACAGGAGGACGGACGTATGAAAAAAGCATTGTTTATTTATAATCCGAATGCAGGAAAGGGACTTTTAAAACCGAAGCTTTCTGATATTATTGACATTATTGTAAAAGCAGGATATGAAGTGGTTGTATATCCGACGCAGAAATATAAAGACGCTTATTATAAAGTAAAGACATTTACAGAGGAGTATGACCGTGTGATCTGCAGTGGTGGTGACGGAACACTTGATGAGGTCGTAACCGGAATGATGAAGAGAGAAAAAAAGATTCCGGTCGGTTACATCCCGACAGGAACAACCAACGACTTTGCGAGCAGTCTCCATATCCCGAAGAATCTTCTCCAGGCGGCAAGTACAGCTGCAGGGGGGGAAGAATTTCCCTGTGATATCGGACGGTTTAACGGAGATGTGTTCGTGTACATTGCAGCATTCGGACTCTTCACGGATGTATCTTATGAGACAAAGCAGGAAATGAAGAATGTTCTGGGACATCTGGCATATGTACTGGAAGGAGCAACCAGAATTTTTGATATCCCGTCATATAAATTAAAAGTGACACATGACGGAGAAACGATTGAGGACGAATTTATTTATGGTATGGTGACGAATTCCAGATCTGTTGGCGGTTTCCGTAATATGATCGGGAAGAATGTGGTTTTTGATGACGGAGAATTTGAGGTTACCCTGATCCGGACACCGAAGAACCCGCTCGCGCTTCAGGAGATCATTGGGGCGCTTCTGAGCAGCCAGATCAATACGAAGCACATTTATTCATTTAAGACAGGTGAGATCCATTTTGAATCAGTGGAAGAGATCCCATGGACGCTGGATGGAGAGTTCGGTGGGGAACACGACAGTGTCTGCATCAAGAACGCGAAACAGGCACTTAAAATCGTAGTTCCGGAAGAGGAACAGTAAAAAAATAAAAAAAGGTCTTGTCAAATGAAAAGAAGTACGTTATACTAAGCAAGTGAGTTAGCCAGACAGCTAATGAACATACATCTGGCCCCCTGGTCAAGCGGTCAAGACGCGACCCTCTCACGGTCGAATCAGGGGTTCGATTCCCCTGGGGGTCAGCCTATAAAAGCCTTTAACAGAGAAGTGGAGGAATACAAAATGTTAGTTTCAGCAACAGAGATGTTAAAAAAAGCAAAAGCAGGTCATTATGCAGTAGGACAGTTTAATATCAACGATCTTGAATGGACCAAAGCAGTTCTGACTGCAGCTGAGGAATTAAGATCACCGGTTATTCTTGGTGTGTCTGAAGGTGCAGGAAAGTACATGGCTGGATACAGAACAGTTGTAGGAATGGTAAATGGAATGATCAAAGAAATGGACATTTCGGTTCCGGTTGCACTTCATCTTGATCATGGTAGCTATGAAGGCTGCCTGAAATGTATAGATGCAGGATTCTCATCAGTTATGTTTGACGGATCTCATTATCCGATCGAAGAAAACATTGAGAAGACTACAGAACTTGTTAAACTTTGCCATGGAAAAGGACTTTCTATCGAAGCAGAAGTTGGTTCTATCGGTGGAGAAGAAGATGGTGTTGTAGGAATGGGCGAATGTGCAGATCCTAAGGAATGTAAGATGATTGCAGACCTTGGCGTTGATTTCCTTGCAGCAGGTATCGGTAACATCCATGGAAAATATCCGGCAAACTGGAAAGGACTCAGTTTTGAGACTCTTGCAGCAGTTCAGGAGCTCACAGGAGAACTTCCGCTCGTACTTCACGGAGGTACAGGAATTCCGGATGATATGATTAAGAAAGCAATTGACCTTGGAGTTTCTAAGATCAATGTTAATACAGAATGTCAGCTGGTATTCGCAGAAGCTACCCGCAAATACATTGAAGCAGGAAAGGATCTTGAAGGAAAAGGATACGATCCACGTAAACTTCTGAAACCGGGTGCAGATGCAATCGTTGAAAAAGTAAAAGAGAAAATGATTCTGTTTGGTTCTGACGGAAAAGCTGAATAGTCTGATTTTTGATAATATCATGGACAAAGGCGTCCGAAGAAAACGGTATAAAAGGAGTTTTGCGTAAGTGCAAGACTCCTTTATTTGAATCAAAAAACGACCGTTTTGTATAAGTAGTAGAAAATGAGTAGTAGAAAAGAGAGGTACATGGGATGAGCGAATGGATTAGTGTAGCAGAAATATTTGGAGAAAACGTCTTCAATGATGCTGTTATGCAGGAAAGACTTCCGAAGAAGACTTACAAAGAGCTGAAAAAGACGATCGAAGAAGGTAAAGAGCTTCAGGCTGCAACAGCAGACGTTATTGCACATGAGATGAAAGAGTGGGCGATTGAAAAGGGTGCCACTCACTATTCGCACTGGTTCCAGCCTCTTACAGGAGCAACAGCTGAAAAGCATGATTCGTTTATTTCAGCACCGAAGTCAGATGGAAAGATCCTGATGGAGTTTTCGGGAAAAGAGCTGATCAAAGGAGAACCGGATGCATCTTCCTTCCCGTCAGGAGGACTGCGTTCTACATTTGAAGCAAGAGGTTATACAGCGTGGGATTGTACATCGCCTGCATTTGTTAAAAAGAGTCCGGATGGGAAAAGATCGATTTTATATATACCGACAGCATTTTGTTCCTATACCGGAGAAGCACTGGATCAGAAGACACCTCTTCTTCGCTCTATGGAAGCAATCAACAAACAATCCATCCGTCTTCTGCGTCTTTTTGGAAACACAACGTCCCAAAAGGTTACACCATCTGTTGGAGTTGAGCAGGAATATTTCCTGGTAGACAGAGAAAAATATCTTAAGAGAAAGGATCTTGTATTTACAGGACGTACATTATTCGGAGCAAATCCTCCGAAGGGACAGGAACTGGATGACCATTATTTTGGTGCGATCCGTGAGAGAATTGCAGCATTTATGACTGATGTCAATGAAGAACTCTGGAAGATGGGGGTAGCTGCAAAGACACAGCACAACGAAGTGGCACCTGGACAGCATGAGCTTGCGCCGATCTATGCACAGTGCAACGTAGCAGTTGACCATAATCAGCTGATCATGGAGACGCTGAAGAAAGTGGCATATCGCCATAATCTTCAATGCCTGTTACACGAAAAGCCGTTTGAAGGTGTAAATGGTTCCGGAAAGCATAATAACTGGTCACTGGTTACAGATGATGGGATCAACATTCTGGATCCGGGAAAGACACCTCATGATAATATTCAGTTCCTTCTGGTTCTGACCTGTATTCTCCGTGCAGTAGACCTGCATGCAGACCTGCTCCGTGAATCTGCTTCTGACGTAGGAAACGATCACAGACTTGGAGCAAATGAAGCACCGCCGGCAATTATTTCCGCATACCTCGGAGAACAGCTTGAAGACGTGCTTGCACAGCTTATTGATACCGGAGAAGCTGCACACAGCTTAAAAGGCGGCAAATTACATACCGGTGTAAGTACGCTCCCGGATTTTGCAAAGGATGCAACTGACAGAAACCGTACTTCACCATTCGCATTTACAGGAAATAAATTTGAGTTCCGTATGGTAGGATCCAGAGACTCGGTGGCAGCGCCGAACGTAGTATTAAATACAATCGTGGCTGAGTCCTTCTCTGATGCCTGCGATGTACTCGAAAAAGCAGAAGATTTTGATCTTGCAGTCCATGATCTGATCAAGGAATATGCATCCAAACATCAGAGAATCGTATTCAATGGCAACGGATATTCTGATGAGTGGGTGAAGGAAGCCGAAAGAAGAGGACTTCCGAATATTAAGACCATGGTAGAGTCTATTGAATGTCTGACATATGACAATGCGGTTGAAATGTTTGAAAAATTCGATGTATTCAGCCGTGCAGAACTGGAATCCCGTGCAGAGATCAAATATGAGGCATACTCAAAGGCAATCAACATTGAAGCACGTTCCATGATCGATATCGCAAGCAAGCATATTATCCCGGCTGTGATTCAATATGTAACTTCGCTGGCTAATTCGATCAACCAGGTAAAACAGGCAAGCGCTGCAGCATATACAGGTGTACAGGAAGAGCTTCTTGTACAGTCGGCTGATCTTTTGAAAGACACAAAAGAAGCACTCAGAGCACTGGAAACTGTTGTGGCAGAAGTACCGGAGACAGAAGGAAAAGAACAGGCATTCTTCTTCATGCAGAAAGTTGTACCGGCAATGGAAGCTTTAAGAAAACCAGTGGATGAACTGGAAATGATCGTCAACAAGAATATGTGGCCGATGCCTTCTTACGGAGATCTGTTGTTCGAGGTCTAAGAAGTGGCTGGTATAAATGTTGAAAAAGAAGTTGAAAACTTATGAAGTTTTGTGAAAATATACACAAATTAAAAAATTGGTCTTGAAATTTGAAAGAAAAAAGAGTATCGTAAATATATCTTAAATAACAGAGATCACAATGAACGAGGAAGTTCCACAAAGTGGAGCTTCCTCGTTTTTTTGCGTTAGAGAAAGGAAGGTAATTATGAGTAGTGAATGGTTAAGCGTGGCAGAAATTTTTGGCGAAGATGTTTTTAACGATGCAGTAATGCAGGAGAGACTTCCGAAAAAAGTATACAAAAAATTAAAACAGACAATTGAAGAAGGAAAAGAGCTGGATCTTGAGACAGCAGATGTAATTGCACATGAGATGAAAGAATGGGCAATCGAAAAAGGTGCAACCCATTATACACACTGGTTCCAGCCTCTGACAGGAGTTACTGCTGAAAAGCATGATTCCTTCATCTCAGCTCCGCTTCCAAGCGGAAAGGTTCTGATGAGCTTTTCCGGAAAAGAACTGATCAAAGGGGAGCCGGATGCTTCTTCTTTCCCGTCAGGCGGACTTCGTGCTACATTTGAAGCAAGAGGATATACAGCATGGGATTGTACATCACCGGCATTTGTAAGAAAAGATGCAGCCGGAGCGATCCTTTGCATCCCGACAGCATTCTGCTCTTACACAGGTGAGGCACTGGATGAAAAAACACCGCTTCTCAGATCTATGGAAGCAATCAACAAAGAATCCATCAGACTGCTTCGTCTGTTCGGAAATACAACATCAAAGAAAGTAACACCTTCTGTAGGACCGGAGCAGGAATACTTCCTTGTTGATGCAAAGAAATTCTTACAGAGAAAAGATCTTATTTACACAGGACGTACACTTTTCGGAGCAATGCCGCCGAAAGGACAGGAGCTTGACGATCACTACTTTGGAACGATCCGTCAGAGGGTTGCTTCCTATATGAAAGATGTCAACGAAGAATTATGGAAACTCGGCGTTGCAGCAAAGACACAGCACAACGAAGTGGCACCTGCACAGCACGAACTTGCACCGATCTATGCAGAGGCCAATATTGCAGTGGATCACAACCAGATTATCATGAAGACACTGAAAAAGGTGGCATGCGAGCATGGACTGAAATGTCTGCTTCACGAGAAACCGTTTGCAGGAGTCAACGGATCTGGTAAGCATAACAACTGGTCTATCACAACAGATGACGGAATCAATATGCTGGATCCGGGAAAGACACCTCATGAAAATGTACAGTTCCTTCTGGTACTGGCATGTATCCTGAAAGCAGTTGATGTACACGCAGATCTGCTTCGTGAATCGGCTGCTGATCCGGGAAATGACCACAGACTTGGAGCAAACGAAGCACCGCCGGCAATCATCTCTATCTTCCTTGGAGAACAGCTTCAGGACGTTGTAGAACAGCTTCTCAGTACAGGTGAGGCAACACACAGCCTGAATGGTGGAAAGCTGCAAACAGGTGTAACAACCCTTCCAGATCTTACAAAGGATGCAACCGACAGAAACAGAACTTCACCATTTGCATTTACCGGAAATAAATTTGAATTCCGTATGGTAGGTTCCCGCGATTCCATTGCAGGATCAAACGTAGTACTGAATACAATCGTAGCAGAGGCATTTGCAGAGGCATGTGATGTCCTGGAAAAAGCAGATGATTTTGATACAGCTGTACACAGCCTGATCAAAGAATATCTGACAGATCATCAGAGAATTATCTTCAACGGCAACGGATATTCTGACGAATGGGTAGCTGAAGCAGAAAAGAGAGGACTTCCGAATATCAAGTCCATGGTAGAAGCAATCCCGGCACTGACAACTGACAAAGCGGTAGAACTGTTCGGAAAATTTGGTGTATTTACCAAGGCAGAGCTGGAATCCCGTGCAGAGATCAAATACGAGAACTATGCAAAGGCAATCAATATCGAAGCAAAGGCCATGATTGATATTGCTGCAAAACAGATCATTCCTGCAGTTGTAAAATATACAAAAGAGCTTGCAGATACGGTTCTTGCAGTAAAAGAAGCCGGAGCAGATGCATCTGTACAGGCTGAAATGCTTGTTGACATCTCAGGACTTCTGACAGAAACAAAGGCTGCCCTTAAGAAACTGGAAGCAGTCACAGAAGAAGCAGCAGGAAAAGAAGAAGGAAAAGTACAGTCTGAATTCTATCACTTCAGCGTAGTTCCGGCTATGGAAGGACTCCGTACACCGGTAGATGAACTGGAAATGATCGTGGATAAAGAAGTATGGCCAATGCCTTCTTACGGAGATCTTTTATTTGAAGTTTAGAAAATACATATAAAATACTTATAGAAATTTAAGGACCTTAGACTTGGAAAGAAGCAGAAATTATGCTACTCTAAGTCTGAGGTTCTTTTCTATATCCGAAAATTTATTTCCGGATATAGAAAGCCTCCGGCGGGATGTGCACTGTGATACAGGGAAGATGTTGCGGGTAATGATCACAGGCGCGGGAATGGACCAAAGCACATTTTTGTATCAGAATGATGTTGGGGTCAAAAATCTTCTTGCAAGCAAGTTTGCATTGGATTTCTGACCTTTTGACCCTGGTATCATCAGAATATAATTATAAACAATGAAATAATGAGAATAGAGGAGAAAGAAAGATGACGAAAGCAGAGTTCCTTGAAAAACTGAGAATTGAACTTTCTTCCGGTGTGACACCACAGGTGCTGCAGGAGAATCTGAACTACTACGGCCAGTATATTGATGATGAGATCCGAAAAGGAAGAACGGAGAGTGAGGTACTGGCGGAACTTGGAGATCCGTGGATTCTTGCGAAGACGATCGTGGATGCGCAGAAAGAAGAAAGTGTAGAAGATGTGATCTATGATTCGGATGGAAGGACCTACAGAGACAACAGCAGCACAGAAGAACGCAGCAATATCCATGTGTGGAGCCTGGACAGCTGGTGGAAGAGACTTCTGCTGATTCTTGTGGTTTTGGCTGTGATCGTTGTGATCTTTGCGGTGATAAGTGGGATTGTAAGTCTGATCGCACCGGTACTGATTCCTCTTCTGGTGATCATACTGCTGGTCAGAATGCTGAGAAGGCGATGGTAATTAAAAAAGCCGGATGTATAAGATTCTTCTGCAATGAAAAGAAGCTTATGCCTCCGGCTTTTTGATTATATGTTCTATATGGCAGGTTCAAGTACTTAAAAAGGATCTGCCTGTTATATAACGTTAAACGCTCGATAGGGGAGCTATCGAGCGTTTGAGGGGAGTATAAATAATTAATAAGGGGTTGTAGAAAATAAATCTCTACACGACAAAGTATAATATAAACCGATTTAAAAATCAAGATAAAAATAAAAATGTATAAAAATACGAAAAGGATAGATACTATGTTTGTACAAAAAAATGTCAGGAGGAATTATCAATGGCAAAAAATTATAATGCTTCAGAAAACAGTACAAACAAAAATTCATATGGATCCAATAAGAATGCGTATGCTGAAAATGCTTCCGGCAAGAATCAGTCAAATAAAAATTCAGGCAATAAAAATGCATCCGGTAAAAATACGACTAACCGGAATGCAAAGAATGCATATGAATCAGACCGTAATGCATATGACAGCTCAAAATCCTGCCATAACGAAAGTGATAAGTATTAAAAAGTGCAAAGCAGTTAAGAATGGAAAAGCAGCGGTTTGGATTCCGCTGCTTTTCTGTTTTTAGTGTAGCAATCTGGTTCCTTAAAAAAATTTGTGGTACAAGCGCACTACTTGACAAAAGGTAACCGAAAAACGTAATATAGTTTATAACAGATTGCAGAGTAGAGAAAGGAAAAAGAATGGAAAAGATGGAGCTGATAGCACCCTGCCATTTCGGAATGGAAGCTGTTCTGAAGCGGGAAGTGCTGGATTTAGGATATGAGATATCAACAGTAGAAGACGGAAGAGTATGCTTCTGGGGAGATGCACAAGCGATTTGCGATGCGAACGTGTTCCTTCGGACAGCAGAAAGAATCCTTCTTAAGGTTGGTTCGTTTAAAGCAGAGACATTTGATGAATTATTTGAGAAAACAAGAGTACTTCCGTGGGAGAATTATATTCCGAAGAACGGAAAGTTCTGGGTGACGAAGGCTGCATCTGTAAAGAGTAAGCTGTTCAGCCCGTCAGATATTCAGTCGATCATGAAAAAAGCCATGGTAGAAAGGCTGAGACGGATTTACGGGATAGAATGGTTCCAGGAGGATGGACCAGCTTACCCGATCCGTGTATTTCTGATGAAAGATATCGTGACGATCGGGATAGATACCTCCGGCGTATCTTTACATAAGAGAGGTTATCGTCAGATGACCGTAAAGGCACCGATCACAGAGACACTGGCATCCGCACTGATCATGCTGACACCGTGGCACAAGGACCGGATCCTGGTAGACCCTTTCTGCGGAAGTGGAACATTTCCAATCGAAGCGGCTTTGATGGCAGCTAATATTGCACCGGGGATGAACCGTTCCTTTACAGCAGAAGAATGGGTGAACCTGATTCCGAAAAAGGCATGGTATGATGCAATGGATGAGGCAAATGATGTGATCGACCGGAAGGTACAGGTTGATATTCAGGGATATGACCTGAATCCGGAGGCAGTAAAAGCAGCAAGACAGAATGCCAAAGATGCAGGCGTTGACCATCTGATCCATTTTCAGGAAAGAGCGGTAAAGGATTTAAGCCACCCGAAGAAGTATGGCTTTATCATTACAAATCCGCCGTATGGCGAGCGACTGGAGGATAAAAAGGATCTGCCGCAGTTATACAGAGAATTTGGTGAGAGTTTTAAAAAGCTGGATAGCTGGTCTGCATATATGATCACCAGTTACGAGGATGCAGAACGTTATTTCGGAAGAAAAGCAGATAAGAACCGGAAGATATATAATGGTATGCTGAAGACCTATTTTTATCAGTTCTTAGGTCCGAAGCCACCGAAACGCCCAAAAGAACCAAAACAGTAAGAGAAAGAAGAATTTACAGATGAAAATTATTTTTGCAACGGGTAATAAGAATAAAATGAAAGAGATCCGCCAGATCTTGCGGGATCTGGGGATGGAGATCCTTTCAATGAAGGAAGCCGGGGTTGACATTGATATCGTAGAGGATGGAAAGTCTTTTGAGGAAAATGCGATGATCAAAGCCTCAGCGATCGCAGAGCTGCCGGAAGTGAGGGCGATGGATGCGATTGTGCTGGCAGATGATTCCGGACTGGAAATCGATTATCTGAATAAAGAACCGGGAATCTATTCTGCACGCTATGCGGGAACCGATACTTCGTATGATATCAAGAACAGCCTCCTGCTCTCAAGAATGAAGGGCGTACCGGACAAGCAGCGTACAGCAAGGTTTGTCTGTGCGGTGGCGGCAGTATTCCCGAACGGGGACAAAGAGGTTGTCCGTGGAACGATGGAAGGATGTATTGGTTACGAAATCGCCGGAGCAAATGGATTTGGCTACGATCCGATCTTTTTCCTGCCGGAATACGGTTGCACCTCGGCAGAGCTTGCACCGGAAAAGAAGAATGAACTCAGCCACAGAGGAGAAGCGCTTCGGATGATGAGACAGATCATGGAGAAAAAGTTATGAGAGTATTGATTATTAGTGATACACATGGAAGACATACTGCATTTGACCGAGCAATCATGGAAGCTGGAAAGATTGATTATCTGGTGCATCTCGGGGATACAGAGGGCGGAGAAGACTATATTGAGGCATTCTGCGGATGTCCGGCGTATATACTGGCTGGGAATAATGATTTCTTCTCACGCAATCTCCGGGAGATGGAGATTTATTTTGGCAAGAAAAAAGCATTTATGGCACATGGACACCAGTATTCGGTGTCTCTTGGTGTAGAGCGGATCCTGGATGAGGGAAGATCGAGAAATGCAGATATCGTGATGTTTGGTCATACACACAGACCGTATCTGAAAAAGTTTGGTGATATTACAGTACTGAATCCGGGCAGTCTGGCATTTCCACGGCAGGGAGGCAGAAAAGGCAGTTATATTATTATGGAGATGGATCGGGACGGGAATGCGGAGTTTACGATTCATTATCTGGATTAGAGTAGGTGGCACGTATTTTTGCTGAAAAAAGGGCAAAAATGCGTGTCTTTTACAAGAAAAAGAAAAATAAAAATTTCTTTAAAAAAATTCAAAAAACATGTTGACTTTTTGAAAACCTTGTAATATAATAACTTTTGTCGTCACGGAGATGACAAACAGATAAACAACGGGGTGTGGCTCAGCTTGGCTAGAGCGCCTGGTTTGGGACCAGGAGGT
>OLOO01000431.1_pt1 | contig 39725 bp, 33 predicted proteins | sample 1672621 | NCBI WGS metagenome assembly OLOO01 (sample SAMEA3136706, study PRJEB25190) | human gut metagenome | biome: human gut; feature: human-associated habitat; material: faeces | place: Austria | collected 2013 | reverse complement strand
AATCAATGATTTTTTCATCAATTCAAGAGGTTTACACAAAATAATTTACACTACCTTGAGCATTTGCTGCAATTTTAGCATTACCCATATTAATAGAATCACAGTGGAATTTAAATCAGGGTTATGCAAAAGTGTTAGAAACAGATGCAACGATATTAATAGAATCACAGTGGAATTTAAATTTGTATGTCTTTCTCCTTTCTCTTCCACTTTTTTCATATTAATAGAATCACAGTGGAATTTAAATTTGTTACGTCCTCAACAGCCCTATTGTATGTCTGCATATTAATAGAATCACAGTGGAATTTAAATATCGTATAAACTTCATCAATACTTAAAGATTTTAAAGCATATTAATAGAATCACAGTGGAATTTAAATCTAATTGCTTTATACGAGCTTCATATTTGCCCTTTATATTAATAGAATCACAGTGGAATTTAAATTTGTTTTGTTTTGCTCTAAAAGCAAGCGCTACTTATATTAATAGAATCACAGTGGAATTTAAATAAGACAGTCACCAAGTTCTTTCTTGATATGCTCTTTATATTAATAGAATCACAGTGGAATTTAAATGCTCACGTTCATGGAAAATCTTAATATAGCTTTCTCCATATTAATAGAATCACAGTGGAATTTAAATTTATATTCATCGAATGGATTACTTGCTGCACAGGTGATATTAATAGAATCACAGTGGAATTTAAATTTGATATGGACGTCGGAGAATCCATGCGGGCAGTAATATTAATAGAATCACAGTGGAATTTAAATTTCTTTCAAAAAAGAGTCGTTGTGAAGGGAATTCCTATATTAATAGAATCACAGTGGAATTTAAATAGAATTAGAATGTTTTTTGAATGAATGCAGACATAGATATTAATAGAATCACAGTGGAATTTAAATGGCAGTAGTCTATTACACCTGTGAGCTTAAATTTTATATTAATAGAATCACAGTGGAATTTAAATAACTTATCTTCGATATAGTCTGTTGCTGCCTTTTCTATATTAATAGAATCACAGTGGAATTTAAATACGAGGTCATATAGCAAGTTTAAGAAGCGCAAAGTAGATATTAATAGAATCACAGTGAAATTTAAATATGAAAGCAGATAAACGCTCTCATATTGATGGAGCAGATATTAATAGAATCACAGTGGAATTTAAATATGAAAAAAACATTTGAAAAAATTACGGCAGCACAGATATTAATAGAATCACAGTGGAATTTAAATCTTTTTAATGCCGTGTCAAGTTGTGTGCTTTTCGTCATATTAATAGAATCACAGTGGAATTTAAATGGCAGCTAAAAGCAGTTCCTTTTTAATCATGCGCTAATATTAATAGAATCACAGTGGAATTTAAAGGTTTCTGACCGTCTTCTCGCTCATATGCCAGATTCAATATTAATAGAATCAAAGTGGAATTTAAAGTGAGACAAAGAAAAAACTCCGTGAGATGGAGCAGGAATATTAATAGAATCAAAGTGGAATTTAAAGATTTGTGTAAATCCTCGCTGTGAGTTCTGCACCGGATATTAATAGAATCAAAGTGGAATTTAAAGTCTTTCAATGTACAAATGACTCGGGCGGTAAAAAAAATATTAATAGAATCAAAGTGGAATTTAAAGTGTTACTATACCAGCGCCAACTGATATAACAACCAATATTAATAGAATCAAAGTGGAATTTAAAGATGATTATAGCGGACGCTACGCTAAAGAAAAGGCGGAATATTAATAGAATCAAAGTGGAATTTAAAGATGAAAATCTGGTAAAGCTGGAATGGCAGACAGCCTATATTAATAGAATCAAAGTGGAATTTAAAGCCGCGATAGCGGCGGTAGCATTTGCAGTGACAACGATATTAATAGAATCAAAGTGGAATTTAAAGGCCGATAACGGCTTAAACATCACAATAACAACACAGATATTAATAGAATCAAAGTGGAATTTAAAGCTGACAGAGTATGAGTCCTGGATGCCGGACTTTATGCATATTAATAGAATCAAAGTGGAATTTAAAGGAGGACGGCTTTTCTTGAGTCTGAGGCGAGGTTTAATATTAATAGAATCAAAGTGGAATTTAAAGGAAATTATCATCAATCCGAATCCGAATTTCGCATCAATATTAATAGAATCAAAGTGGAATTTAAAGACTTCTCCAAATGCATCTATGAAATGATAAGTTAGCATATTAATAGAATCAAAGTGGAATTTAAAGACTTTCTTCAACTGTTTTGACGGGTCTTAATTATTCATATTAATAGAATCAAAGTGGAATTTAAAGTTTATAAAACATATTTTTTGTGCGCCTGTGCTAAATCATATTAATAGAATCAAAGTGGAATTTAAAGGTTTTAAAAGTGGTTAATAATTTAATTGGTCGACTTAATATTAATAGAATCAAAGTGGAATTTAAAGTTGTAAAATTCTATTACTATTATTTTCGATTTTTAATATTAATAGGAGCACAGTGGAATTTAAAGTGTCATTTTCTGTCTCTGCCTCTTCCTCTTCCTGCTGCTTCTATATTATATATTAATAGAATCACAGTGGAATTTAAAGGCAAGTTTATATACAGATACATTAATACGAATACGATATTAATAGAATCACAGTGGAATTTAAAGAAGACACACGTTATACGCCTGGTAGCTATGCACTTCGATATTAATAGAATCACAGTAAAATTTAAAGGATGATATCCTCCGGTCGTTCCTGTCTATAAGGACTCAGTTGTCAAGACAAAATCTAACATTTTTATAATGAATTGATATGGTTAGTAAGTTACCTGTTTCTTGGGAAAATGTTAGAAGGCTCTCCTAAAATCCATACACATGCTAAGCAGCATATGGTAATAGCATTTAGCCGGTGTATGATAATCAAGGGAAGAATGACACCTTTCAAAATAGTAGGTGTGGATATATTGTCCAATTGCAATCCTCGCTTCATTGATATTGTTATATATTTTTAAGTGTCTCAAACTGGAATATTAAAATATTGTGAAAATTGTATTACATATTCGGAAAATTTTTAAAATTAAGAATTATTAAGTCTAATTTTCTTGTCGAATCCCTTCAATTATGATATAATTTTTGTTAAGATTACAGACTATTTAGAATAAGTAATGAAGGTGAAAAAATAAGATGTTTGAACACAAAAAGATAAATACATTAAATGATTTTTTCATAGAACTTCATAAAAGACCAGAGGAAGGAATTTATTTTTACCGACTTAATGGCTATTCGAATGAAATTAAAACTTTTATTCAAAATTACTACGAATCCGCAAGAAAAGCTGGAGTTGTAATTGAGGGAAAAATTCCAAATCCGGATGAAAAAAATCTGGCATATTATAATGAAATCATGGGAATGGATTTTCAGATGAATCCGGCATTTATTGAAACTGCACTTAAAAAATGGCTTCCAAGAATGAATAGTTTTCAGAGGAAGAATGTTGCATATTCTATTTATGATACATTAGATAGTTTAAGAAAATCCGGCAAAAATGAAAATATGCTCAAAAATGCATATATTAAATTTATGTGCTGGCTTTATTATAAGTTTGAGAGGATTGTGAATCTGCTTGGAACAGAGAAAGTACCAAAAATTTTGTACGAGGGTGAAATCAGTCAGTATGAACTGCTTTTAATTGTGGTGTTGGCAAAAGCCGGATGTGATGTAGTTTTACTTCAATATCATGGCGATAACCGTTATCTCAAATTGGATTCGACCAGTCAGTTGTCCGCGGAATGGAAAGCCCCAGATCTAACAAATTTTCCAGCTGATTTTAGTTTGAAACAGTTAAGAACACAGATGCAGGAAGCGTTTGAACGAGAACGTTTATATGGAAGAGCTTCTTCTTATAAAAATTGTACAAATGCGTGGATAGAGGGAAGGGCTTTAGAGGATATACAAAAAGATGTCTCAACGAGAGGGGCAGATAACAGCTTTTTTTATAATTGTTATTGTCTGGTAAATGGAGTGGAAGATAAACTGACGTATGTAAATCAATTATTTTTGTTTTACCAAAGCATAGCAGAAAGTAAGCGAAATCTGGTTGCAATAGATGAGAAAATTCCACTTCCACAGCCAGAGGAAATTTCATCTGTCAGAAGAAAAAATTATATGAATTTAGAACAGATGTTATTGGATTTATCTTCTAATTTAAAAGTTCCTGAAAATGTAGAATTGCAGAGATTATTGATAAAAGCGTTTATGGATGTGATGTTTTCGGAGAGTAAAAAGTCAGGAATGAATTTAAACCGTTTGCTAAATCAGGCAGTGTATCTGCTTTGCTGGACTAAGAGGTATCAAAGTATACTGTTTAAAAATTGGAAGATGCCTGAGATTTCCTGCTTTTTTTATATGACGGCGCAGGTTACAGAGAATGAAGCTCTTTTTCTTCGGATGTTGGCGAGACTTCCGGTAGATGTATTGATTTTAAATCCACAGAGAACAGGAAAGGGAGAGTTGGAAGATCCTTTATTATATGAAGAAAATTATTCTGAAACTTTGAATATCAAAAAAATCCCAAGGGAAAATGTAGATGTTCAGATGGGAACCGTTGCATATCAGGCGGAACGAGAACTGGATACGATTTTATATCAGGATACCGGAATTTATCGAAATCAACAGTATCAAAATGCTAGTGTGATTAATTTAAAAACAACGTACGAAGAGATTGGAATTTTATGGAAAGAGGAATTAAAATATCGTCCGAATTTCAGTACCACACAGGATATTGTCAATCTTCCTGTGATTTTTGCAAAAGTGTGTGGCATAAAAAACGGAGATGAAACAGCATATTGGACTTCAATAAAAGAATTAATTACAGAAAATACATTTGTAGTAAAGCATTTTCCTTTTTTACAGGCAACGGATGAAAACCCAATGAAGTCTTATGCAACAGAATTTTGGAAAAATGAGAGACTTCATAAAAATAAGATAAAGAATCATCCGAGTTATCCTTATGCAATGCTTCGAGAGGAGATGCAGGATTATATTTTAGATAAGCTGGAGCAGTTAATAAAAAGCAGGGTTATTAGTGGAACATTTGAAAAGGGGACAGAGTATACGATTGTATCGACGGTTTTAAATCTGCCAAAGGAAGTAGTAAGGCTGTTACAGGCATTTGATTTTACAAAAGAAAACCCGAAAGCGGTTCTGATTCACACAGGAGAAAAAATGATTTCACTGGAGGATACCATTTTAACCGCATTTTTAAATCTGGCAGGATTTGATGTAGCGTTTTTTGTACCAACCGGTTATCAGAGTATTGAAAAATATTTTAATCGTAAACTATTTGATGAATATCAGATAGGTGAGTATAAATATGATTTACAAATTCCGGATTTCAATCATTTTCTGGGAAATACATGGGTAAGAAAATGGCGGGACAAACTATTAGGAAAAGGAGTATGAGGTATGGGACTTGATTTTGGAAAACCAGAGGCAATGACAGGTGCTGTTGTTGTTCCGGAAAAAAATGAGATAGAAGAGGTAAAACAATATGATATTGTTGCAGACCGTCAGCAGTTAAATACGACACTCACCAACTCAAAAGAAGTAGATGATATTGTCAGTACAATTGAAGTCTATAATTTAGACACAATTGTATCGTTTGGTTCTGAAGTTGCAGAAGAAATTTCTCGTGCCTCTGATGTTGTGTTAAATAATACAAACATGTCGCAACTGGATGATTCCAGTGAATTGTTGAATACACTCACAAAAATTATGAATCAGTTTGATATTGATGAGTTGAAAGAGAATCCGGGTCTGTTTGGAAAATTGTTTGGGAATTTAAGAAAACAGCTGGATAAAATTATAGATAAATATCATACCATGGGGGATGAAGTTGATAAAATCTATGTTCAGTTAAAGAAATACGAAGCGGAAATCCGGCAATCAAACCGAAAACTGGATGAAATGTTTCAGGCGAATGTCAATTATTATCATGAGCTGGTAAAATATATTCTGGCAGGAGAGCAGGGCTGTAAGGAAATTGAAAATTATATCGCCAAGCGTCAGGCGGATATGGAAGCAACCGGTGATCAGTCAATTCAGTTTGAAATTACCAGTCTGAATCAGTCCTTAATGATGTTAGAGCAGAGAACCCAAGATTTGCGTACAGCAGAAAATGTGGCAATGCAGTCTATTCCAATGATTAAGACCATGGAATTTAGTAATATGAATCTGGTTCGAAAGATTAATTCAGCGTTTATCATTACACTTCCGGTATTCAAGCAGGCACTTGCACAGACAATTATGTTGAAGCGTCAGCGTGTGCAGGCAGAAGCAATGTCAGCGCTTGACCAGAAAACGAATGAGTTATTAATGCGTAATGCAAGAAATACTGTAGAGCAGTCAAAGCTCACGGCACAATTAGCTTCAGGGAGTTCCATAAAAACAGAAACACTGGAAAATACATGGAAGACAATTGTAAATGGAATAGATGAGACAAGACAGATTCAGGAAAATGCAAGAAAGCAGAGGATTGAAGACCAGGCACGATTGGAGACAATCAAACAGGAATTCAACCAGAAATATCATATGCCGAATCAGTCGTATAAATAAGATTGAAAATAAAAGCGCAAGGAGGAAAAAACGATGCCAATTAATTTATCAAAAGGACAGAAAGTAGATTTAACAAAAGGAAATGCATCTTTAAAGCATATCATGGTAGGACTTGGCTGGGATGTCAATGCTTTTGATTCAGGTGCTGATTTTGACTTAGATGCTTCTGCATTTATGTGTGGTGCAAATGGAAAATGCCCGACAGAAAAGGAATTTGTATTTTATGGAAATTTGGAGCATCCAAGTGGAGCAGTAAAACATCAGGGAGATAATTTAACAGGTGAAGGCGATGGCGATGATGAACAGATTTTTGTGGATTTAAAAGCGATTCCGGAAAGTGTTGATAAAATTGCCTTTACTGTTACCATTTATGAAGCACAGGAGAGAAGACAAAACTTTGGACAAGTTTCCAATGCGTATATCCGAATTGTAGATGAGGATACCAATCAGGAGTTAATTCGTTATGATTTAGGCGAAGATTTCTCAATTGAGACAGCAATTGTGGTTGGTGAATTGTATCGTCACAATGGCGAGTGGAAATTTAATGCAATCGGAAGTGGATTTCAGGGTGGATTGGCTGCACTTTGTGGTCACTATGGAATTCAGGTTGCGTAAAACAGAAACAGTAGTTTAACCAAATCAAGTAAGTCACCTGCTTCAATTGCGAAAAGCAATAAGCAGGGGTGGGGACTTGCTTGTATCAGGAGGGGGCAAGCCCCTTCTGATAAGCTGCGTAGCAGCTATTTGGTTATGAGCAAGTAGCGAAGCGGATTGCGAATATCCACTTGACAATTGTTTTAAGAATATATTTAGAAAATACAGGAGGAAATAGTTATGCCAGTTAGTTTAAAAAAAGGACAGAAAGTGAGTCTTACAAAAGATAATCCAGGATTAAAAAATGTAGTAGTCGGACTTGGCTGGGATGTCAATGCTTTTGATACGGGCGGAGAATTTGACTTGGATGCAGCTGCTTTTATGTTAGGTGAAAATGGAAGAGTAACAAAGTCGGAAGATTTTGTATTTTATGGAAACCTCGTTCATCCGTCACAGAGCGTTCAGCATATGGGAGATAATCGTACCGGTGCAGGCGAGGGCGATGATGAACAGATTAAGATTGATTTAACAAAAGTTCCTGCTGAGATTTCTAAAATTGCGTTTACTGCTACAATTTATGAGGCAGAAGCGAGAAGACAGAACTTTGGACAGGTTGCCAACGCATTTATCCGAATTTACAATGAAGAGACAGGGGAAGAACTGCTTCGTTATGATTTAGGTGAAGATTTCTCAATTGAAACCGCTGTTGTTTTTGGTGAGCTTTATAAAAATGGAGCAGAATGGAAATTTAATGCAATTGGAAGCGGCTATCAAGGTGGACTGGCTGCGCTTTGTGGAAGCTTTGGAGTGGATATAGAATAAGAAAAGACAATAAAAAGAAAAAAATAGAGTCAACAGGAGGACAAAGATATGTCAGTCAGCTTACAAAAAGGACAGAAAGTAAGTCTGTCAAAAGATAATCAGGGGCTTGCACAGGTTATTGTAGGGCTTGGATGGGATGAAGTAAAAAGAAAAGGCGGTTTGTTCTCAAGAAAGCCACAGGCAATTGATTGTGATGCTTCTGCGATTTTATTAAAAAATGGAAAATTGTGCGGAAAAGAGGACCTGGTCTATTTTGGAAATCTTCGTCATAAAAGTGATGCAGTAATGCATCAGGGAGATAATCTTACAGGCGCCGGAGATGGCGATGATGAACAGATTATCGTAGATTTATTGCGGATTCCACAAGAATATGATAGAATTGTAATTGTTGTAAACATTTATAAAGCAGTACAGAGAAACCAGCATTTTGGAATGATTGAAAATGCATTTATCCGTATTGTGGATGCACGAGGAAACAGAGAGTTATGTAAGTATAATTTATCTGAGAATTATGATGGAATGACAGCTATGATTTTTGGAGAAATTTATCGTCATAACGGTGAATGGAAATTTAGTGCAGTTGGACAGGCAACCAAAGATCCAGGTCTTGGAGAGCTTGCAAATCGATTTGTTTAACCGAATCAAGTGGTGAAGTGGATTGCGAATGTCTGCTTGAAAACGTAAAGCAATCGGGTATTTAGGAAGAGAAGCTGTAAGTCCGGTTTCTCTTTCTTTTATACTATAAAAAACTCAAAAAGGAGACAGAAAAATGAAGTACAATGGTTTATCAGACAAGGAAGTCGAAGAGTCCAGAAAGCAACATGGCTCGAATATGATTCCTGATTCAGAACCAACCACATTTTGGGAGGAATTCAAGGAAACTTTTAGTGACCCGATGATTAAAGTTCTGTTAGCAATTGCAGCCCTTATGATTGCAATGTTTTTCTTTGGGTATGCTGAGATTTATGAACCATTAGGAACGATTGTTGCAGTTTTAATTGTTGCGTTTGTGTCAGCAAAGACAGGTGTTGCCAGCGATACAAAATATCGTGAGTTGAAAGAAAGTACAGAGAAAGATAAATGTAAAGTTCACAGAAACGGTGTAATTACCATTATTGATGTGGACGATGTTGTAGTAGGCGACAAGGTACTTCTTCAGTCTGGTGATAAAATTCCGGCAGATGGTATCTTAATTGATGGTTCCCTTCGTGTCGATAACTCTGCGTTAAATGGAGAAGCAGAGGAATGCAAGAAAACACAGGCAGATGAATCATTCCAGCTTGCAGATGAAATCACAGGAGATACCTTCGTAGATAAACATTCTCTTTTCCGTGGTGCAATTGTATTTGATGGAGAGGGAATTTTGGATGTCAGAAAAGTCGGCTTGAAAACAATGATGGGAAAAATGGCAGAAGAGATGCAGGAAGATGAGCCGGATTCCCCATTAAAAGTAAAACTTGCGAAACTTGCAAAACAGATTTCTACCTTTGGATATATTGGTGCAATTGTAATTGCAGTGCTCTATTTTGCTTATTTTATTGTTTTGGCCGGAGGTCCGTCCGCTTATTTTGCAGAGGGATTTGAAAATATTTTAAAAGATTTAATTCAGGCGGTTTCTCTTGCAATTGTAATTATTGTCTGTGCAGTACCTGAGGGACTTCCTCTTATGATTTCTCTGGTTTTGATGCAAAATACAAGTAAGATGCTTGACCATAATGTACTTGTCCGTAAAGCCCAGGGTATTGAAACAGCAGGTTCTTTAAATATTTTATTTAGTGATAAAACAGGAACGATTACAAAAGGACGACTGGAAGTTGTTGATTTCTTCTTTGGAGATGGAAAATCGGTTGCTCTTAGTGAGTTAAAAAATCATGGAAAAGTAAAAGGGCTTGTGGATCTTGCAATTGGAAAGAATACGCAGTCTATGTTTGATGCATCTCATAAAGTAATTGGTGGAAATGCGACAGACCAGGCATTGATGAAATTTATCGGAGAATCTACTTTCCGTGCACTTGAAAGTGATAAAGAGTGTGTAATTACACAACAGCAGGGATTTAACTCTTCTAATAAATTTAGTCAGGCTAGAATTGAAAGTCTTGGAAAGACATTTTATAAAGGAGCTCCGGAACGTTTATTGGGAGCCGCAAAGCATTATCTGGATGCAGACGGAACAGTAAAGCCGCTGGATATGGATGTAGTAAATAAAAAGATTGATGAGTTGGCAGTAAAAGCAATGCGTGTCCTTGCTTTTGGATATTCAGAGAGAACTATGACGGAAAATAAAATCAATGATGATGTTGTAATTATTGGTTTAGTTGGAATCCGTGATGATGTTCGCCCGGAAGCAAAAGAAGCGATTGCAGAAGTGCAGGGTGCAGGAATTCAGGTTGTTATGATTACTGGTGACCGTCTGGAAACAGCCGTTGCAATTGCAAAGGATGCGGGTCTGTTAAAAAATAAAGATGATAAGGCACTTTCTTCTGCACAGTTAAATGAGATGAGCGATGATGAAGTAAAGAAAATCATTCCTCATATTCGTGTCATTGCAAGAGCACTTCCTACAGATAAATCCAGAATGGTTCGTCTGTGTCAGGAAATGAATCTTGTTGTGGGTATGACAGGAGATGGAGTAAATGACTCTCCGGCACTGAAACGTGCAGATGTCGGATTTGCAATGGGAAGTGGAACAGAAGCTGCAAAAGAAGCCGGTGAGATTGTTATTTTGGATGATAACTTTAAATCCATTAAAGATGCAATTTTATACGGAAGAACGATTTATCATAATATTTTGAAATTCTGTAAATTCCAGCTTGTAATCAATGTGACGGCAGTAGTGGTCAGTGCGATTGCACCGTTCTTTGGTGTAGAAGAACCGTTAAAAGTAACTCATTTACTGTTTGTAAACCTTGTTATGGATGGTTTGGGCGCAATCATGCTTGGAAATGAACCGGCACTTGAGAAATATATGGATGAAAAACCAAGACGCAGAGATGAAAGCATCATCAGTAAACAGATGATGGGACAGATTTTAACAATGGGTCTTTGGCTTACGGTTGTCAGTTTTGTGTATTTGAAAGCACCGTTCTTTAAAAATTTATTTGAAAACGAAGAACAGCATTTAACAGGATATTTTGTATTATTCATCGTAAGTGCTTTGTTTAATGGATTTAATGTAAGAGATGACGGAGCTGAAATTTTCAAAGGACTGGATTTAAATCCAGGATTCTTAAAAGTGTTCTTTGCAATTATTTTAGTACAGGCAGTGATTGTAAATGCAGGTTTGATTCCATTTGTCGTATTTGATTGGATTGGTGAAATGTTCAGTTGTGTTCCATTTGGAATTAAGGGCTGGATTGCAGCGATTCTTTTAGCGGTTACTATGATACCGGTAGATTTAATCCGAAAAGCAATTGTAAATAAAAAACATTAAAATAAAAAGCAGATACATGGAATCGTAGAGGATTCCGGTATCTGCTTTTTAAGTCTGAGATTAATCGATTCCAACTCGGATTCCACCGATTCTTTCATTTGGCTGAACTAAAACAGTAACTGGCTGGTGGGAATTCCATTCATAAGAGTAAGATTCACCGGAAGCCTGTCCGATAAAGTTTTTCCATGAAAGATCCGTTTTAATCTGCGGATCACAGTATCCACGCTGGGAGAACCAGCAGATTACGGCATCTGGGTCTACACAGAGAGTGGAATTACTGTTTACATTGCTTAAAACGATTGGATTCCCATTGCAAAGCAGGGCGACATAAGCATTTGGTCCTTTTCCTGTTAAGGTTGATGTGGCAAGTCCTTTTTGAGAGAAAATTCCACTGCCGATGAAGCGCACCTGATAATTACAGTCCGGTGTAAAGGCAAGAATATTTTCCGATTCTACAGAAACAACTTCTCCCGGGGCAAGCTGGTAAATAACGACATGCTGACCTTTATCTGCATAATAAGTGACAGAATCTCCATTCATGGTAACTTTCATAAGTGGGAAGTTTTCACCGGTCGCTCTTCTCATCAATGAGCCAAAGGCAGCTTGCGCAAGACTTTGTTGTGGACCGAGCAGTACTTTTTCAAAATGATAATTTTTGTTTCCTGGGTTATCTCCGGCAATAAAAGCGCCGGCTTTTACAAAAAGTGTATCAGAACCAGAACAAGTTACTTTTAAAGATAATTCATTTACAGTTTCAAATGTAAGCATAGCAAAGTTCCTCCTAAGTATAAGTGAGTGTAGCGTGAGCTGAGGTTAAATCGAACGCTTATGATACATTAACACCATAACGTCTGCAAAGCCCAGCAAGGTCTTCTTTTACCCCATTTCCAACAGCATGAAATTTCCAGATACCATTATGCAGATAGATTTCTCCAATCATCATAGAAGTAACAGATTCATAATAATCACTCATTGGAAAGCTGACTAATTCGTGTTGGTTAGAATCTATAATCTGGATATACGCATGTTCAATCATACTGAAATTTAAATTTCTTGTAAGTGCTTCGTTTATAGTTAATACAAATACGATTTTTTGCACAACGGAATTTAACTGATTTAGCTGAATATGAATTTTTTCGCATTGATTGGTTGAAAGCGTTTCAAATGAAACAGATCGATCAGGGCTTTGTGGCTGACCGTAAAAAACAAACCAGGAATCTCCTAAGACTTTTTGATTTGCTCCTAATAAAAATGCAGAGACATCCACATCGCAGGCGGTTTTTTTTACGTTCCATCCTAGTAGAATGTCGACAGATGGAGAAACAGAGTTTGTAAACAGTGCAATTTTCTGACCTTTTTGTACGATGTTTTTAAAAGTCGGATTCCTGTAAGAAGCAATAGTGGGAGCGGGTGAATGAGAGTGCAAATTTTGGTTTAATTGTAAAATTGTCTGAGAGGACTTTGCGGTTCGTACTTTTTGGGTATTCAGCGACAAAATAGTCTGTGAATGAAAGGCAGGTATTGTTTTTTCAGGAATTTGAATCATAAGAAACTTCCTTTCTTTTTTACATCTTTTTAAAATCATAGTAGCATTTTAGAGAGAAAAAAGCAATGAAACAGCAGAGAAATTGACAGGAAATATTGAGTTTCTCTTGTGGGTATAGTATGATAAAAAACAGAAAATAAAAGAAATAAAAAGAAAAATAATGAGGATAATTATGAATCCAATAATTGAGATAACAAATTTTGAATTTCCAGAACTGGATGTTTATGCACGACTGAATGAAAGCCAGCTTTTACATTTTAATGAGCCAAACCCTGGGATTTTTATTGCAGAAAGCCCAAAAGTTATTGAACGGGCATTAAATGCCGGATACCATCCGATTTCTTTTTTAATAGAAAAGAAAGAGATAGGAGCACAGGCAGAAGAAATTTTCTCACGATGGGAATCTGTTCCGGTTTATACAGCAGAATTTGAAGTGCTCAAACAGCTTACAGGCTTTGGGTTGACAAGGGGAATGTTGTGTGCAATGGAGCGTTTGTCTTTAAAAAGTGTAGAAGAGGTCTGCAAAAACGCAAGAAGAATTGCAGTCTTAGAAAATGTTGTAAATCCAACTAATGTGGGTGCAATTTTTCGCTCGGCAGCGGCATTAAATATGGATGCGGTATTATTAACTCCAGCTTGCAGTGACCCTCTTTATAGAAGGGCTGCCCGCGTCAGTATGGGGACAGTATTTCAAGTTCCGTGGACCTTTTTTGATAAAAAGAAAGTGAGCTGGCCGGATGGAGGAATTCAATTGTTAAAAGAAATGGGATTTCAAACAGCAGCAATGGCATTGACGGATGATTCGGTCAGTATTGATGATAAAAATCTCATGGAAGAAGAAAAGCTTGCAATTGTGCTTGGAACAGAAGGAGAAGGGTTGGCAAAACGTACCATCGCAACTTGTGATTATACGGTAAAGATTCCAATGATGCATGGTGTGGATTCGTTAAATGTAGCAGCAGCAAGTGCGGTAGCGTTTTGGCAGCTTGGAATGGCAAAAACAGATGGTTGTTGAATAAGAAAATCTATGATACACTAAAAAATTGAGAGAAAAGAAAGAGCATAGATAAAGGAGAAAGAAAATGCCAGTATTTGACTTTAGTGATACACCAAATGAAAAAAAAGACCCGGAATGTACTTATGAGGTTTTTTATTCAAATGAATCAGAAGCAACACCGGAGAAACCAATTTTAATTTTAGATAATTCTGCCCGTCAGTGGAAACATCATTCCGGCGGAATTTTTACCAATCCAAGTAAGCGTACGACGTTTGAGTTCAAAGAAGAAGATGGAGTTTTTTTGGCAGATATCTTAGAGATTGATGCTCGTTTTACAAGTCTTTTACGCTGGCTGGGAGAAAACCATATCAATGTCCGGCTTTCCGGAAAGAATCAGGAGAATGGTTATGCAGTCTATAAGATTCGTGAAACTGCTTTTGGAGGTGGAACAAAACTTTCAGCAGAAGATGGATTTCTCCAGTTTATGATTGACCGTTTGTTGGCAAGTGATGCGCCTGCAGAGGAAGTCAGTGATGAAGAAGAGGAAGAAGTCGGCGATGATATGAAACTGACCAGTATTCAGAGTATTACAGATTTTATGAACTGTGCAGGAAAGACGATGCCGGATAATATCCGTCTCTGGGCCAGACGAAATCTTGCAGTTGCACGTTCTCATGAAGTTTCACCGGAAGAAAGACGCCATGCACAAAGGGCGCTTTCTATTATGATGAATATTCAGTGGAAGAGTAATTATTTTGAATCCATTGACCCGGAAGAAGCTCGTAAGATTTTAGATGAAGAACTTTATGGAATGGAACGTGTCAAACAGAGAATTATGGAAACCATTATTCAGATTAATCGTACACATACACTTCCGGCTTATGGTCTGTTATTAGTTGGTCCGGCAGGAACAGGAAAATCACAGATTGCTTATGCGGTTGCCCGTATCTTAAAATTGCCGTGGACAACGCTTGATATGAGCTCTATCAATGACCCGGAACAGCTGACAGGAAGTTCCCGTGTATATGCAAATGCGAAACCTGGAATCATTATGGAAGCTTTTGCAATGTCGGGAGAGTCAAATCTGGTCTTTATTATCAATGAACTGGATAAAGCAGCCTCTGGAAAGGGAAATGGAAATCCGGCAGACGTGCTTTTAACACTGCTTGATAATCTTGGATTTACGGATAATTATATTGAATGTCTGATTCCGACAGTAGGGGTTTATCCGATTGCAACGGCAAATGATAAGTCACAGATTAGTGCACCATTGATGTCTCGTTTTGCGGTAATTGATATTCCAGATTATACACCGGAAGAGAAAAAGATTATCTTTTCTAAATTTGCACTCCCAAAAGTGCTTAGAAGAATGAGTATGAAAGAAAGTGAATGTATTGTGACAGAAGAAGCTTTAGATATGGTAATTAAACTGCATGAAAATACAAGTGGAATTCGTGACTTAGAACAGGCAGCGGAACATATTGCAGCAAATGCACTTTATCAAATCGAGGTAAATCATGTATCTAAAGTAGTATTTGACGCTGAAATGGTAAGAAGCCTGCTGTCATAAAAAGAAAAATGAAACAATTAAAAACAAGAATGGGTACATTTGAGATTGATACATACAAAGTTCCAAAAGAGTATCAGTGCTATGGCATAGAGACAATTTCGAGAACAAATGACACACATTGGAGTGTCTGCACAATCAGCCAGTCTGTGAAGGTGAATGACAAAGTTTATAGTCCTGTTTTATATCAAAGCTGTATGCATCCAGAACAGGTTACGATTTATCCACTTAAAGTAGAACAGGATGGAGAGAAGATAACGTTTGTCACTCGTTATGATAAGGCAGAATATAATCTGAAAGAAAAAGAGATAAAAGCCGAATTTTGTATGTGGTATCCAAAGCTAAAAAAGAAAAGATGTAATCCATGTCAAAATTGTGGAAGATGTTAAAAAAACGGTCATTTATGTTAGTTAAATGGCCGTTTTTATGGAAATGGAGAGTATAAAATGATTACGCTAAACGATTATCTATATGATGGAGATACGATTTTTCGCATTTTGCAAAAATATATCGATGATTTAAAAAAAAGTGCAAAAGAAAATCAAAATGAAATTGACCGGATTCACAGTCATTTTTTAATTCAGATTCGTGAACTCCTTGAACATAATGATTTCTTGACGGCACAGTCCCAGAAAATCCGTGAATTTTATAAATATATGGCAAAGGAATATCCATATCTTGCTTTTACTTTTAAGGGAAGAATCAAATCTTTGATTCGGGCGGAGGAAAAATTCAACAGTTATGTGATGGAATATATTTATGAATATTATTCCGAACATCAGGTTTATCCGCCAGTCTCCGAATTAAAAAAGAAATTAAGCTGTTTTCGAGATTTGATTGCCTATCGAATTGTAATTTCTATGCCGAAATGTCATTTTAAAAGTGAACAGGAAAGAAGAGATGCTGAATTAAACTGTTTGTATGAGATTGCAAATGTACTGCCGGAATTTTTAGAGGAGCGTGGATTTACAGCAGAGCCTGCAAATGGTGTGCAGGAAAGCTGTTCATCTTTATTAAATCCGGAAGTGAAGCCTTATTACAGGGATTATGTATCTAATCATGAAGAAAATGAGTATCAGTCTCTTCACATTACATTTTATGATAATAGTTCACGAAGTTATATGGAAGTACAGCTTCGGACCAAGATGATGGATGATGTGGCTGAAATTGGAGCAGCAAATCATCGAGTATATGAAAAAAAGCAGGAAAAAGAACGAAGAAAAAGAAACCAGATTCCGAAAGGCGAATGTCTGTATTTTGATGAGGCATATGAACGAGGGATGCGTCTTTTGGAACTGGATTTATCAAAACTTGACGTAAATATGTTCTCAGCAGTTGATAACAGGTTGATTAATGATGGATGTGGATTGTACAGAGGACGCTTGATTCTTCCTTATGAGCATTTATCAAGATTTCAAAATGATTTAATTGACTGAAAATGGGAATAAAAAGAGGATAAATTATGCAGACCAAAAAAAGAAAAAATTCAGAAAAACAAAAAATAAGAGGTTTCTTATTTGCATTGTTTGGTGGGATTTTATGGGGATTTTCCGGAACATGTGGACAGTACCTGTTTACATTTGAAGATTTAGATTCGGAATGGCTGACAGTAACAAGAATGTTATTTAGCGGAATTATTTTGCTTGGTGTATCTGCCATCAGTCATCGGGAAGAAATGGCTGCAGTCTGGAAAAACAAAAAAGATGCAATAAGACTTGTCTTATTTGCAATTTTGGGACTTACCAATTGTCAATATATGTATTTGACTGCAATTGCTTATTCGAATGCGGGAACGGCTACTGTATTGCAGTATTTAGGTCCGGCTTTGATTATGATTATCTCCTGCGTGATGGGAAGGAGGCTTCCCTCGAAAAAAGAACTGGGTGCAATCTTGCTTGCGATTACCGGAACGTTTCTGCTTGCAACACATGGAAATCCAGGAACACTTGTAATTTCGAAAGAGGGATTATTCTGGGGACTGAGTTCCGCAGTCGCACTGGTACTTTATACAATGCTGCCAGGAAATTTAATTAGTCGTTATGGAAGTACCGTAATTGTTGGTTTTGGCATGATGATAGGTGGTATTTTCTTATTTTTTGTATTTGGATATTGGAATTACAAAATTGCTTTTCATTTACCACTTGTTTTAGGTGTAGGAGCAATTGTTTTGATTGGGACCGCACTTGCATTTACACTGTATTTACAAGGGGTGAGCGATATCGGCTCGGTAAAGGCAAGTATGATTGCATGTGTAGAGCCAGTATCAGCCACCATTATTTCCGCATTATGGTTAAAGACAAAATTTACAGGAATTGATATCGTGGGGCTTATAGCAATTTTAACAGCTGTATTATTATTAAGCAAAAAAGATAATAGCAGAGTAAAGACTTTGTCAGTTGAATAAGAAAATAAAAAAATTTTGTTTATAGATTATCGGCCGGAACAAATCTGATATACTGTATTTTAGAATACACGCACACGATTAGTTTGAACTCACCGACTTGTTTTTAAAAATGACACAAAAAATCAGACAAAAAACAGAAAAAAATCAGCAAAATACACAAAAAACTCTTGCTCTATAAAAAACGATACGGTATAATAAATATAAATAGGGGAATAAAAAAATGTAATATCGTGAAGATATATAACCTAATAAAGGAGGAAACGGAATGTTAGACCAATCATACTATGAAAAGGCGGATGCGATTATTGAACAGTATGGTCGTAAGCCTGCCTCACTGATTCCGATTATGCAGGATATTCAGGCAGAATACCGTTATTTGCCAGGAGAGCTGTTAAAGTATGTGGCAGATGAAATCGGAGTCACCCGTTCAAGAGCGTACAGTGTAGCAACTTTTTATGAAAACTTTTCTTTTGATGCAAAAGGAAAATATATCATTAAGGTGTGTGATGGTACAGCCTGTCATGTTAGAAAATCTCAGCCGGTAAAAGATGCAATTGTAAAAGAACTGGGATTAGAGGGGAAAAAATGTACAACAGAGGACATGATGTTTACCGTAGAGACCGTATCTTGTCTTGGCGCATGCGGATTAGCACCAACTATGATGGTAAATGAAGATGTCCATCCAAAGATGACACCGGATAAGGCTGTAAAATTAATCAGAGAATTAAGAGGGGGGAATCAGGAATGAGTATTGCAAGCAAAGAAGACCTGTTGAACAAGCAAAAAGAAGCTCAGGAAAAGATTGATTCTTACACCTGTCGTATTCTTGTCTGTTCAGGAACCGGATGTGTGGCTTCCGGCTCACAGAAAATTTATGATGAAATGGTGAAGCTCTGTGAAGGATTAGATAATGTAGAAGTCAGCATGCAGAAAGACGTACCGCATATTGGTACAGTAAAAACAGGCTGTCAGGGACTTTGCGAATTAGGACCGTTAGTTCGTATTGAACCACAGCATTTACAATATGTGCATGTCCAGATTGAGGATTGTAAAGAGATTGTAGAAAAAACTGTTTTAAAAGGCGAGCCGATTGAACGGCTGTTTTATAAACATGAGGAAAAACCATGTGAACATCCGGAAGATATTCCGTTTTTGAATCAGCAGACCAGAATTGTACTAGAGCATTGTGGGAATATTGATGCGGAATCTATTGATGAATACATTGCCGCTGGTGGTTTTCAGGCGGTTGTAAAGGCATTTTTTGAGATGACACCGGAAGAAGTCATTGATGAAATTACAAAATCCGGAATCCGTGGCCGAGGCGGTGCCGGTTTCCCAATGGGTAAAAAATGGAGTCAGGTGGCACGAATTGAATCCGATGTAAAATATGTTGTTTGTAATGGTGATGAAGGTGACCCTGGAGCATTTATGGATGGCTCCGTTATGGAAGGTGACCCTTATAAATTAATGGAAGGTATGATTATTGCTGCTTATGCGGTTGGCGCTCATGATGGTTATATTTATGTGCGTGCGGAATATCCGCTTTCTGTTGCAAGGTTAAAACTGGCAATCGCTCAGGCAGAAGAATATGGTCTTTTAGGAGATAACATCTTAGGTTCAGGTGTGAACTTCCATTTACATATCAACCGTGGAGCAGGAGCATTTGTTTGTGGTGAAGGTTCTGCCCTGACAGCATCAATTGAGGGTAAACGAGGAATGCCTCGTGTAAAGCCACCTCGTACCGTAGAAAAAGGTCTTTGGGAAAAACCAACCGTTTTAAATAACGTTGAAACTTATGCAAATGTAGCCAGAATCATTTTAGATGGTTCAGACTGGTATCGTTCAATTGGAACAGAAGGCAGTTCAGGAACAAAGACATTTTCTTTAACCGGAGCAATTGAAAATACAGGTCTGATTGAAGTTCCGATGGGAACAACTCTTCGTCAGATTATTTATGATATTGGTGGCGGTATTAAAAAAGGAGCCGCATTTAAGGCTGTTCAGATTGGTGGACCATCTGGTGGATGCCTGGTAGAAAAACATTTGGATGAACCGCTTGATTTTGACTCTGTTAAGAAGTTTAATGCGATTATCGGTTCCGGTGGTCTGGTTGTTATGGATGAAAATACCTGCATGGTAGATGTGGCAAAATTCTTTATGGGATTTACACAGAGAGAATCCTGTGGAAAATGTGGTCCATGTCGAATCGGAACAAAACGTATGCTTGAACTGCTTGAAAAAATTACAGGTGGTAAAGGTGAAATGAAAGACCTGGACAAACTGGAGGAAACGGCGAAATTTATTCAGTCTCGTTCCCTTTGTGGACTTGGTAAGAGTGCACCGCTTCCGGTTATCAGTACACTGCAAAATTTCCGTGACGAATATGAAGAGCATATCGTAGAAGGAAAATGCCGTGCTCATGTTTGTGAGGTAATGAAAGTTTATACGATTGACCCTGAAAAATGTAAGGGATGTACAAAATGTGCACGTAATTGTCCGGTTAGTGCAATTACGGGAGAAAAGAAAGAACCGCATATCATTGACCAGATTAAATGTATTAAATGTGGTACTTGTATGGAAAACTGTGTATTTGATGCAATCAGTATAAGCTAAGAAATCAGTGTATTGAAAAAAAGAAAAGGAGGAGGATGACATGATTCATTTGATGATTGATGGAAATCCTGTTGAAGTGGAGAAAGGCACAACCATCCTTCATGCAGCGAAAAAGATAGGAGTCAAGATTCCTACATTGTGTTACATAGAAAATTTACTGCCGGACGGTTCCTGCCGTTTATGTGTAGTGGAAGTAAAAAATAACGGAAGAACAAAAATTGATACGGCTTGTACTTTACAGGCATCAGAGGGCGATGAAGTCTTTACAATGTCTGAAAAAGTAATCCAGTCAAGAAAACAGACTCTGGATTTACTCTTATCAGACCATAATATTCATTGTTTCTCCTGTGAGGGGAACGGAGATTGTAAGCTTCAGGATTATGCTTATGAGTATGGTTTGGATTGTTCCAGTTATGAAGGTGAAAAGAGCGGTGGAGAAATTGATGATTCCAATAAGTTTTTTACTTATGACCCGAGCCTTTGTATTTTATGCCACAGATGTGTCAATACCTGTAATGAAATCGTAGGAAGAGGCGCAATTGCCACAATGGAAAGAGGATTCCAGTCTATTATTGGAAATGGAGAAGGCAAATGGGCTGATGGTACTTGTGAATCCTGTGGTAACTGTGTTCAGGCTTGTCCGACAGGCGCTCTTACTATGAAGCGCAGAAAGAAATACCGTGCTTATCAGGTAGAAAAGAAAGTGTTGACAACTTGTCCACATTGTGCAACTGGATGCCAGTATTATCTGTTAGTAAAAGATGGAAAAATTGTGGATACAGAGGCGTATGATGGACCATCCAATAAAGGTCTGCTCTGCGTAAAAGGGCGAAGTGGAAGCTTTGATTTTGTACACCATCCATCAAGAATTACTGACCCATTAATTAAAAATAAAGAAACCGGTGAATTTGAAAAAGCAACATGGGATGAAGCGCTTGATCTGGTTGCATCCAAATTTATGGAAATCAAAAAGAAATATGGAACAGAATCTTTAGCTGGTTTTGCATGTTCCCGTTCACCGAATGAAGATATTTACATGGTACAGAAAATGGTTCGTACCTGTTTTGGAAACAATAATACCGATAACTGTGCCCGTGTATGTCACTCTGCTTCTGTAGCAGGTCTGGCTATGACACTTGGTTCAGGTGCAATGACCAACCCGATTGAAGATATCACAAAGAAACCGGATGTCATTATGCTGGTTGGTTCGAATCCTGAAGAAGCGCACCCTGTTGTTGGGATGCAGATTCGTCAGGCAGTTCAGAGAGGATGCAAACTGATTGTAGTAGACCCGCGTGATATCGGTCTTGCAAAACATGCAGATATTCATCTGAAATTAAAACCTGGTACAAATGTTGCATTTGCAAATGGTATTATGAATGTCATTATTTCTGAGGGACTTCAGGACGATAAATTTATCGCTGAGCGAACCGAAGGCTATGAAAAAATCAAAGAAATCGTAAAAGATTATACACCGGAACGAGTTGCCCAGATTTGTCATATTGATGCAGAAGATTTAAGAAAAGCAGCAATTATGTATGCAAAAGCAAAGATGGCACCAATTATTTACTGTCTTGGTGTAACCGAACATTCAACCGGTACAGAAGGCGTTATGTCGATGTCAAATATGGCTCTTTTGGTTGGTAAATTAGGACGGGAAGGCTGTGGAGTGAATCCGCTTCGTGGTCAGAATAACGTGCAGGGAGCCTGCGATATGGGTGCTTCACCAACGGATTTCCCAGGATATCAGAAAGTGGCAAATCCAGATGTTGTTGCGAAGTTTGAAAAAGCATGGAATACCAAGTTAAATCCAAATCCGGGACTTCATGCAACAGATGTATTCCCGGCAGCAATCAGAGGAGAAATTAAGGGACTGTATATTTATGGAGAAGACCCTGTTGTAACAGACCCGGATACGCATCATATTATTAAAGCACTGGAAAGTCTGGACTTCTTTGTTATTCAGGAATTATTTATGACAGAGACCGCGGCTTATGCAGATGTTATTCTTCCTGGTGTCAGCTATGCGGAAAAAGAAGGAACATTTACCAACACAGAACGTCGTGTACAGCGTGTGCGTAAAGCAGTAACAATTCCTGGCAATGCAAGATTAGATACCGATATTATCATTGATTTGATGAATCGTATGGGTTATCCTCAGCCGCATCTGACCTCAGCACAGATTATGGATGAAGTAGCATCTGTGACACCATCCTTTGGAGGAATCAGTCATGCACGTCTTGACAGTGAAGAAGTTGGGGGAAAAGGGCTTCAGTGGCCATGTCTGACAAAAGACCATCCGGGTACTCCGATTATGCATGTTGGTAAATTTGCAAGAGGTCTTGGCTGGTTCTATCCGGCAGAATATATTCCGTCAGCAGAACTTCCGGATGAAGAATATCCGATTATTCTGATGACTGGACGTATTTTATATCACTATACAACAAGAGCGATGACCGGAAAAACTCCGGAACTGATGGAGATTGAAGGAAAATCCTTTATTGAAATGAATGTGGAAGATGCAGAAGCACTTGGCATTAAGAATGGAGATAAAGTTCGTCTGACTTCCAGACGTGGTCAGATTGAATCTACGGCTCGTGTTGGTACAAAAGTATCAAAAGGAGAGTCCTGGATGCCATTCCACTTCCCGGATGGAAATGCAAACTGGCTGACAAATGCGGCGCTTGATAAGTATGCAAGAATTCCGGAATATAAAGTATGTGCAATTCGCATTGAAAAAGCGTAGTACAGCAAACTTAAGTTTCTGCTGTAGCAGTAGTAGAACTGGTTATAAAATATAAAAAAATGGGGGATATTCTCATAAGCGGTAAAGAGAATATCTCCCGTTTTTGCATCAAATGATTATTTTTATACAAAAACGTGGTCAAGGTTGAGCTTTTTTTGTTACTATGCTACAATAATTTCAAAATCAAAATAAGAGAAATTTTGAAAATAAAAAGATAAGAGGAAAAGACGATGAAATGTATTAAGACAACAGAGGCAGTAGGTCATGTACTCTGCCATGATATTACGCGGATTGTAAAAGATGTGGTAAAAGATACTGCATTCAGAAAAGGACATATTGTAGAAGAGAAGGATATTCCGGTACTTTTATCGCTTGGAAAAGATAATTTATATGTATGGGAAAAAGATGAGAATACTCTGCATGAAAATGAAGCAGCTCAGATTCTCTGTGACGTATGTATCAATGACAATATGCATCCGTCCGATGTAAAAGAGGGTAAAATTGAATTGATTGCAGACTGCGATGGAGTATTTCAGGTAGATGTAAAGAGACTGGATGCTATCAATGAGATTGATGAAATTATGATTGCAACCAGGCATACAAACTTTCCGGTAAAAAAAGGAGACCGTCTGCTGGGAACAAGAGTTATTCCGCTTGTGATTGCAAAAGAGAAAATGGAACAGGTGAAAAAAACAGCAGGGGAGACTCCGCTGGTTTCTTTAACTCCATACAAGAAAAAGACGGTTGGAATTGTGACAACAGGAAATGAGGTCTACTATGGAAGGATTAAAGATACATTTACACCGGTTATCATTGAAAAAATGAAAGAGTACAAAATTGAAGTATGTGGTCATATCGTATGTAATGATGATATGGAAAAAATCACAAAAGCAATTTTAGAATTAAAGGAAAAAGGGGCAGAGATGATTGTCTGTACCGGAGGAATGAGTGTAGATCCTGATGATAAAACTCCAGGAGCAATCAAGGCAACAGGCGCAAGGATTGTTTCTTATGGAGCACCGGTGCTTCCAGGTGCAATGTTTTTACTATCTTACTTAGAAGATGGAACACCGGTTATGGGACTTCCAGGGTGTGTAATGTATGCAAAGGCAACGGTATTTGATTTGGTTTTACCAAGAATTGCAGCAGGAATTGAAGTGACAAAAAAAGATTTGGCACACATGGGAAATGGCGGATTTTGCTTAGGATGTAAAGAATGTCATTATCCAAACTGCAGTTTTGGAAAAGGTGTTTAAAATAATCAAGTATAAAAAGATTTCGAGAGCACATTAAGAAAAAAGGGGGAAATGACATGGAAAATCTGACGGTAGAAGAGGCACTTGAACAGTTATTATGTCATACAAAAGAAATAGAAGAAACGGAAGAGATATCGTTGCTTTTGGCAAGAGGAAGAATTCTTGCCAAAGATGAAAAAGCAGAGTTTGATAATCCGCCATTTAACCGTTCTCCGGTAGACGGATATGCCTGTCATTTTGAAGATTTAAGTGAAGCAAAAAGTGATACACCAGTGTGTTTAAAAATAATAGAGGAAATAGATGCAGGTCAATATTCTGATCGGGAAGTAAAATTGGGAGAGGCTGTTCGTATTATGACAGGAGCAGCCATTCCGGCAGGATGTGACTGTTGTGTAAGACAGGAAGACACTGATTATGGAGAAGATACGGTAAAGATTTTTAAAAGTAAAAAGAAATGGCAAGACTATTGCTTTCAAGGAGAGGATTTTAAGAAAGATACCGTATTATTAAAAAAAGGTACAAAAATCGGTTTTGTTGAAACTGGAATCCTTGCGAGTATGGGCAGAGCAAAAGTTTTAGTAAAAAGAAAAGTAAAAGCTGCTGTTTTAACGACCGGAGATGAAGTTATGACTCCGGGGCAACCTTTGCTTCCGGGAAAGATTTATAACTCAAACCAGAGCCTGCTGGCGACTCGTCTGTTGGATTTTGATGTAGAACTGGTACGTATTGATACGATTCAGGATGAACCACAGAAAATGGCAGAGGCAATCAAAGAAATCGCAGGACAGGTAGATTTAATCGTAACAACAGGAGCTGTATCGGTAGGCAAGAAAGATATTATGCATGAGGCACTTCGTCTGATTGGGGCAGAGCGAATTTTCTGGAGGGTATTAATGAAACCGGGAATGCCAACTTTGTTTTCGGTATATCATGATGTTCCGATTGTCAGTCTTTCTGGAAATCCATTTGGTGTGGCGGTCAGCGTAGATGTACTGATTCGACCAATGTTACATAAAATGACACAGGATGAAACACTTGCGATTGTACATAAAAAATGTGTATTAAAAAATGAATTCAGTAAGAAAATCAAAGGGAGACGATATGTACGTGCTTTTGTAGACGAAACTGGAGTTATGATTCCATGTGGACTTCATTCCAATGGAGTTCTTGCGACAATGGCAGGATGTAACTGTCTGATTGATATGCAGGAGGGAAGGCCAGGGATTCATGCAGGAGAAGAGGCAGAAGTGCTTTTGTTGTAGATTCGATTTGACTTAAAATTTGATTTTTGGATTTTGACATTAAAATGAGATTACAGAAAAACCGGATAAAAGAAAATGAAAGCAGAAAGAACACAGAAAAAACAGTTTATACTGGCAGTAAGCGGAGTAAAAAACTCAGGGAAGACTACGTTAATTACAAAAATATTGCCCCTTTTAAAGGCGAAAGGCTTGAATGTGGCGGTTATCAAGCATGATGGACATGATTTTGAAGCAGATGTTCCGGAAACAGACAGCTGGAATTTTGCAAAGGCAGGTGCAGATGGTACTCTTGTGTTTTCAAAGACGAAATATATGATGATTCATTATGATACGGTATTACCAGAAGAAGATCTACTTGCTAGTTTCCCGAGAGCAGATATTATTTTGCTGGAGGGATTTAAATATTCAAATTACTCAAAAATCGAACTCATACGAAAAGGCAACTCGGCAAAATCTGTGTGTGATAGTAAAAAGCTGTTAGGAATTGTGACAGATTTTAAAAAAGAGGAATTAAAAGAACAAAAAATATTAGAAACAGAGAAATGGGAGAAACAGATAAAGATTTTTGATTTAAATCAAGCAGGGTCTTTGGCAGAATGGATTTATCAATTATGGGAAGAAATCCAGAAAAGATAATCTGAAAAAAGTGAAAAGGAGCAGTAAATCAAATGGAAGAGCACAACAGTATGACAGAAAATAAAAGAGAGACAAAACTTGGGGTAAAAACGAAGCTTGTCATTACAAAAACAGAAGATTTTTTTGGACCGGGACTGTTTCATCTTCTTCAGTTTATTGATGAAACTGGTTCGATTCATGCGGCATCAAAAAAGATGAAAATTTCTTATTCAAAATGCTGGAAATTGTTAAATCGTGCGGAAGAGCAGATGGGATTTCAGTTTTTAAATCGTTACAATGGTGGTCCACATGGAGGAACTTCGATCCTTACAGAAGAGGGTAGAGAATTTATAAAACGATATGAGGAAATGTTGGAAGAAGTAAAACAGATAAGTCAGAATGTATTTGAAAAATATTTTGACAGTTATCAGTAAAAATGACAGGGTGTCTTTTCTTTATTTGAACGCAGATAAACATTCCCCCACTGCTTAGTGCTCTGCGCACTTGAAGTGGGGGAATGCTTCTGTCAGTGGGAGTTGAAAGCTCCCACTGACAGATCGCAAAGCGACTGCGTTCATGAGCAAGTAGCGAAGTGGATTGCGAATGTCCGCTTTACAGCACCCTGTCTATTTAATCGAATCAAGAAAAACCTTCGATTCAAAAATTTTTGTTTGACAAAGACTTAAGAAAATACTTTCATGCGATCTCGCCGTGCAGCACAAATTAAAGTTAAATGATATTCTTTCGCAAGTTCAATCGCTTCTACAGTAGGAGAAGCTTTACTGGCAAGAATTGGAATTTGTGCATAAATCGCTTTCATTGCCATGTCGGTTGGGATTCGACCGCTTGAATAAACGATGCATTCGCGTAAATCAATTTGATTTCTAAGTGCATAACCGATCGCTTTATCAAGCGCATTATGCCGGCCGATATCTTCACAGGAAAATAAAATCTGACCGTTTCTTGCAAGCAAACAGCTGTGAGTGGCGAAAGTTGTGCTGTGAAGCGGCATGCCATCAGCAAAGGCATCTGCCATCTGAAAAATCCAGTCGGGTTTCCAGTTAATAGAAGGTACAGTCTTTGGAGTTTGTCCGGAAACAAAATAATCATTTAAAATATGGTTTCCGGTGCAGCAGGTAGGAGTGATTTCTATAAAAAGATTGTTTTCGATATTTTGCGGAAGTGTTTTCGATGTTCTGTTTAAATAAACCTTTGCCCGTTTTCCATATTCGCAGATATAAATCTGTTCGATATCGGAGATGGAATCAATAATTCGTTCCGTTAAAAGCCGACCAAGAACTAATTCTGTCAGATACTGCGGGAGACAAACGAGTTTCATCGTTAAATGGTCATTTAAATAGACGTCAATCAGATGCTCTTTTAAAATTTGTTCCTGTTTTGAAATAAGTTGTCCATTACGGCTGATAAACCGGTATTCTTTTGTTTCTAATAATGGTAAATCGTGGTATTGTTCGTTAATATACATAATTTCTCCAATGCAAAAAAGAGTTCTTTTATTCATGTTTTCTATGTGTTATGATAATAGTATAACAGAAATGTCTTTGCTTCAAAAGAGGGAAAATATAAAAAAAGCAGAGAACAAAGGAGGATTTGTTTTAGATGGGAAAAATAATAGCTGTCAATATCAGTGAGAAGAAAGGGACACAAAAAAAGAATGTGCATCGTGCAAAATTAATTGAAGAATTTGGAATTGAAAATGACGCACATGCGGGAAAATGGCATCGTCAGGTCAGCCTTCTTTCTTATGAAAAAATAGAGGAATTTAAAGCAAAAGGTGCGCCGATTGATGATGGTGCATTTGGAGAGAACTTAATCGTAAGCGGATATGATTTAAAAAGTCTTCCGGTTGGAACAAGATTTCGCTGTGGAGAGGTGTTGCTGGAAGTTACTCAGATTGGAAAACAATGTCACAGTGGCTGTGAAATTTTCAAAATTATGGGAGATTGTATTATGCCAAGAGAAGGTATTTTTACAAGAGTGCTTCATGGAGGAATCATTGAAGAGGGGGATGAGATTCATATAGAAGAAGAAACGGATGGAGAAACAGAAAAGTAAATTATGAAAGATAAATATGGACGAGAAATTGATTACTTGAGAATTTCAATTACAGATCGATGTAATTTGAGATGTGTTTATTGTATGCCGGAAGATGGAATCTGTCAGGTTTCTCACAAAGAAATTTTAACTTATGATGAGATTCAAAGAATCTGTTCCTGTATTACAACGCTTGGAATAAAAAAAATAAAACTGACCGGCGGAGAACCGCTCACAAGAAAAAATTGTTCGACTCTGGTAAGAACGTTAAAAGAACTTCCGGAGATTGAAAAAGTAACATTGACAACGAATGGAATGTTATTGAAAGAACAGATACAAGAGTTGGCAGAGGCTGGGATTGATAACATTAATATCAGTCTGGACACTGTGGATAAAGCAAAGTTTGAGAAAATTACCAGAAGAAAAGGACTTTCTAAAGTGTTGGAAGGATTGGAAGAAGCTTTAAAATATCCCAATATAGGTCTGAAAATTAATTGTGTTCCGGTAGTTGAAGAACCTGAAAATCTGGTGGCAGTTGCCAAACTTGCAAAAGAATATCCGATACATGTCCGGTTTATAGAAATGATGCCGATTGGTTATGGAAAAGAATTTTTATTTCGAGGAGAAAGTGAAATCTGTGAAATTTTAGAAAAAGCTTATGGCAGAATGACTCCAATTTCAATGAGGTATGGAAACGGACCATGCCATTATTATGAAATTTCCGGATTTTTAGGAAAAATCGGATTTATCAGTGCAATGACCCATAAATTCTGTGACCAGTGCAATCGTGTCAGAATGACAGCAGAGGGATATTTAAAAGCCTGTCTGCAGTACCAGACAGGAATCAGTTTAAAAGATTTAATCCGAAATGGATGTACGGATGAAGAATTAACACAAGCAATGAAAAAAGTGATATGGGAAAAGCCGGTTGGGCATCATTTTACCTCAGGGAACATTGAAGAAGACGAGATGAAACTGATGTCACAGATAGGTGGCTGAAGGCGAAATAAAAAGGCGTGTTTGTCGGAGAGGAGTAAAAATGAGAGCAGCAATTATTACATCCAGTGATTCTGGATATGCAAAAGAAAGAGAAGATAAAAGCGGTCCGGTGATTCGTGAAATTTTGGAGGCAAATGGATATGAAGTCGTTCATGCCATTTTACTTCCGGATGAAAGAGAAATGCTTGCAAAAGAGATGAAAAGAATTGCAGACGAAGCGATTGCAGAATTGATTGTAACGACAGGTGGAACCGGATTTTCAAAAAGAGATTGTATGCCAGAGGCAACAAAAGATATTATAGAAAGGGAAGTACCGGGAATTCCGGAAGCAATGCGTGCTTACAGTATGACAATTACGCCAAGAGCCATGTTAAGCCGTGCCGCAGCAGGAATCCGAAAAGGTACTTTGATTGTCAATCTTCCGGGAAGTCCAAAAGCGGTAAGAGAAAGTCTGGAATATATTATTCCGGCTCTGGAGCATGGATTACAGATTTTAACCGGGGAGGCATCAAACTGTGCCAGAAAATAAAATTGCTTTGGTGATTTTAGCCGGTGGAAAGAGCAGTCGCATGGGACGTGAAAAAAGTGATTTGATTTTGAATGGAAATACTTTTTTGGAGATACAGATAGAAAAAGGAAAACAGCTTGGAATCAAAAAAATTTATATTTCCGGTTATAAGGGAGTGCGCTGTACGGAAGAAATTGTAATGGATCGTATCAAAAACCGAGGACCGCTTGGAGGATTGGAAGCCTGCTTTAGAAAAGCATCAGAAGAGGGCTTTTCGCATTGTCTGGTATTAGGTGTAGATACTCCGCTTGTTCCAAAAGAAGAATTAAAAAGTTTAGTTGACAAGGCACAAAAAGAAAGTGAAAACAGAGCGGTTCTACTTCGACATGCCGAAAAAGAGGAATCCTTGATGTCAGTGTATGAAAGTAGTTTATATCAGGAAATAGCGCAGTTTCTGGAAACGGGGCAGGCATCTGTTTTTCGCTTTTTAAATCAGGTTGGTTATGACTGTTATGATACACAGGCAGAAGAATGGTATTTTACCAATATTAATGAACCGGATGTGTATCAGGAAATCTGTAAAAAAGAGCAGAAAATCTGAATTCGGTTAGAAGAAAGGATTTAACTGAATCAGATAAGTCGAGATAGTGGTTATTTTTTGTATGCTGTACTGGAAATGGTGAAATAGAAAGGATGATAAGATGATTGATTTACATTTACACTTAGATGGCTCTTTGAATCCGAAAAACATGTTTTGGATGGCAGAAATGTCAGGTGTGAAACTATCGTTTACAGAAGAAAACGAATTAAAAAAACAGATGATGGTAGAGCCGGATTGTAAAAATCTCGGAGATTATTTAGAAAAATTTGATTTACCGCTTCAGGTATTACAGACAAAAGAATGTCTGGAGTATGCAGTCTATGAATTACTAAAAGAATTACAAGCGCAGGGACTTTGTTATGCAGAAATCCGCTTTGCGCCACAACTTCACCAACAAAGAAACTTAACACAAAAAGAAGTGGTAGAGTCGGCAGTCAAAGGACTCGAAAAAGCGATGAAAGAATTTCCGATAGAAGCACAGCTGATTTTATGTTGTATGCGTGGAGAGACGAATCATGCTGAGAATTTAGAAACAGTTAAAACCGCAAAAGAATTTTTAGAAAAGGGTGTCTGTGCAGTTGATTTGGCGGGAAATGAGTCGGCTTATCCGACAAAAATGTTTGAAGATGTATTTTTACTGGCAAAAGAACAAAATGTGCCGATTATTATTCATGCAGGAGAGGCTGCAGGTGCAGAAAGTGTAGAAGAAGCATTAGCGTGTGGGGCTGTCAGAATTGGTCATGGAATTCATTCAATAGAAAGTCCAAAGCTTTTAAAGCGATTAAAAGCAGAAAAAATATATCTGGAATTATGTTATTCCAGCAATCTTCAGACACAAGCTGTAAAAAATTCCTGTGAGTATCCGCTTATAGAATTTTTAAAAAAAGGAATTTTAGTGACGATTAATACTGATAATATGACGGTTTCGAATACTTCGTTAAAAAGAGAGTATCAGTTATTAAAAGAAACATTTCAGCTTTCGGAGGAAATGCTGCTTCAGCTTGCAGAAAACAGCGTAGAAGCGGCATTTCTGCCACTAAAAAAGAAAGTAAAATTAGAGCAGAAAGTAAAACAGGAATTTTTGAAATGGCTGAGTACAGAGAGAATTTAATGAGGTAGGTGCGATTAAAGGAAAACTGCTGGATGTCGATGCCCAGTGGGTAAAAGTGGAAACACCGAAAAAAGGAACACAGCTGATTAACCGGAATATGATTCGTAATATTACCTTTGATAAGTAGAATGAAAAATACAAATCAGGAGTAAAAATTTCAACGAGCAGGAAACAGTAATGTCAATGTTGCGTGGATTTTGGAAGTAGGAGAACAGTTCGAATATATGTATCGGCTGTTCTTTTTCTTTTAAGCGTGAAAGCGGAGAGGTTTTTCTTGTGTATAGTATAGCATTAGCGTATAATAAAACCAGATTGTCTGCATACGTTTAATTGATAGACTCTCGGAGTCTTTATTATAAATACAAAGAAAGTTCAGAATGGGGATTCGTAATGAAAAAGAAAAAATGGAATAAAATACTGGCTGTGCTTTTGGCAATGGTGACGGCAGTATCACTTTTGTCAGGATGTGGCGGAAAGAGCGCAGAAAAAGAAGATGCAGAAACAATAACGGTGTATTTATGGAGTACAAATCTGTATGAAAAATATGCACCATACATTCAGGAACAGCTTCCGGATATCAATGTTGAATTTGTAGTAGGGAATAATGATCTGGATTTCTACAAGTTCCTTGAGGAAAACGGTGGATTGCCAGATATTATAACCTGCTGTCGTTTTTCACTGCATGATGCAAGTCCTATGAAAGATAGTCTGATGGATCTTTCCACAACCAATGTGGCAGGTGCTGTCTATGATACATACCTCAGGAATTTTATGAATGAGGATGGAAGTGTAAACTGGCTTCCGGTGTGTGCGGATGCACATGGTTTTGTAGTCAACAAGGATCTTTTTGAAAAGTATGATATTCCTCTGCCAACTGATTATGAAAGCTTTGTTTCTGCCTGTCAGGTATTTGAAGAGATGGGAATCCGTGGTTTTGCCGCAGACTATTATTATGATTACACCTGTATGGAAACACTGCAGGGTTTGTCAGCGTCAGAGTTATCTTCTGCAGACGGACGCAGATGGCGTACCACCTACAGTGATCCGGATAGTACAAAGCGAGAAGGTCTGGACAGTACCGTCTGGCCGGAGGCTTTTGAACGTATGGAGCAGTTTATTCAGGATACCGGGTTAAGTCAGGATGACCTGGATATGAATTATGATGATATAGTTGAGATGTACCAAAGTGGCAAGCTTGCCATGTACTTTGGCAGTTCTTTCGGAGTAAAAATGTTTCAGGATCAGGGCATTAACACAACCTTTCTTCCGTTCTTTCAGGAAAACGGTGAAAAGTGGCTGATGACAACCCCATATTTCCAGGTGGCTTTAAACCGTGACCTGACAAAGGATGAAACACGCCGAAAGAAAGCAATGGAAGTATTGAGCACAATGCTTTCTGAGGATGCACAGAACCGGATCATTAGTGAGGGACAGGATATGTTAAGCTACAGTCAGGATGTAGATATGCAGCTTACGGAATATCTGAAAGATGTGAAATCTGTGATCGAAGAAAATCATATGTATATCCGCATTGCGTCAAATGACTTTTTTTCGATTTCCAAGGATGTAGTTTCTAAGATGATCTCAGGAGAATATGATGCAGAGCAGGCCTATCAGTCATTTAATTCTCAGCTTCTTGAGGAAAAAGCCACTTCTGAAAATGTAGTATTGAATTCACAGAAATCTTATTCCAACCGCTTTCATAGCAGTGGAGGTAATGCAGCCTATTCGGTTATGGCAAATACTCTGCGTGGCATTTATGGTACGGATGTGCTAATCGCAACTGGAAACAGCTTTACGGGAAGCGTGCTGAAAGCTGGCTATACAGAAAAAATGGCAGGTGATATGATCATGCCAAATGTTCTGTTGGCTTACAATAGTAAGATGAGTGGAGCTGAGCTGAAAGAGACAGTTAGAAATTTTGTAGAAGGCTACCAGGGGGGATTTATTCCGTTTAATCGTGGTTCCCTTCCTGTGGTCAGCGGCATTTCAGTGGAAGTCAAAGAAACAGCTGATGGTTATACATTGAGCAAAATTATAAAGGATGGAAAAAAAATTCAGGACAATGATACTTTCACGGTAACCTGTCTGATGATGCCACAACACATGGAAGCTTATCCGGCAGATGGTAATATTACATTTAATGGAGGAGATACCTCTGTGAAAGATACTTGGACAGAATATGTTTCAGAGGATAATGCCATTCTTGCAGAGTCTGAAGACTATATGACTCTGAAGTGAGAAAATTGAAAAAGAAAAGTAGAGGGTATCCATTGCTTTAAACGCGCAACACACAAGCCATCTCACGGTGGCTCTCATAAGAAGGGGCTCCCTTCAGAATCGTGAAGTTCAGAGAGTTATAAAGAAAAATCAGGCTCAGGAAAACATTTTTATAACATTTTGTGCCTAAGCGAAGCGAAAGGAATGGATATAAAAAGGAATGGATATAAAAATGAAAGTTAAGAATCGTAATACAAAAAGAGAGAAACGTGTTATAAAAAAGCGGTTAAAGATAGCTGTCTTTATTGTTCTCTTTATAGGAATCATCTCGGCTGTTTTCCAATATTTCAAGTTTGTGTCCGCAACTGTTTATGAGGAAAGTGTTTCTCATCTGACGGAGGTCTTTCATCAGTCTGATAATATGTTGAGGGAACTGATAAATAAAAATCTGACCTATCTCCATATGTGGGGTGAGAATTTTCAGAATACCTCCAGTGAAGATGAAATTTGTGATTATATAGAGAAAGCACAGGAAGATGCAGGTTTTTTAGAATTCTATTTCCTATCAACAGGTGGGAATTACAAGATGGTAACAGGGGAAACAGGGTATCTTGGATTACAGGAAGATATTGAAGAAGACATCCGGCAGGGAAATGATGTGATAACAAATGCAGCAGTCCCAGGAAAATCTCAGCTGCTTGTTTTTGCCACTCCCAAGGCTCATGGAAACTATCAGGGATTTGAATATGATGCGATTGCCATTGCTTATGAAAACTCTGATATCGTAGATGTGCTGGATATTTCTGCTTTCAATGGAAATGCCCAGAGTTATATTGTTCATCCGGACGGTCGTGTTGTGGTCGATCATTCTTCTGAGTCATGGGGGAACGTGTATAATTTCTTTGGTATTTTGAGAGAACATTCAGATATGTCCGAAAAAGAAATCAATGAACTTTCGGAGAAGTTTAAAGCAGGATGTACCGATGCGATGATGGTAAATCTGGATGGAAGAAACTATTATCTGGTCTATGAAAAATCGGATATTCAGGACTGGATATTTCTGGGACTTGTTCAGGCGGATATCGTCAATGCCAGTATGAACAGTCTGCAGCGTAGTACGATACTTCTTGTTAGTGTGGTTGTATTCTGTATTGCAGCATTTCTTGTCGGTCTGATTATTCAAAAAGGTAGAACAAATCTCAGGGAAAAAGATACAGAGATCTTGTATAGAGATGAGCTGTTTCAAAAGCTTTCAATGAATGTGGATGATGTTTTCCTGATGCTGGATGCAAAAACATATCAGGCAGATTACGTCAGTCCGAATGTGGAAAAGCTGTTGGGTATTACAGTAGAACAGATCCGCAAAGACATTTGTGTTCTGGAAAGACTGCTTTTGGAGAAATCTGAAGATTCGGAGAAAAATCATCTGGAAGAAATCCAGGTTCATGAACAGAGGGAGTGGGATTTTGAATATGTTCATCTGAAGACAGGGGAAAAACGTTGGTTCCATAATATTGCAATGGGAAGCGAGGTAAACGAAAAAAAGAAATATATCCTGGTTATGTCGGATCGTACCTCTGGCTGGAAATTGAATCAGGCACTTTCTGAGGCAGTACGTGCAGCGGAGATGGCAAACAGGGCAAAGAGTACGTTCCTTTCCAATATGTCTCATGATATCCGGACACCAATGAATGCGATTATCGGCTTTACCACACTGGCTGTAAGTAATATTGATGATAAAAAAAGAGTCCGGGATTATCTGGGGAAGATCCTTTCTTCCAGTAATCATCTACTCTCATTGATCAATGATATATTGGATATGAGCCGTATTGAGAGTGGAAAGCTCCATCTGGAAGAGACAGAGGTCAGTCTGTCGGATGTGCTTCATGATCTGAAGACAATTATTAGCGGACAAATTCATGCAAAGCAGCTGGAGCTTTATATGGATGCAATGGATGTTGCAAATGAGGATGTTTATTGTGATAAGACACGACTCAACCAGGTGTTGCTGAATCTTTTGTCCAATGCGGTTAAGTTTACACCGGCAGGAGGAACAGTTTCTGTTCGGCTCAAACAGTACCCAGGGACAGTAAAAGGCAGGGAACTGTACGAGATCCGGGTAAAAGATAACGGAATCGGCATGAGTTCGGAATTTGTACAGAAGATTTTTTCCCCTTTTGAGAGGGAGAGGACTTCCACAGTCAGCAGAACCCAGGGTACAGGGCTTGGCATGGCTATTACCAAGAATATTGTGGATATGATGGGTGGAACAATTGAGGTCAGGACAGAGCAGGGCAAAGGTACGGAATTTATTGTTCGTCTGCCATTTCGGATTCAGTCTGAGCACAAACACATAGAGAAGATCGCTGAGTTGGAGGGTCTTAAGGCACTGGTTGTAGATGATGATTTTAATACCTGTGACAGTGTGACAAAAATGCTTGTGAGGGTTGGAATGCGTTCGGAATGGACACTTTCTGGTAAGGAGGCTATTCTCCGTGCACGGCAGTCTATGGAACTTGGGGATGCATTCCATGCTTATATCATCGACTGGCGTCTGCCAGATATGAATGGCATTGAAGTTACACGCCAGATCCGTAGTCTTGGTGATGATACACCGATTATTATTCTGACGGCTTATGACTGGACCGATATCGAAGAAGAGGCCAGAGCGGCTGGGGTAACTGCTTTCTGCGCGAAACCAATGTTCATGTCAGATATCAGAGATACCTTGATGACTGCTATCGGTCAGAAGCAGGTTGAGCAGGAGGATACTATTTTTCCTGAAGCAAGTTCGGATTTCAGAGGCAGATGTATACTGCTTGTGGAGGATAATGAATTAAACAGCGAAATTGCGGTGGAGATCCTTAATGAGTATGGTTTTCTGGTTGAAACTGCCGAAAATGGAGCTGAGGCAGTGGAGAAAGTTAAGAATTCGATGCCAGGTAATTATGATCTGGTGTTGATGGATGTGCAGATGCCTGTAATGAATGGATATGAGGCCACTAAGCAAATCCGTGCTCTGGATGATCCGACACTGGCGGAAATTACCATCCTTGCTATGACCGCAAATGCTTTTGACGAAGACAAAAAGAAGGCAATGGAATGTGGTATGGATGGCTTCTTATCCAAACCAATTGTTATAGAAGAGTTGCTCCGTACATTACAGAAGAATCTGAATCAGGTGCCCGGAGTATCAGAAAAATCACGCAAATAAAGAAGTAAGTGTAAATCAGATGATTGGTATTATGATTGGAAGTATAGCTGTATTTGGAATTATTTATTATTTTCTTACATTGTTGACAGAAGGTGAAGGCACACGATAAGCAACATTATTTTTAGAAGATGAAAAGCCAAAACAGAATTTCTGAATAATATGTCCCATGATATCCGTACGCCAATGAATGTGATACTGGGATATAATTAGCTGATGAAAGCACAACTGACAGAACCGAAGCAGCTTGATTATCAGAAGAGAATCGAATAATCCGGGAAACTGTTATTATAATATAAGTAACCAATCGATAACTTATGGCAGATATGAAGGTAAAAATAGATGAAGTGTTCAAATAAAAGGAGAAAATATGGAGTCAGATATAATTAAAATCAGCCATTTGAATAAAAGCTTTGGCGAAGTAAAGGCAGTAAATGATCTGAGCTTTCGTGTGAAAAAAGGAGAATTGTTTGCGTTTCTTGGAGTGAACGGTGCAGGGAAAAGTACAACCATTTCTATTCTCTGTGGATTGCTGAAAAAAGACAGTGGAACTGTTCAGATAAACGGAATAGAAACTGACAAAGCCGGTGCACAGACAAAAAGGATGATTGGTGTTGTATTTCAGGATAGCGTACTTGATAAACCGCTTACAGTGAAAGAAAACCTAATGAGCAGAGCTGCTTTGTACGGCATTGCTGGAAATGTTCTTAATAAGAGATTACAGGAGCTGGTCGAGATTTTGGATTTTGACGAGTTTTTAAACAGACCTGTAGGTAAGCTGTCGGGAGGTCAGAGAAGAAGAATTGATATTGCCCGTGCATTATTGCACAGACCGGAGATTTTGATTCTTGACGAGCCTACTACAGGGCTTGATCCGCAGACAAGGCAGTTAATCTGGAATGTTATCGAGAAGCTTCAGAAAACAGAAAATATGACAGTATTTCTGACTACACATTATATGGAAGAGGCTGCTAATGCCGGGTATGTTGTAATTCTTGACAAAGGAAGTATTGCAGCGGAAGGTACACCGTTTGAACTTAAAAATGATTATGTACAGGATATCGTATCTGTTTATGGTGTTTCCGAAGATGAAATAAAGTCATTGAACAGAGAATATAAAAAAATACGTGACGGATATCAGATAAAAGTAAGAAATACGAAGGAAGCTACGAAGCTTATTGTAGAGCATCAGGACCTATTCATGGATTATGAAGTAGTAAAAGGCGGTATGGATGATGTATTTCTTGCAGTCACAGGGAAAAAGCTTGGAGGTGAACGCTGATGAGAACAGTATTGGCATTAATGAACAGGAACAGGAAACTGTTTTTTAAAGATAAAGGCATGTTGTTTACATCAATGATCACACCCGTCATTCTGATTGTTTTGTATGCTACGTTTCTTGCAAAGGTTTTCAGAGATTCTTTTACATCTGCAATTCCGGATATGATCAAAATTTCGGATAAGCTCATTAATGGAACAGTAGCAGCACAGCTGACAGCATCACTTATGGCAGTAAGCTGTATCACTGTAACATTTTGTGTGAATCTGACTATGGTGCAGGACAAGGCAAATGGAACAAGGAAGGATTTTAATGTTTCGCCTGTTAGCAAGGGAAAAATATATTTGGGATATTTTCTGTCAACAGTAGCTAATTCATTGATGGTCAATGCACTTGCATTTGTATTATGCCTGGGATATTTATTTAAAATGGGATGGTATATGAATGCAGCAGACGTATTATGGGTTCTATTTGATATGATATTGCTCGTCCTGTTTGGAAGTACACTTTCAAGTATCATTAGCTTTCCGTTGACAACACAGGGACAACTTTCTGCTGTGGGTACAATTGTCAGCGCAGGATATGGTTTTATATGTGGTGCTTATATGCCGATTTCAAATTTTGGATCAAGTCTTCAGAAGGCACTGTCTTATCTTCCGAGCACATATGCCACTTCATTGATTAAGAATCATATGCTTCACGGAGTGTTCAGGGAGATGGAGAGAAAACATTATCCGGATGAAATGGTTGAAGCGATAAGAGACACTCTTGATTGCAATCCGGTATTTCATGGAAATGTGGTAAGTGTAAATCAGATGATTGGCATTATGATGGGAAGTATAGCTGTATTTGGAATTATTTATTATTTTGTTACATTGCTGCCAGAAGGTGAAGGCAGACGATAGGAAATATTATTTTCAGTGAGTGAAATTCCTTTGTTTTGTCCAAAATGCAAAGAAGAAAGCCTGATTAATGAAGAAAAATTTATAGTAAAGGAAGCCAGACGCTAAGACGCAGTGCAGATTGTAATATTACAGTTTTGCACTGTGTCGTTTATATTATGGAGGTCAAATAAGAATGAAAGCAATCATATATACATCAAATACCGGAAGTACAGCAGAGTATGCAAAATTACTGGGAAAGGGATTGAATCTTCCGGTACATAAAGTACGTCGTTATATTCTGAATAGAATGAATACGACAAAAAAGTGCAGGAATATAAAGATATGGAATTAAGATTATTACGTTATTTTTTAACAGTAGCAAAAGAACAGAGCTTTACAAAAGCAGCAGAACAATTGCATATTACCC
>OLOO01000419.1_pt1 | contig 40753 bp, 54 predicted proteins | sample 1672621 | NCBI WGS metagenome assembly OLOO01 (sample SAMEA3136706, study PRJEB25190) | human gut metagenome | biome: human gut; feature: human-associated habitat; material: faeces | place: Austria | collected 2013 | reverse complement strand
TTAAAGGAACATTAAAGCTAACTTTAAGAACCTCATCTACACCATTGCGTTCAATACTTTGACGAATAAAAGTAGCAAAAAGCGACTTACATGCACTCTTTGCTCTTTCTTGAATGCTATGATCACCCGGCTTACCTAATATATTAGAAATTTTACTTCCTAGTTGATTAAGTGTTGCCATAGTAATACATTAAACAATTCGCCAAGTTTTATTAGTTGAAATACCTAACTCTTTAGTTTCACCACGAGGGATGAATTTCATATGATTAGTTGAAAGTTCAAGTATAGGAGTATCTGGTCTAGAACCTTTTATAATGGGACGATTCTTAATGGGAACAACTCCGTGCCAAGGACCACAATTAACATATTTATTAGTAACTCGAATAACGTTCTTTAGATTTTTTGAACCCCTACCACACCTAGGAGGTAAACTAGTTCTTGCGTAAATAACTGTCATGGTATATTAGTTTTTATGAGTGTCTTCTGTCGCATCTATAACCATAGTCATATTGCGAGAAATACGATTGTGATTTTTCCAAAATATTTGCATCATATCAGTACTAGGTTCGAAATCTTCTTCAAACTCAGCACTTAAAAATCCAATAGGCATATCAGTTTTAAGATCTCTAATGAGAATACTAACAGCAGTATTACAATCTCTCGATTTAAGATCACCAACGTACATACTAGAATGATATTTAGTAAGATTGCTCATACGAAATACATACTTGCTATCTCTATATAAACGTAGAATCGTATAAGGCATTATAGATGTAAGAACATTATTATAACGAACCTTATAAGGATTTGTTATACTAATATCATAATCTTCTGCAATAACAGTAAATTTATCCATGTTAATACCATTACAAAATTTACCACCATTATGAAAGTATGCTACATAAACACCTTTAGCATTTAGAGCATTCCTAACATTAGAAGCTATTTTATCTAATTGCATCCAACATTCAGCTTTAGATGCTAGAATATTAGTTGTAATTTTACGACGTTTTTTAGCAATCCATTCTTTAACGAAGACAACACCTATAGATGAAACGATAACACCAATCAAGTTTAATATAGCAATAAAAATACCACTCATTACACAATTTGTTTTATAATTCATATTTGTGTATTTAGAAAGTTGCTATAAACAAAAAAATCCAACTACTAGCGGAACTAGCAGTCGGATCAGGAATAATTAAAATTGCCTTAATATAAATAACATCTGTGACTAAATGCTATTGTATGAACTTTTTCCAAGGAATATCTTCATCTTTACCCTTAATATCAGCAAGCCATCTTTGGAATGCTATACCTTCATATCCATCAGGATCAGTAAGGAATAGATAAGCATAAATAGCGCATTCATGATGCTCAGTAAATAAGCGACCATAAAAATCAGCATATGCCATATTCATTACATAGGTAACATCATGCCAGTTAGCATTGTGAATATCATTCATATTATACTTATGCCAAATCTCTTTAACCTCCTCTAAAGTATAATGATGATGAGTGCCATTACGATTTTCCATTTTAGAAACAGCCCATTCACATAAGTCTTTAGTAAAATGCTTACCGTAAAGTTCTTTATATTTTCGACAATCCCTCTTTCTTACATCTTCGTTTTCGTGAAGCATTTCAGTATGCTCATGCGGGTCTTTCATCATGACTTACATTATTTTTAAGAGAGTTATCAATTTCACGTTTAAGATTTTGAAAAGCAGTAGCTTCGAACTCAAAACCAAATAGATTCACAGAACCTTTAGCAGTAGCTTTAGAAATAGCTGCATCAAGATAGCTATTAACTACTTTAGGAATCTGCTCATCAGGTATGAACTTAGATAACTTAGCCAACTGAGGCTTAATAATATAATCAAGTGTAGGCTCTATAATAAAATCTAATTCATTCAGAAGATTATAAGTAGAAAGGTCTAAACCAAAAATACTACCCATAAATTTTCCGATACCAGAAGTAATAGGAATCTTAATCCCACCTCCAATAGTTTTAACGATTGGTGTTAGCCATTTACCAACAGCTACTGCAACAAGTTCTGCGTTAGTCATACTACTTCAAAATTAAGCGTTTGCTGTAGGAGTAGTAGGAGCGTTAGGATCAGGTACAGCCGGACCAGCAGTACGAGCCGCTAACTCAACAACAGGACAAATCTCCGCAGCATTGATCTTTTTGATGTACTTAACGAAATTGCAATTTGCATAATCGAAAATACGTTCATCAGCAGATTCTCTACGTTCAGCTTCAAGAGCAATAGCAACTTTGAAATCATGACGAACATCACTGAACTCACGAGCGACTTCTTTCTTGAAGTTTTCAATATCCTGTTTGTTAAGTGCAGATTCCTTATCCAAACGAGCAAGAGTTTCAAATATAATCTTGTCGTTAGCTTGACGAGTTTCACGTTCTTCTTTGATTAAAGCTAAAGCTTCTTTAAACGTGTTTATACCTACATTATCGGCATAACGTTCAGACTTCTCTTTAGCAAGTTCAGCCATAAGACCAGAAACTAATTGAGTTTCAGCAACAGCAGTAGCTCCGGCAGCAACCGAACCATTACCGTTACATAACCAATTTCTCAATCCAAGTCCTGCAAAAGCAGCAAGACCTAAAGAACCTGCAACAGTGTTGTAGTTAATTTGTCCTTTCGGAACTTTAACACCAGTTTCGTTTTCAGTATTCATAGCATTAATTTGTTTTAATGCACCTCGACATTGAGATGCACAACAAATATATTACTATTAGTACTGATAACAATGAAATGATTTATAACATGAACATTAATACTCAACAGTTGAACATTATATTTAACGTTTCTTCTTAGCGATAGCTTCGTCAATCTTTGCATTAATAGAGGGAACGCTAATGTAATTCATAAAAGTTACATAACCAATATGATATACGTCAGCAATTTTGTTCTTCCAAAATCCAACGATAACTTCTATCATCATTGATATAAGTTTTAGCAATCTCTTGAATATCTCTAATTAATAAGAGCTTATTCAAATTAGTATAAGTCACAGATGTCATACCTAAAGGAATTTAAATCATTAATAGAACGTTTAGTCGATGATATAAGCGAGCAATGATTTTCCCTTATACGACAAAAAGAAGCACTAGAACGATTAGTAATAGCACTTCATTAGTCCGCGATTATACGCTTTTAGAATCAGCAAAACGCTGAGTAATACGTTTAAATATAGATTTAAGAATCAAATCATATCCAAACGTAGAAATAAGAAACGAAAGCAATACTGTTTCAAGTGAAGCATCTAGTTTAAATACATAAAGGATTGCAGTAAGAATACCAACAATTAAAGTAATAATACTTTTAGCTTTTCTAGAAACTTTAGCTTTAAAAATGTTTTGAATAGTTTGTATAATACCATAAGTAGTTAAACATACAATTGCGATATATACAAGACTAATAGATTGAAATAGCTGTAATAATAATGTATCTTCCATTATATAGCTTTATTAGCATAATATATTATAAAATTCTCTGTAGATGAAGCACTTACTGTAATAACAACTTTATCTCTATTAGAAATCTCTGGATAACCGTTACCTAAACTAAATACTAATTGAGTACGATTAGTTTGATTAATCGTACAATTAATATATGGAGATAAAGCTCCACCACTAACCATACCTATTTCTTTAGCTGTAAGATCTTTACTAAAAACCATTCTAAATACAACTGCACCTGTACCTAATCCAGGATAATCCGTCTCAATAGTAATGCCAAAAGTTTCAGTCATAGTAATTCTATAACCATTTGCGGCATTGAGTTCTTGAACTTTTCCAGTACTTTTAACACGACAAGGTAGTTTAGTATTACTAATGATAGCAACCTCTTTTAAATAGAAGCCACCGGGAATTTGAGAAACATCTATAGATTTAGTAATCCCCCCCCCTGTAACATCAACTGCACCAGATCGATTCACTGCATTTGTATTTTCAGCAGCAGTAACTTGAATGCTACCGTCATTTTGTCCACTTGTTGGACTAACAGAAATCCAATTAGGTTTAGCCATAATAATTACGTTTAATGATTAACTAGTTTATACAAGAAAAGGTCTAGTAGACACTTTAATATCTACTAGACCCACAATATTCAAATTAAATACAGATTATGAAATAGTCCAAGCAGTATTGGTAGTAATCGTAATCGGTTTAGTTTCGCCAGCAGCTGCAAAAGTCAAAGACGTCGGAGATACAGATAACGTAGCATCACCAGCAGCTTGAGTTACAGTGTATTTCTGACCATTTACGGTAATGCTACCGGTACGAGTGTTAACCGTCGGGTTAGCAGCAGCAGTAAACGTAATCTCGAAAGCATAAACATCACTTGCTCCCGGATCACCTTTGATAGCTGCACCAGAGTTATATTCAGCTTTATTTACAATCAATTTACCGGCAGTTAACCAAGCAGAAGCATCTGAATTAACAGCAAACGTAATAGAAGCCAAGTTAGCATTACCTGTAAACTTCTTAGCTTCACCTGTTTTAACGAAAGCTAAAGATTGAGTAGTAACATCCCAAATCGTAGAACCTTTCTGCTGCAATGTAACATCTTCAGTTAAGTCTTCAACAGCAACGGTAATCAAACCGGAACGTCCGTTACGACCTTTATAAACCGGAGCAGTAACATCTACTTGAGAATTACCAGTTCCCTCAACAGCACTCAAAGTGATCCAACTCGGTTTAGCTTTCAAAGCATATCCGGCACGCATAACAGGTGCACCAACTCCATCAACTAAACCACCAATTTCAACAGCAGTTGCTCTTTCATTCAAAGCAGAATCTCCAATCATAATGATAAAAATTTAATTATTCGTAAAAAAGTTTGAAGTTCCGCACGCCCCACAAGCTATTCCCCTACTGGGGTCTGCAAAGCGTAGCGGAACATTTAAAAGTTTAAGAAACAGTCCAATTAACATTAGAAGTTACTTTGACAATTTGTGTACCACCAGCAGCTTCAAACGTTAGACTAGTTTTATCAAGATTCAAATAAGGATCTTGTTCAAACGTTGCAGTGTAAGTAGCATTTCCAATAACAGTAACAGTTCTGCTAGCATTCGTATTACCATCACTCCATTTAACAAAGTGATAACCGGCAGACGGTGTAGCCTTTAATGTAGCAGTTGCACCATAATTGTAAGTACCACCTCCACTAACAGTACCACCTGTACCCGCAGTTACAGTCAATGTATAACTGTCAATTTGCCATACAGCATAGTAAGTAACATTACCAGTAACTTTGGTAGTTGTGCTTACATTAACAGAACCACTAGCTGACGTAGACCATCCTTTGAAAGTATATCCAGTTCTTGTAGCAGTAGGAAGAGTTCCTAAAGCATCATTGTAATGGAATGAACTACTAGATTTGCTAGGAGTACCACCATTACCATTCCAAGTAACTGTATAATTCTTATAAGTTGCAGTCCATCTAGCGTACCAAGTCTTATTAGAAGTAACCTTAGTTGCCGTAGTTAATTTAGTACCACCGCTAGTAGCAGAAGTATCGAACCAACCTGCGAACGCATACGTATAAGTATTATCCGCAGCTCTTGAACAAGTAGGTAATGTTCCAATAGCTTCATCATAATTTTTACTTATAGATGAAGAAGAAGGAGTATTACCACCATTAGCGTTAAATGTAAAGGTGTACTTATTTGTAGCTCTGGTCACATAAGCATAATAAGTAGCAGCACCTGTTACACTTGGTGTCTCTAAAGTTAATGAAGAACCAACCTTAGTTCCACCACCGTTAGCAGCAGTATACCAACCTTGGAAAGTATAAGTGTACTGAGCATCATTTGAAGGCATAGTCAAAGTACAAGAGCCTTTCGACCCATAAGCAACAGATTGACTAGTCCTATTCAAAGATCCGTATGTTGTTTGATAATTTATCGTATAACTCCGTCTAGTCGCAGTCCAATGTGCATATATCGTAGTATTACCTGCACCCATTGTCGTATTAGCGGTAACTTGCGTTCCACCACTTGCAGAAGTGTACCAACCAGCAAATGCGTAAGTGTATTCAGCATCAGAAGACTTCGTAGGCGTCGGCAAAGTGCCATAAGCACTTCCATATTGAACGCTCTTAGAAGCAGGACTTACTGCATTACCACCATTAACATTGTAAGTTAAAGTATAACTATTAATAGACCATTGAGCATAGTAAGTAACATTACCAGTAACTTTGGTAGTTGTGCTTACATTAACAGAACCACTAGCTGACGTAGACCATCCTTTGAAAGTATATCCAGTTCTTGTAGCAGTAGGAAGAGTTCCTAAAGCATCATTGTAATGGAATGAACTACTAGATTTGCTAGGAGTACCACCATTACCATTCCAAGTAACTGTATAATTCTTATAAGTTGCAGTCCATCTAGCGTACCAAGTCTTATTAGAAGTAACCTTAGTTGCCGTAGTTAATTTAGTACCACCGCTAGTAGCAGAAGTATCGAACCAACCTGCGAACGCATACGTATAAGTATTATCCGCAGCTCTTGAACAAGTAGGTAATGTTCCAATAGCTTCATCATAATTTTTACTTATAGATGAAGAAGAAGGAGTATTACCACCATTAGCGTTAAATGTAAAGGTGTACTTATTTGTAGCTCTGGTCACATAAGCATAATAAGTAGCAGCACCTGTTACACTTGGTGTCTCTAAAGTTAATGAAGAACCAACCTTAGTTCCACCACCGTTAGCAGCAGTATACCAACCTTGGAAAGTATAAGTGTACTGAGCATCATTTGAAGGCATAGTCAAAGTACAAGAGCCTTTCGACCCATAAGCAACAGATTGACTAGTCCTATTCAAAGATCCGTATGTTGTTTGATAATTTATCGTATAACTCCGTCTAGTCGCAGTCCAATGTGCATATATCGTAGTATTACCTGCACCCATTGTCGTATTAGCGGTAACTTGCGTTCCACCACTTGCAGAAGTGTACCAACCAGCAAATGCGTAAGTGTATTCAGCATCAGAAGACTTCGTAGGCGTCGGCAAAGTGCCATAAGCACTTCCATATTGAACGCTCTTAGAAGCAGGACTTACTGCATTACCACCATTAACATTGTAAGTTAAAGTATAACTATTAATAGACCATTGAGCATAATAGGTAACAGTATCAGTTATCTTAGTAGTAGATGAAATCTTTGTACCACCACTAGATGCTGTGTACCAACCAAGGAATGTATAACCTGTCCTAGAACAAGTCGGAAGAGTACCTAATTCTGAACCATACGTTTTAGTAATAGTTGATGGACTAGGAGTGCCACCACCGTTACCATTGAATGTTGCAGTGTAACTTCTAAGAGTAGCAGTCCACTGAGCATAATAAGTAACGTTTCCTGTTACAGTAGTAGATGCAGATATTTGAGTACCACCCGTTGCAGCTGTAAACCAACCCTTAAATGTATAAGTGTATTGAGCATCAGCAGCTCTTGTCGGAGTAGGCAATGCACCTAAAGTAGAACCATGAGTCTTAGTAGTTGATGTAGGACTTACAGAACCACCATTAGGATTCCAAGTTACAGTATATGACTTGAGAACAAATACCGGAGTAATATGAGTATTGGCAGTAATATTAGAAACTGTCAGAGGATTAGTAGTAGAACTATTAGACCACTTACTAAAGTTATAGCCAGTACTTGGAGTAGCTGTCCAAATAGCAGAACCACCATATTCTACACTAGACTTATTAACGCTCGCTGTACCACCAGTTGAATTAGCGGTAGTAGTTGTGAAAGTCTTAATTGTAAACTTAGCAGTTAAGCTGATATTGGCAGTAACAGCAAATGTATATGAAGCATTGCTAGATACTTTAGTACTTCCGTTATACCAACCAGCAAAATTATAAGCAGTCTTAGGAGTTGCAACTACAGTAGCATTAGCACCATGCTCTACAGTTTGACCTGCAGGACTTACAGTACCTTTGTTTGTATCCTCAGAAGTTGCATTAACAGTGTAACTCTTAATCTTATATTTAGCAACAAGAGTTCTATTAGCAGTTAAAGTAACAGCAAAAGAAAGACTTGTAGAAACAAGATTAGAACCTTCATACCAACCAACAAAATCATACCCAGTAGGAGCAGCTTTAGCAGTCAATGTGACACTAGTATCACGATAATAAGTTCCTTCTTTAACTCCACCTGTAGCAGATGAACCAATAGAACAATCACCAATATTCGTAATAGTAGTTCCTGAACTATTAGTAGTTAAAGCTGAAATCTTAATGGTAAACTTATCAGCTTCCGTCTGAGTACAATTAATAGTTTTCGTAATACCACCGGCAGTAACGGTAACAACCGTAGTTCTACTCTCGGCAGTATTCTTACTCGCAGTTAAACCAACCGTTTTATTACCCGTACCACTCTTAGCGGCAGGGGTAAGCCAAGAAGAAATAGCCATCTTAGTACCCCCTCTCTAATTATGAAACCGTCCATTCGACGTTAGAAGTAACATTAACAGTTTGAGTTCCACCAGCAGCCTCGAAAGTAAGAGAAGTCTTATCTAATTCGAGATATGGATCTTGAGTAAACTTAGCAATATAAGTCTTATTAGCATCAACAGTAACACTTAGAGTTACATCGTCAGAAACCTTAACTCCATCTTTCCACCAACCACCAAAGCTATAACCTTCAGCAGCTGTAGCATGAATAGTAGCAACCGTACCATCCTCAAATTCAGCAGTTTCAACTCCTAAATTAGATTCTTTATTGATACCAACACCACCTTGAGCTACACCTTCATCTTCGGTTTTAACTGTAAGTGTATAATGTGTGGGTTCAGGAATAAGATCACATTCGATAGTAACTTTAATGTTTTTCTCAACCACAAAGCTATACTGATTATTACTGTTAAGAGTGATTTTAACACCATCAACAAGCACTTTATTCAAAGTATAACCCGGACTTACATTAACTTTAATCGTACAAGTATCACCATCATTATAAGTACCAGCACCTTCCATTGTAGCACTTCCGTTAGGAATAGCTTCATAGGTAACTTGGAATTTATCAGGGGCATCAACCTCAAAACGAGCTTCAATAGATTTAGAGTCATTCATGACAATATCACGTGAAGTAGTTGAAGGCGCACCCGAATCAGTCCATTCTTTAAAATGATAGCCGCTATCTGCTAATGCTTCTACAGAAACAGTAGTTCCGTCCACAATATTAGAGTAAGTCTTTGTGCCACTATAATAGTCGCTCCAACTTCCATTGATCTTTGCACGACATTTACCACCCGTTCCAGCAGTAAGAGTTAGCGTTCGCATGATTACTTGGTCGAATGTAGCAATATGCGTTGCATTCGTTCCGGTTTTAGCAGTGAATGTTGCAGGATTATCTGAAACCTTTGCACCACTTGTATTCCACTCTCTGAACTTGTAATTACCAACCGCACGAGCTTCAATTGAATAAATTGAACCTACATTAGTTTTAAACGTATGTTCAGAAGTAGACCAATTAGACCAAGAACCATCACCTATACGATAACGAGTTTCATTAGTTCCATCAGAACCTACCGTAATAGTAACTTCTTCCGGTGGAATCTCTACGAACGTACAAGAGAAATCTACATTCTCAGTAATAACTTTTGAATAAGGATTAGAGTTAGAAATAGTTCCACCAATATTCCATTGTTCAAAAGAATAACCGCTATCAGGAACACCTAACACTTCAATTGTCTCACCATCAGTAACACTAATGTTAGAATGCGAAGATGCAGCTTCTGAATATTCACCAGAGCCAATCTTATATTTACATTTACCATTAGAACCAGCAGTGATATTAACAATATGAGTTTCAGGTGGAATGTAAGTTTCCTTGAAATAAGCAGTATAAACTTTGCGATGTAGACCTTCTTCAACAATGATATTGTTTTCATTATTAGGAAGATTAGCACCAGTAGGAGTTACCCACTTTTCAAATTCATATCCGCTATCAGCTTTACCTTCAATAGTAACAATTGTTTTTTCAGCAGCAGTTACTTCATGTCGAGCAGCCCAACTAGACCAAAGACCTTGAATATCTTTATATCTAACTAAACCATTTGTATTAGCTACAACACTAAACGTGAAATATCTAATGGCTTCAACAAAAGTAACTGTAACAGTAACATCTTGATTAACTACAACACTCCATGTACCATCACCATTATCTGTAATATTACCATCAGACGCAGAAACAGTTCCAACTTTCCAACCTTGAGCAGGAGAAGGAACTATCGTTGCAATCTGACCAACTTGATAAACTCCAGCTCCACTAGCTGTACCTTTACCAGAAGGAGTAGTATTTACAGTAACTTTATATGTTTGAGGAGCATTAAGTTCAAAATATGCAGTATAAGTTTCATCTGAATCAACAATAAGATCATATTGAAGATTAGTAGAAACTAGAATACCTTTACTATTTTTCCAATGAACAAAATGATAACCATCAATAGGGGCAGCTGTTATAGAATGTCTTGTACCTTTCGGGAAAGTACCTGCACCAACAACATAACCAGCAGTTGTAGGATAAGCATCCACATTAATATAGAAGTTATTAACAGGAGAACCTTCTTTTTCAAATACGCCTATCAAGTCCATATCTTTCTTGATATTGAAAGTCCAATCAGAACTAATAGACATAATCTCATTAGAATGATACTCTTTCCAACCCATAAAGTGATAACCGGGAGCAGGTTTAGCATAAAGTTTAACTTGACTACCAGCTTCAAATTGAAACCTAAATCCATCAGGACTTTCATCAGGCATAATATGAGAACCAGTACAACCCACAATACCACCTTCTTCCGGAGAAGGAGTTAGACTAACTCTATAATAATTACGTTCGATATGACCTGTCTGTAAGAAATCTTGAAGATCCTTAATATAAGTCCAAGCTCTAATATATGTATCTTGACAACCACAAGTATTATTTCTAACACCACGACTAGGATGCACATAATTAGCTTTAAGACCTATACAAACTAAAGTGTCATCTGTGAGAGATTCACTACCAACAATTAATTCTCTATCAATTGCGATAATATTACCATCTGTAGTCAGATTAATCTCACATCCTTTTTCATCATACATATAATAACAACCATCAGTACGATGATAGAAGAATCGAACGTTATGCTCACGCTTAGGAAATGTACCAAGAGGAAGAACTTGTTTTAACTTGACAATTTTAATATTACATTCCATAGCATTAAGTTTAAACAAATATAACTACGCAGAACCGTTAAGCACTGCGTAGTTTTCCAAGCAACTTTAGTCAGTTGCAGTATTCAGAGAAATGGCATTATCGCCGGAACCTTTAGCCAAAGTCTTAATGGCTGCAAGTTTATTTACAACTGCATCAATAACAGATTCAGTACCAACAACGATTTGGAATTTGCGAGGACTATTGTTATCAGCGGCAATCTCAGGGAATTGATTAAACTCAGCCGTAGAAATAACAAGATAAGCGACTTTACCAAAGCCAACTTTCGGGTCATCAATACCCCAAGCTTTCTGCCACTCATCATGAGGATTCCAACCCATGTTAATCAGAGAATAACGTAAGTCTTCATCACTAAGAGCAACATCAGCTAAGAAACCAGATAACTTAGTATGTTCAATAGTAATAGTTCCATTAGCCTTTTGATCAGCTAACAAACCAAATACATTAACAGTAAGTTTCGTAGGTTGTTTAGCAACAACTGTAATATTAACACCTTGGGTATCTTTAGCAACTGTAATATCAAACAACTCTTTGTTATAAGCTGTAAGACTCATTGCTTTCTTAATCTTCTCAACAAGACGATCAAGAGTATCAGTTGCATGAATACGAACAGGTATCTGTACAATCTGAGGATTAGGATTAACAGTTAAACCGTGACGATACGGTTCAGAAGAAACAATTTCAATGGCACCACAGAACTCAGCATCTGCATTATATACAATTCCATCCGCAGGTTTAAGAGCGGGATTCGTAATACCTTTAAGAACAACAGTTTCCTTTTGATCAGCTTCAGTATATTTACGAACATTATAAGTGAAATTAAAAGGGTTAATATCAACACCTCTTTGATTCACATACCCGCCACTCTTAGTAGGAATTGCAGACATAATTACAAACGGCTCAGGTCTACCAGTAGTAGGCAAAGCAGTACCATAAGCAGTACAAATGCCGAGTTGACCGTTAGATAACTTAGTATCAACAGTAACATTATCGACAAATGTTTTTCCGTAACTTACAATTCTCATAGTAACGTTTTATTTTAAAGAATTACTTTCATTTATAGCAACTTGATAACCGGGATCTTTAAGGATACCAAGAAGTTTTTGTGTTGCAAGATCAATAATCTCAGTTTTAAACGGAAGTTCAGAAACTTCATCTGTTACAATATTAAACCTAGTAGGTTGACGAAGATATGTAATAGCAACATCAGTAATAATGAATTTATCATCCATATCTACGAGTAATCGATCGTTCTCTATTACACATATTGGATGTAGATGTCTATTAGCTCGATTATGATACGTTTGTAACATATCCATACGTTGCACATCTGAAACTAAATCCATGCCCACAAATCGGCTCTCTCGTACCTTAGTTATCGTTCCATTAGCAGTTATAACTTCATATCGCCCTGTATAACGCTCGTTGTTGAATTGGTCTAACTTAATCTCATACTTGTCACCAACTACTATTAGCGTTGGCATATCGAAGTAAAATATAAGCGATTCGGGGTAATACGAGTTTCTGTAACGTTCGTAGGTTACATTATAACCTTTTCTAAGTAATACAGAAAGCATATAGTTGATATACTCAAATAGACCATCTTTACGATAGATTTTAGCAGGATAATGAAAAGTAACATTATCAGCTCCAATTTGAATATTGAAATTTTCTATATAGCCCGGAATAGTTTTAAATAGTTCACTAATGTTTACTACATATATCCTAGTAGTAACAGATTCAATATCTCTATAACGTTTAAACTTATCGAATATAACACTTGCTGTATAAGAAACGCCATGTAGATAATTCGTAGGTAAATAAGCAAATCCTCTGTTACCCTCATTTGGAAGAAGGTAAAGAGGACTTCTATATGTATCTTTTAAAACCTGTAAATCATCGTAATAGCGTCCGCTTTCTTCAAAGGCTTTAATCTTTTGCGTAAGCAGTACGTCAATAGCTTCATTAAGAGCAATATCAATATACTGCGGACGAATGGATTCTTGCCTATTAGCATTAATCTGCTGAATCTTTTCATTTACAGCGATATGTGCTTCTTTACAACTACTATACATACTGACAGCTTTTTATTAATTTAGAACCGAAGCCTTATAAGCAGTAAAAAGTTGAGCTTTATATTCAACATTCTCAGGAGCAGCTAAATAAGCCATAACAACTGAAGAACCAAGAACAACTTCTGGACGCACAGTGTCAAAGTAATTATCGCCATCTTTAGTAATAACTTGTGCAGCTAATAGCTTATAGACCTGTGCCATTGCTTCTACATTCTTATTATCAAACAGAGAAATAAATGCATCTGCATTTGTTTGTGAAAGTTCAGCTATAGCCGTCTGCAAATCTCCATGTTCCATCTTGATAATCGAAAGAGTATCAGCAGGAGCATTACAAATAAGCATATTGCGAATACGTTTGTAAGAAGCCTCATCACCTGTGAACAACTGAGCCAACTTAGTAGCAGTATTAACAACAGTTTTGGTTTTAGCATCTTTCATACGTTTAACATCTTCAATACTATGCAAATAAAAACGAATATTAGTTGATTTCTCAACATCTTCCGGTTTATTAGCAACAGTAGAAGTTAGAAGAGCTAAACGCCAAATGATATAGTCTTGAGGTTTAATCGGAGTCATATACATATACAGATTCTCTTCATGAACCGCAATACCATCACCAAACAGCATAGCATCAAAAATAGCTTTCTCTAATTTATTTGGAACAATATCTGTATTAATGTTATTTTTCTTAGCCCATTCAAAGATAGCATCACGCTTAATAGGATCATTAAGTGAAAACTCCCAACCAGTTTCCAATTCATAACCTTGAGCAGGAACTTCTACAGTAGAGTTCTTTAAATGCTTAAGAACGAGATCTTGAAAATTAACATTACGACTATCAGAAGAAGCTCCAATGATAGTAGGAAGAATAGAAGCCATCTCAGCAGTTTTACTAGATAAAGTAAGAACAGCTTTGATACTTGGGCCGAAGATTGTATTAAAAGCACCAATACTTTTCTGATTCACTACTTGAAACATAGTAGGATTCAGCTTTAAAGCTAAGGTTATTTTGCGTGAGTATATCATATAGTTTATACTTTAATCAGTTTATACTTTACAATAATCGTAATGTACGCTTATTCAAAAATCATTTCAGCCCAGAAAGAAGTAGTACCATTAAGCATATTAATACCTTGAGAAGACATAACTTCATAGGTAGCAATATCCTCACGTGTACTTAACATCTTATTGTAAGCACCCCATTCTTTCGGAAGAGGAGTAATACCTTGGTAAACACCATACAAGTATTCACGACCTTCTTCACAAACAAGTTGAATATTAGGTTCACCTGAAGTATTATCAACAGAGTGATCCAAGAATACCATAGTGTATGAAGTAACAGGGAAACCCCCATACATACGACCGTTCTTACGATCCATTTCAGCACGAGAACCGCTATCGAACAAGTCAACAACTTTAACTGAAACGGTAGCCCCAGAGTAATGCTTATATTGATTAAAGTAAGCACCATAACTCAAAATACCACCACGACTTTGAATCTCCTCTGCACCAAGTTTATCGAAGTAACCATTACCAATAGCTTCATTCTTGATACATTGTTGGAACATCTTAGAACCACCTTTACCGGTATAAAGAACAATATTCTTATTACTCAAATCAATATCGTTACGAACTTCAAAGATACGAGAAAGAATCATATCAATAAGTTCAATAGTCATAAATGAGTACTCGAAATAGTTTCCGAATGCAATAAGAATATCACGAACTCCAGCGCCACGAGGAATAGGTTTATTTGAATGCTTTTCTTGGTTATGAATAACACCATTAATATCACGATTGTAAGAAGAGAACCACAAGTCTTCCTCTAACAAACGTCTGCGCATAAACTCGAATTGACGCATCTCATAAGGCATCCAAAGAGTACCTTTAGAACCATCATCATAATCCAGTTCAAACTCAGTAACGATATTAGCGATATTACCGGTAATAATCTTAGAGAAACGATGGAAACCAAATTGATTAGTCATTTCACTCCAAGATTCAGCAGTACTACGAGAACCAGTTGATAATTCACCAGCAATCGTAGGAGCACCCATACCCCAATATTTACCTCTTTCAAAATTGCTAAGATCAATGAATTCATCCGGATTACCACCAAGTATGATCATTTCATAGATATAACCACCACTTGCAGTTTGCTCACCATCCGTCTGCATACGTACAAGATGTTTTCCATCAGGAGTAATAGCAGAGTATTGATAAGGAATCCAGTTATCTTGGAACTCAGCTTTAAAAGACATAAACCCTTTACCAGGTGTTTGAGTAGGCGTAATTAAACGCACAATCGGGGAAGTAACAGTTGGTTTCCCCATAATCTTCCATTTATACTGAGTATCACCAGCATTAATAGGTTTCTTACGAGAGATATTCCCTTGACCTTCTGTAAGAGAAAGAAGAGGAAATTGATTACTGTTCCTACCCCAAAGATAAGTAAGAGATTTATTCAAATCGACAGCACCAAGAACATTAAAGTTCAATAGCATATCGGCATCACTATAAACCTCTTTGGAATACTGTTTTTTTCCAATTTCTCTAAGCATAGTTACGATAATTATTTATTAGAATCAACAATACCACCGGGAACAACAGGACGTCTATTAGGATTAACTTTAGTAGCTCCACCTTGGGTAGATACCTTAACTTTAGGTTTACCACCAGAAGTAATGTTCAAACGACGAACATTCTCTTGTCGTATAGATGCAGCAGCAAGTTGACTAATATCAGCACCGAGTAAATTCCGCAGTGCTACCATAGCGAACGTTTCATTATCAGCAAGCATATCAAAAACATCTTTTTGAGCTTGCGTATAAAGAGAATCTCCAATTTCAACAACAGGAGCAGTAAGGTATTTCACAAGATCTTTACGAGTAAGAATTTGTTCTTTACCATTTACAGTTCTCTTAACACCAGCTGTCGGAATAACAAGACCTCCGATAGTACCTTTATTAACAATCTTATCATAAAGCGAATCAGGAACATTAAGTACCTTAGCTTTACCATGATCATCATAAGTAATACCATAAGCTTTATCTAGTTCATCTTGTTCAGCTTTCCATTGCGCTTCTTGACGAGCAGTAGCTTCTTCAATTTCACGTTTCTGATTAGCAGCAAGATAATCAAGACTTTCTTTAGCTGTTTCATTTAAAACTTTATCGGCTTTAGAAAAACGAATAATACGATCAATTTGAGCATCTGATGTACCTTTACGTTTTTCAGCAGAACGAATAATAGCTTCAAGTTGAGCTTCAGATTTATCCTCAATACTCATCGTAGTCCAATCAACATGATTAGCAAAACCTTCGAGTGAACCATAAGTTTGCTTATATAAAGCAGCTTGATGAATATCAGGATTAGCACGGAAGAAATTAGTAATAGCTTCTGATTCAGCTTGATGTCTAGCAATTTCAGCAATATCTGCATCACGTTGAGCAAGACCTTCAACAGTCATATCATATTGCTTCGGAGTACCATCAGCGTTTACAGGAGTTAAACCAGAAATAGCAGAAATAGCAGAAACATCAATAGTTTCTTCTTGTTGTTCAGCAGCAGCAAACTCATCTAATTGAGCTTTAGTATAAACAATCTGTCCATCTTTAACCGCATTACCTTCTGCATCTAATTCATATTCAACATCACCTTCATCAGTTGTTAGAATAATCTTATTAGCATCTCCGGTTTCCTTATTTGCATCTTCATTAGCTTTAGCAGTAGCTTCTTCTTCAGCTTTACGTTTAGCTTCTTCTTCAGCAGCTTTGCGAGCTTCTTCTTCAGCTTTAGCTTTATCCTCTGCTTCTTTAGCAGCTTTAGCAGCTTCTTCGGCAGCTATTTCTTCAGCAGTTTTGGTAGTAGTACTATCAGTAATACCACCGGGAACAATAGGATTTGGCATAGTGTTTTCTCTTTTATAAATTAAGTTATAACAATGACAAATGTAATAACAATAAATGTATTCAAAACATCAATAGAAATATAATCTTCAAAAGCGTCATCACCGGACGTTACAGAACCTTTAAATATTCCAATTAATTTCCATTGATTTTAGGCTCAAATGCAGTCATTATAGAACATCAATTTTTAGCTGATATTGCAATTCATTTCTCTAAAAATCGTGGCTCACGTTAAGGCTTTCGTGGCTTATTCGCATTGATTCGATTCATGCGCTTTTGCTCTTCAAACTTGGCACGCTCTAAATTAGCTCTATCAATATCTAAGTTTAACTTAGTCATTTTAAGATAAGCATCAAGAGAATTAGCATTACTCTCATCTTCACTAATATAACCATTACCATCTTTATCTACTTGAAGTTTTGCGTCATTAACAATAATCTGAGTAAGATTACTATCAGCCGCAATAGCTTCTTTAGAATCACGATCTAATTGAGCTTGTTCAGCATCAAATTTGCGTTGAGCTTCAGAATTAGCAGAACGCATTTGTTCAATCTCTGCATCCCACTTCTTTTGAATCTCTTCACGTTCAAGTTCAAACTTACGTTGAGCATCAGCAGCTTCTTTAATATATTTGCGTAAAGAAGCAACATTATGATTACAAACAGCTTCAGCAGCTACATCAAAATTACCATTCTGTGCAGCACTAAAAGCAATTTCTTCAAGTTTACGAACTTGTTCATTGAGTTCAGCAGAATTACCAACAAAGATACCAAAATTAGAATTAACAAAATCAGTCCCATTAACTCTAACTTGAACAACTTCATTGGTATTAGGATCAATATAAGAACCTTCAAAGTCATCAATCCATGCAATCTTGGCAGCATCAAGATTAGCTTCCATATCACGAGAACGAAATGAATCAAATATCTTTAGTGACCATACAGATCCCATCAGAGCTTGATTAAGTCCCATCTCAGTAACAGCTTTACCAGCTCTAGCTTGAATATCTCCTGCACGTTGATCATTCATATTAGCTAATTCATACGCTTCTTGCTTAATAGATTGTTTAATTTGATTAAGTACAGTTAAGTAATTAATCATAGTTGTATTAGCAATCTCTTTAATAGCTTGAAGTGAAGGTTGTTGCTTAGCTATTTCGCTGTCATCAAAAACTAGAGTACCATCTCGATTAGCTGCATCAAGACGCTCTTCCATAGTCATATCATTAGTATCAGCTAAGAAACTTTCAGGAATCAATAGCCATGAACGAAACTTCATAATAGTACGTTCTTCTACTAATGTATAAAGACGATAAAGAGCAAGATAAGGTAATAAACGATAAGGAATAGGTTTAGGATTATTAAGAAGCATAAGACGACTTAAACCGTTATAAGGTAACTTACAATGATTAAGATTATTAACTTCTTCACGTTGAACTACACATGGTTGAGCTTTAGTATATACTCCCCAATCTTTATCACCAAAACGATACGCTTCCCAACATTGAAGAACATATGTATATTCAATATCAATATCACCTATAGTAGGATCTAAAACATAATCTTCATCTACCACTTTTTGTTCAATTTCACCATAAGCATTAGTATAACTAAGAATACCGCGTTTCATAGGAATCTTAAACACACAATGATGAGCTTTGAGAACCCCGGTAGAGGGCAAGGAGTGGTAGGGAGCGGAACTTTGTGTATCAACAGTAGGATTAAAAGCAATCTCTCTAGAACGAAGCATCAAAGGAGTAACAGCATATTCACCAGTACTTTCATGATTATGAATTATATCCTTAATATAAGCAATATCTTTTTTAGAAAGAATCTCTTTATATTCACCAATAATATCATTGATGTTTACCTCAAACTCTCTCATACCATAATCATCATCTTCAACAAAGAGATTACCACTATCAATACGATAATACTCAAGGGGAGAAATAATTTCAAAGATAACATCATTATATCTTACATCACGATATGAATATACACTTTCAGTACAGAACCAATAATAGAATGCTTGAATATATTTCTCATTAGCTTTTATGAGAGAATTAAGTAGATCAAGAGTTCTCTGACCTTTAAGAGCTTCCTCATCAATCCAATCCTTAGCCGTTTCTTTCATAAAATCTTCAGCTGATGGAAGTTCTTTAGAAGGTTCACCTGTTTGAACTCCATTAGCATTCATAATGTTTATAAATTGCTGACGAAGAAGAGAATCAAGTGCAACTCGAAGATCTTTATTACGCTTGGTTACAATATCAATATCAGCATTATAAACTTGATAATTATTATAGGTGTTAATGAATTCCCCTATATATTTCTCTTTAATAGGAGTAATAAAATCAACATCTCTAATCTTACCGGGCAAATCTTCTTTTCTACCATTAACAGAATTATAAGTCGCCATGACATACTTATAAGTAGATTCATCTACAATACCGTTAGCGGCATCAAGAAATGCTTTAATTTCTGCTTTATCATTATTTGAATGAGCAGTAGCAATAACCCAATCGCACATAGCTTTAGTCCATTTCGGAGTACGCTTAGTAGCTTCTGAAACAAACACATCAGGTTTTTCTAAAGAATTAGGAATCTTAGAAGCATTCATTTAACGACGATTTAAACGATTTGCAATACGTCTGCTATTATCTTCTTTATTACCTTCAACAAGACGCTTAGTATTTAAAGAGTCTGCAAGAAAGACATACATAGCAACAATAGCAGCACTAATATGGTCAAAGTTACCTTCAGCAGTAAATCTCTGACATTCAAGTAACAGACGAACACTACCAATAAACTTTAGTCTACGAATAGGATTCCCCTCATCTGTATAACCTAAAGGTTCATAAATAAACTCCTTTAGCATACGAAGACCATTATACTTTTTATCACCATCACCAATAACAATACCATAATCGTTGTTATTAGGATTAACTAACTTACGACTATTCATATTAGTTGGGTCAAGCATTAAATAACGTCTTAGTTTATATTTAATGAAGTTAGAAACAGTTTCACCAGTACCAGCCTCAGGACAACATTCAGCATTATACATAAGACACATACCCATAGTGACTATATCATTTTGCTCCATTGTGTCCAAACGCCCTATATATTCGCATACAAGCAGTTTTTGATTTGGATATGGGGTAATAGTATTACTACGCATCCATACTTGTGCAGAATAAAGAGAATGTTTATCTGTTACGTCTTTTTGAGCCTTATCTACCTTATACGCATCCACACTAACAAAATATAAATCTTTAGGCACTTCACCATTTACTAAGAACGGACGATAATACATTCTAACGCAACCATGAGTATCATCACGAGAACCATGCGGAACTTGATTAACAAACTCATGGAATCTACCTTTACCAAATATATCACGTTTAATACATTCAGCTTTCGGTATAAATTCAGCTTTATTAGAATTACCTAAATCATTAACGACAATCCAACCATCTTGAAAGAATCTAGTAGCATTGTCATTGATTAAATCTGAAACGTGTAGATTAAGTTCAGGAGAAGCGAACATATTCTCTGTTGTATTAATGAACGCTTCGGCAGGAGTATTAGCACGTTGGGCTTTATAGATTATATGAGTTTCACTATCATTATTATGAAAGTGATTCTCTTTATCTTGTTTATCCCAAGCATAAGCTGTGAATATAATTGAATTACCACGTTCAATATAAGGCTCACAATTCCATACTTGTGGAAAAAAGAAACCACATACTTCATGACGTTTATTAATATCCCATACATTTTCCATGCAAAGCATTTTATTCATCTTAGGATTATAAAACGCTTTACTAAATGCAGCCCAGTTAGCGCCTTTAGTACCACCAGTACCATAGACACGTATAGTACCTACAGATATAGCCCCAGATTCAGTATTAGATAAAGTAACATCAAGAGCTTTTTGTAAGTTAGGACACTTACCTGCTTCCTCAAAGTCAATCTCAATAGCTTTCTTACCTACAGCGGCAGATTCATTCTTACCTATAGCAACACTATAAAGATTAGAAAGCCAACCAAAATTCTTAAGACCTTTCGTGGATACACGATAACCCATAAGAATATCATCAATAGCTTCTGAAATATAACCTCTTTTCCAAAATGTATGTTCTTCAAAATGATCAAGACATTTCTTAGCCATAAATGTAGTAGCACCTTTATCAGTAAGATAAGCTAATTGATCGGCAGCAAGTGTAACAGTAACATTAGGAAATAAGTTTATAGTATTTGCAGCTTGACTACCACGTTTATAAGAGAAACCTTTACGACGAGCTTTAGCCTTAGTAAGATGAAATTTATTATTAGCAATAAACTCATCTATTTTGAAATTCCAATAATCACCATCCCAATAACGAGGAAAACCCATAACAGTTTCAACGTGTTCAGCACCTTCTCTTTTAAGCTTTTCTCTTTCTCTAGCGTTAGGTGTGCGTTCAATTCTACCATAATTAAGATAAGTATAATGAGCCCCTGTAATACGCATAGGCTTAAGCAAAAGATCTCGCTCTTCATCAGTAGTAGCTTTATCGAAAAACTTAGGAATATCTTTATAATAAAGTTTAGCTTTTATAATAACACCTTTTTTACGTCTAGATGTTTCTCTTTGCCAAAATGATTCATAAGCGGGAGTACTAGGATCATAATCGCAATAAGTACCATATTCATCAAAAGTATCAGCAGAACGAGAAAGTCTTTCAATATTAATAACAATGAAGTTAATATTCATAAGAATACCTCCAGAGTTACCAATAAGAAAATCATTATCTGGATCATATAAAGGTTTATTAGTAATATAACTAATACCTTCAGATGCTTTAGGATATTTACTCTTATCTTCACAAAGATAATCTATAAAAGGAATATCCCCACGTTTATATCCCCATTTATTCTCAGGTGCAGCATTAATACCATCACAACTATTTTTCCAGTAATCATGAATAAACATGAAGTTATCAATAGCATCTTGAGAAAATTCATATTTACTATTCATAACTTAATCAATTATATCTATACCACTACCAACGCCATTATCTATTTGATTATTAACATCCATAGAAGCAGCAAGCTCTTTACCTCCACGTACAATAGTTTTTCTAAGTTTAGACTTAATGTAATTATCTTCAGCTTCTTTAAGTTCTGCAATAAGTTTAGGAAGATCTTTACCCATCTTAGTAATCTCACGCATATAATTAAGCATACCTCCAATCTCATCCTTAGTAAAAGAATCTTTCTTTAGGTCATTACGAAGATTTTGATTCATAACTGCCATTAAATCTTTACCAGCTTGAAGAGCATTAACAGTTTCAAAGAACATTTGACCAACATAATTTATATTATGCTCGATAAGCCAATTGATAGCATCAACCATATCTTTAGTAGGTCTAAAGTCAGAATTAAGTTGAGAAACTTCAATAGCATAATCAAAAGCCTTTTGATCTTTTAAACCATTACGATGTATATATCCATCTTCATCAGCATAACAATCAATAAACTTAAATATCTTATACATTAGCTCTCTATCATTATGCCAATCATTATATATAGTAGCAAGAACAGGAACTTTAAGAATCTGTTCAACATTAAGAATAAGTTTAGAGCCTTCAACTAACCATACGTGTAATGCCATAACTAATAGTTTTATCTGTTTTATTACGAGCAATAAAAAAGCCCGTACCAACTTAATGATACGGGCAAATATAAGAATTACTTCTTAAATACAAAACATAAGAATGACAAAATAAAATCTTTATAGTAACTATTACTTTACCATATACTATTAGTAACTAAATTAATAGTTTCAGTTCCTACACTTGATACAATAATATCTTCCTCTTGATCATCAGCATCACTATAAACATCACAGTTAATACTTAATGCTTTATTACCGAAACCTTCATCAGGAGTAACAGTTACAAATGATTTTTTCATAGATATTTTATTTATATTTTAACTTTCATAATAAACAGCTTTCCAAATAAAATTAATAAATTGAATTCTTTTATTATTTGTAAGCAAAATAGCAATATTTGGTCTATTATTTAATGCAGAATTAATATCAATAATTTCAGTATTACCGAGAGTAATTCCATCAGCAATATTCAAATCAAATACACTTTTACCTAATCTGCTATAAACATCAACAGTTAATTCTTTTTTAGGAGTATATATTTTATTTCCATTAGCACTTTCTAAAAAGGCAACAACTTTTTCATTTTTATAATGAGAAGGTATTTCTTCACTAACTTGAATTCGTAAAAATGAAGCATGATTTCCATTAAACCTATCTATTTCTTGAATAGGTGTGGGAAATATAAATCCTCCCATTTGAGGGCTAGTCATTGATACTCTAATATCTGTACGCATACCAAAACTTCCAATAGTTATTAAAGTTCCATTAGAAGAATATACACCACCTGCAATTTCTATACTTTCAAAATTTGAGGCTTTTTGAGTAATATTTATTGTTTTATTAACCCCCCCCCGATACAGTTAAAATAGTAGATCTTTCATCTCCACTATTTTGTCCACAAACAACATCAAAAGAACCATTATTAGATCCAGAGTCATTTGCAACTTCAACAAAATCTTTATTCATATCTTTAGTTTTACTTATTTATCAATAAAAGTTTCAAATTGTTTCATAAACAAAGCAATTTGAGTAGCATAAGCATCCACTACATATTCAATATCATTAGCATAATCTTCATTAGCTTGAACAAATAAACAATGAACATACTCATGCCAAAAAGTTTGATTTTTAATAGAATCAGGAACAACAACACCTCTATCAGATTCTATAACATAGATTCTACCAAGAACATGATCTGAAAGACCATATTGAATACCTTGAGTAGATTGATAAGATACTTCTTTCATATTATGAACAATATATCTTACATTACCTACATTAATTCTATCAGGATAAGGGGTATTATATTCCCATTCAAAAGTACTATCGTCAAACCAATTCATAAAAAGCCAACTTAAATGAGCATAAGCTATATCATCTAAATGAGCTTGTTTACCATTAGGAAATTCTTTATTAAGATTAAGTTCATTTGTAATAATAATAAAGAATGCTCTAATAGCTTCTCTAAGCATAGCAGTTGAATCTAATGAATCATTAATTTTAACGTTACGTTCATCAAAATCAATTTCAATACGATCAACATTAGCTCTAACGAAAGTATAATCAAAAGGACCAATCTTTAAAACAATTCCATCCACTTTTTCGTTTAATTCAGTAGAATCAAAAGGATTACTAAAAACAGTTCTCATACTAAAATTAATAATACAATGAATATAACATTTAAACCAATAGAACAACTACCAATCTTAGACCAATTAGCAGAACGGCGCATATACTTCTTAAGATCTTTAAGCATATCTTTATTATTCTTTTCAAGATCAGCAATAGACTGCTTATAAACGTTCGCTTGGTTTGTAAGAGTATAAAGAGTATGCTTTAAATTATTAATAAGAGTATCTTGTCCAATAACAATATTCTTTAAAGATTTACATAAAGCTGCATCATATTCTCCTTGTTTAAGTAGAATTGCAATCTTACGGTTATCTTCAAGAGTATATGTAATAACAGTATCTTTACAAACTTTCAATTCTCTGCCGTATATATCTAGTGATACTATCATCAGAAATAATATAAACATCAGAGAAGTTTTCAATATCTTTTTCATACTTTATAATAGTTTTATTAGTATTAGCTTTAAGGCTATCTATAATACGTTCTTGCTTTATAGCATATTCCTCCAAAGCAGATATGACCCTATTAAAAGAATCCAGAGTATGATAAGGAATATTATTTGTATATATTCTTTCTTCTTCATTACATTGGATTACATTAGTAACTATTAGCAATAAAAAAAGGAGTGCTATTAACACTCCTCGAAAATTGACTTTCATAATCAATCGAAATCAGATATATTAACCAAAGTGTACGTGAATGAATTTCCATACATAATAACGGCTTTCTTAACAAGAGGAATAAACTTATCCTCATAATCACGAACTGATTCAAATACTTGACAACCTGCTGAATAAAGACCAATAGTACTAACTATTTTCCATTTAGAAGCACGATGTATATTAATACCACACATTTCAAAAGTAGGTTCACCGGAAATCTCAATATCACCATCTTTTCTAGTAATACGGAAAATAGGTAAAGGTTTAGCTTGAACTAAAGCATCATAATCACCTTTATGTTTACCTAACTTAAATGCATCTTGAAATTGTCCTTCATCAAGAATAGCACAACCTTTAGAATTAATAGGTTTAATCAAATTCATATCTGAAGGATCAGTGGTAATAGAATACCAATCATAAACCCATTTACCATTAAGACTAGGATGAGCTTCATTAGCCTTATAGAAAACTAGAAGAAGATCATTAAAGTGTTTGGTATCAGTAATATCACATCTAATACCCCAAATATTAAGATTATAGTTACCTTTATCGAAAATAGTATAACCATAAGTCTTAGCAATCTTACGAAGAACATCAATATTCGTTTTAGCTATGATGTCATCATAAGTAATCAAAGCATTTGTAAGTTCACTCATTGTCACTTGATATTATAATTAAACAAATTTGTATTAGCTTTACGTTCTTTATTTAATTGAGCAAGTCTGTAATCACAAATGGCTTTAACTTCTGCTTTAAGATATTTAATATCAACAAAAGTAATAACTTCTTCATGAGGCATATCATCAGGAATCATAGGGTTCTCTACAGTTCTGATATGACAAAGCATATTACCAAGACACTTAAACCCCCATTGTTCAATCAAATAATCATACATACTTAATTGAAGAGAATAATGAATACCAGTAGAATCCTGTAAATGATTTATAGGAAACAACATAGTTTCATTAGTAACAATGTACTTATCTAAGTCAATAGTACCATCTGCTTTCTTAGCCCAATATCCACCTTCAAATCGAATAGGTGCTTTATTAGTTTTCCAATCAAGAATAAAGAACTCATCACCTTTAACAAATAAAATATCAACAAGACCTGAAATCAAATACTCTGGATGATAAACACCAATCTCAGCATAAATCTCAAATCCCATAGACACCATCTCACTTATAAAAGAGTATATTTGAGGGTATCTATCAGCAATACCTACAACTCTAAAATAATCAAGATCAAGTCTACCGTAACTATGAGTTCTTATAATATCATCAATCGTATAAATACGACCATTAATAAAACCATTTGCATTCAAATAGTAGTTATTACATCTTTTAACGCATTGTTCTAGGAAATTATGCTTTTCAGTTCCCTTAGCACAAGCCTTTTCAGTTTCAATTTTCCATTCAGCAAGAATTTGTTTAACAGTCTTACCTCTATATCGAATATATTTAGCGTAATTACGATGCGTAGGAGGAACAGGCCTACTGCCAATATTAGCACAAGCTTCAGCGATAGCTTTCCAATCCTTTTGTTCTACAAACTTACCAATAATTGTAGTCGTAGATATATACTCTCTATCAAGAGCATCTGTATATTTATGCTTTTCCTCGTCGAAGAATATCGGCAAGTCTCTGGGTATAATCTGCGTCATAAGCTGCTTTATCAGTAAGTTTAAGAAATCTTTTAGCACGAAGACGTTCATAGAATTTTCTATGACGTTCTTTCATATATTCATGACCAAGTGAAGTCATCTTATTAAAATCAAAACCACACTCAGCATAAATTTGATAAGTTTCAGGATGAATCCAATGACGACCAAAAGAAGGCACATCTATATCTCTATCTACACGTTGCATTGCAGTAAGAACTGACATCCACTGACTATCAGCAATATCATTAAGAAAACGTTCAAAGTCTTCACGATTACGAACAAACGTAAGAAAATCTCTACACCAAATTTGTTCATCAGTATAACGTTCGATATAATTCTTACCACCTTTAACTTTATAATAGAATCTTGTAGGAGTCTTTCTTTTACTATCTACAATACCAACAATCTTTTCATATAACTTTGTAACTTGTAGAGGATATAAACGCGCACCTTTAGCCATAATAGAATAAACTTAATAAATCACACCACCAATTTGATTTAAATTGATAAGATTACATTCCCAAAACTCAACCTTACCATCTTCACCAATAATCATTTTAGAACGACTATCAAGAACTGGACGTCCATCAACAACTTTAATATTTCCTTCACCACCAAGAACATCAACAAGTTTATTTTCAAGATTAGTAATCTTAGAACTTAAAGCGACACCTTTAGCTCCATAAGACATATCAAGAATAACTTCATGTCCTAAAGAATCAATATCTGAATCTACCGGAAGAGCAATAACATAAATAGATTTAGGAACCTCTCTATCTACTTTCATAACGTCAGTAACTTCAAGAGGTGACATTTTATATTTCATAGCAACAATAGCCCTACCACTAGATACTTGAATATTACAAAGAGAATGTTTAACATCACAAATATCATTAATGTTATAAGCTCCTGCTTGAATCTTAGCAATTTTAAGTTGAATTGAATCCATAGTTTAAATATTTACTTTATTAGATAATTCGGTTTAAGATTTATAACTTGAATATATTCATAAGCATATCCATTCATATATATTGTAGTAGTATAAACAACTTGGGAATTACTAGGAGTAACTGTAATCATAACTTTAAATTTAAAAGAACCTCGTTAATCAGAAGTGGTTTTAGTTGCACGAAGTGTTACGAGAATGATCTTAACAGAGAGGACTTCTTCATAACGAGGTTCATACATGGCAAAAATTTATTCAAACTATTCACCAATAAATGCTTTCGTAAAAGCGGGATTACCCGTAATAGCAGCGATGTCTTCAGTTACAGCTTTACTTAGTAACCCCGCTTGAATATGAACAAAACTCGGATGAGCAAATGTATGAAATAATTTGATAATACAAGCGGTTGTTTGAATATATTTTTCTGAAACTAATATTTTTCTGTTTTAGCAATAGTATTCATTAGAAATACCATTTGAAATACCGTCTTCACCTTGCCGCCATCCTATGCACTCGTCACGAGATTCTGCAAAAACAATGCACACAATCAGCAAGAGCATCTTCAATACCTCTTTGTTTATACGTGCGTACACGTACGTGCGCTATGCGGAGCTTTGCAATATATACAAGAATTAATAAAGAAATAAATAAGAATAATAAAAGGAACATCTTCACCTACTCAATTTCTCGGAGCGTAATATGTATTTAATTATCCTCAAATAAACCTCATAATAACCTCTCTTACACTCCTACTCACTTCCCTCTAATATACCCCCTATAGTCCCCCTTTCTTTCTCCCTTCTCTCTTCCTCTCTTTCTCCCCTTCTTCTCTCCTTTTCAAGTAACATAAGAGTTACTTAAAGTAACATTATATATATTTGTATCTCTATTATTTCTTTCTTTAGTAAGTACATTACACTTAGAGTTTCTCTAAGTATATATAGTAATAATAAGAATAACATTAAGTAAACTTAGAGTATATATAATAGCTCCGGCTCGACTGTCTGCAAAATTCATCGAAATATCAATAATATCTTTAGTAATATTAATAACATAATTATCAACCTCTGCAATAATAGCGTTAATATGCGGAGCTTTGTAGATTCCCATGTGAGGAACTATGTGGAGCTTTGCAGACCCCGGTAGGGAAGAAGGACTGGTAGCGCGCGGAGCATCTGTGGTAGCAATAGCTTTAATTATATAATTAGAAGTATTAGTAAGATATTTTGAAGTATCATTAGTAGTATTTATAATATTCACAGAAGATTGCATAATATCTTTATCATTAGAATTAGCACTAGCATCAACAAAATTCCTCTCGTGACCACAGCTATCTCTCTACTGGGGATTACAAAGCTCTACAGAGTTATTATAAGTTCCATGAGTAATATGTGTATTCTTTGCAGCAAATATTATTTTAGTAATAATAGAAGATTTGATTTGAGTTTACTTTAAGTTTACTTATAATATAAGCAATAATATATGCAATAGTATATTCAGTATAACTTAGAGTAATATCAGTATTAGCAATAGCGTCTTTATAGTTCACTTTAGATTTTTGGCAGTTTATAAAGCAAAATGTCTTATTGATACTGCTAGTGATACAGATGGTTATTCTAATTATTCTAGAGTTAATTTTAATTATACTTTATATACTTAGAGTATTTCTATTACAACAATGGCAACAAAATTTATTAGAGTTACAAAGGGCAATTCTTAAGAGTTTACTTATAGACTTACTAGAGGCTTTATTAGAAGCTTTATTTAAGTCTTTTCTAAGACTCTTAATGTTTTGGTTATAAATGGTTTTGATATTTATTATCTTATTGTTATTTCTATTTGAATTGCTATTTATTTTTATATAGGTATTTTTGCTTCTTTTACTCATGTATAAATTTCGGTATGAGAGGGTCTGATGTGGATGTTATTCTCATTGGTTCTTTTATTGCAGTTATTATTGAGTTTGCTTATATTATAGGTTTTAAGAATATGGGTTTTATTTCTATTGAGTCTTCTATTGCTATTATGGATGGGTTTGTTCATAGTAGGAATTTGGTGTGAGTGCTTGAGTTAGGGGACCTCCTTATACGACAGCACCCCCTTGTAATGCTTGGGGGAATAGCCCCGTCGATGATTCATGAGGAATGATTTTCCGAATTGGAACTGCAATTTTCCATAGAGATGTTGCAGTTACAATTTCTATTACTCAGCGACAATCACCGTTAAAAGGCATAGAATTAATTCAATTAATAATAATTAGAACCTCGCAATGTAAAGGTAATTGCTATTTGTGTTATGAATACTTTAATTAATGCACCGGAAACTAAGAAGTTGAATGCAGTTGTATTGAATAGTATTAGTGTTCTAAAAGCTACTGATGATTCTTCAGAACGTTATTTAGTAGATTGTAATGATCTTCAAGGTAATATGATTGAGAGATTATTCATCGGTAAGAAGCTATTTGATAGAATTGATTCACTTGTTGGTAAAGTAGTTGATATTGTCTACAAAGATTGTATTGCTGGTGTTACTCAGTGGATTGATGAAGATGATATTAATGAAGAAGTTCAGTTTCATACTGTAGATCATAAGCAAGTGGTTGATATTGTTAAAACTAATGATATTAATCTATTGATTGCTTGTAGTAAAGCTGGTATGAAAGATATGTATAATGATTTAAAACTATTGAATCAATGAGAATTACTAGAGTTATTGTGAAGTGCATCATCATATTGGTGGTGCTCTTCTTGTTATCATTAGGTGAATCTATTACTGAATTGATTGCATCTAATATTAATGGAGATTTATTTATTGGTTGCATTTGTGGAGCTATTATTGCTATTATTATTATGTCTATTGTTAAACCTAATAAACTTTGAATTGATAAGAGTAGTCTTAGTGCTACTCTTATTTTTTTATACTCTACAAACTCCGTCTAATCAACACGACTAACACCCTTATTGTACTTGGCGGGCATGGTGCTTGTCTTAATAATTCTAAAACTTAACATTATGGCAAACGAATTAAAAACTCCGATTAGACATTCAGTTATTGGTGAAATCATTTCTGTTAAAGATATTAACAAAGATGACTATAAAGAAGGTAAATTCAAACATGATTGTAAGATTGTTCGTGTTGATCCTTTGAATGGTAGTCCTCTTGTTGATGTTTATATCACAAATGACCAGTATAATCAATACGGTTTAGCACCTATTGTATTCGAAGGTAATGTGGTTAATTTCACTATTGACGAGAATATTGCTGGTGAAACTGGTTATATTGATCCTGATACTGAAGAGTGGGCATATCATGAAAAAAGCTTCAACAGTTTCGCTGGTGCTGACAACGTTGGCTCTTTAGGTCTTATTGGTGTATTTGGTAAACTTGGTGTTGGTGCTGATATGGTATCTACGTTTATCAAGAGTATCGAAACTGCACGTTCTCAACGCAAAGCTGCTGTTAAACCTAAAGTTACTACCGAAGATGTGGCAACTGAGCAAACAGAAGATGCTGCTTAATTGATTCATAATAGTGCTGAGTATTCTCACTTGGCACTATTTACCCTTTTTATTGTTTAATCAACCGACTAATGAACATGAATATACTTAGTGTAATTTATAAAGATACAGCTGTTAATATTAATTATTTTAGTATTAACCTTGATGCAGATTATATTCAAATCTATTTTATTAATACTCAAAATAACGATTGTAAATTCTTCTGTCAATATCTTGATGTTAATAGAATTGATTATGAAAAGAAAGAAAGAGATTCTTATACAATTATTAAAGTTGATGCAAGTGTATTCAATTTTAATATTGCTATCAAATCTCCTATTAAATCTTCAGAAGTATACAATAATTTCTATGATGCCATTTGTAAACATAAGCAGAATATCGCTAATGCTGAAGCTATTATTGCTAAATATGAAGAATATGCTGCTGATAAGGCTAATGAAATTAGTAATATTAGTTCACGGGATTATATTAATGAATATCGCAAATCTCTCGATAATACTCTACTAGAAATACTTGAATATACACGTTGTAAATATCTAGAAATCGTTGCTTTAACTAAAGAACATCTTGATGTTTCACGTGGAACATTGCCTGTTGTTGATGAACTTAAAGTAGCTTATCACGTGTCAGAATTGTTCAGCAAAGATGACTATAGAAAGCTGATATATATTCAAGAATATCTAAATAACAAATCGAAATTACCTAAGCAAGAAGAGCAGTATTTGGAGATGTTATGGAACTTAGATGACTATGAATATCCAGAAGTAGTTAAAGAAGTAGAAGCAATAGGACGAAAAAAATTCAATGAGTATTATGCTAAAGCATTGAAATTTGTAGAGAAAGATGAGAATTTGAAAGAGAATATAGAAGAGAAATTGAATAAGTTTTATCAATAGTGTTGAATAAAATTTACAATAGTGTTGAAAGGAATACTACATTAGTATAGCAGATGGGGTGATTAGTGTTAAAAAGAATACTACATTAGTGTTGAAAATAGTTGACAGAATTGAAGCTGTAACAGCAAAACCATCTTCAAAATGACCTTCAGAAAGCGCAATGCGACAGCAAAGTTCTTCAAATTAGAATTAGAATTTAGCAAACCTATAATTACAAACAACAAAAAGTATAGAATTAACATCTAAATTTGCATAAATAAAAGATTCGAATTATTATTAGAATTACTTTAAGTTCTTCAAATTAGAATCAAAGTTTAGCAAACCGAATATCTATATCTATAAAAAGTTTTAAAAAACCGTAGAAAAGATGCAATTGATATAATAGAGTAAGCATTTGCATTATTAGTATTAATTCCGTAAAATTCCGCATAATAACTTTAATTGTTTCAAATCTAGAATACTCAATATCAAATAGAATTGAATTAACATCTAAATTTGCAATAATAAAAGCTTTAAATTAGCATTAGAATTAATTCTAGTATATCTCGAATCAATGCAAAATTCAGTGAATCTATTAACGACATATCTATATCAATTATAGTATTGAGTATAGAATGTGAAGTATAGAGAATACTTAGAGTATTTGTAATTTCATTAGAAATTCCGCAAAATATCATAGCATCATTTACGTAAATTCAAATATCATTACCGTTAACCTTAAAATAAACATCAAATGAGAAATTAATACAATTAGCAACAATGAATATACCTCTAATACTATTTGAATTTAAACTTCATAATTACTTAGGTCTTCATAACACGCTATATAAGAATTCGAATAGATATTAGAGGTATTATTAAGATAAACACTTGTGATAAGTGTTATATATCTATAAATAAAATTTTAAGTGACACAATAGTAGCATTAGTTATCATAGAATTTCTAATGCTACTATTTTTAATTGTAAATTTAGCATCTATGATAGTATATATTAAAGACAGAGTATCAGAAGAAGTTATATTTAAAACTAACGAAGTATCTGTAGTATATGGAAACGAATTAATATTTAAAAGACAGAAAGCATCTAAGATATTAGCAGATGCTTTAAGCAATTCGATATTATTCTTAGTACATAGAGAAGCATCACATTTCATATCATATACAGCAGAAATAGATCATTCTATTGTAACATTAACTAAAAATTTAATTGCAGTAGTATTTGATTTAGATAATGCTGAGTATAATAAGAAATACTTAGAATATATGTATATCTGTAATAAATTCATCAATGAGATCAAGAACACTTCGAATAGTAGTCTATGATAGAGAAAGAGAATGGTTAGTTCCAAAAACTACATTCATATCATGGGTAAATGGACAATTAGTGATTCAATCAGCAACATCAAAAACAAGAGCTGAAATACAAGAATTTTTACGTGAAAATAATATACGTGTAGTAGAACTTGTAGATTCAAAAGAATTAATAATTGAACCATTAGAACTTGAAGAACTATCAATATCTGAAGCAAATATATTAACATCAGATTTATTAAATAATATTCATGATGAAGAGTTTTAACTTAAAGATTATCATTTATGACTTTAAGAATAACTGTAGAATGTACAACGTATAACGTAACAATAAATATTATATGTTCACAAGATGTAGAAGTATCACAATCAGACACAGATATTACAATTCTAGTAAGATCAGTGAAAGTAAGGGAGAAGATAATATCTTTTTTCAAGTTTACACGTATAGCAGTAAAAGAGAATCCTGTATTGCATAAACTTGTAATACCAAAAGAACCAAAGAAAGTATTTGTAAAATTAATATGAGTTTAGATGAGCTTTGCAGTCCCCGGTAGGAGGATAGGGCTGGTCAAGAGCGGAATCTAGCGCATACATTAGTTTCACCATTAGAAATAGCATTATTACATTCATGAGAAAGACACTCGTAACTCAAAGAGAAATTAAACGTCATATTAGACGTAGAGCTGTATTAGAAAAGATATTTTATATTATATCTTTCTTTGTAGTACCATTTGTATTTTATATTGCTGCAAGACATAAGTATCTATTCAATGATGTAGATGATGAAGAATTGCAGTTATATTTAGATGCAGAACGAAGATATGCTATTGTAACTATAATCTGGTTACTATCAATAATAGCAATACTCTTATTAATTGTAGTAGTAAAGATTTGACCGCCATATATTAAGAATTGAGCCTTTGTCTATCGGGGATGAACTCTAACTCATCTCCGATAATTCAAGGTCTATATAAGCCAATGCAAACGTTTTAAATGGCATTTGCTAGACTTATTCTAGTATAGGTTGAATCAAGTAAATAAAAAGTAAACGCAAAATTCAATGTTAGTAGTAGTAAGTGCAATAGAAAAAGATAGCATAGATTCAGCAAGATGTGTATGTTTATCTGATGTATCCTTTATAAAAGAAGATAAAGGTATAATAATAATAGTTTTTAATAATTCAACAGCAATACAAAAAGCAATTGAAACTATATATAAAGCTAATATTACACCTATAACTGTAACATATTATAATGTACAATTTAAGAAAGAAAACGTAGTAGCAATATTAGTTTAAGTTATGATTAAAGATTCGTTATGTTGTAAAGTATATCTCTCACGTATAGAAAAAACAAATGAGATATTTCAAATAGAAATAAGATGTAGTAATGAATTACATTATATATTCATGGCTTCATTATTAAATGTATTGAAGATACCACATACAACACATTTTCCTACATTCTCTTATTTCTTAAACCCATCAGTACCAATACTAAAACAATTAAACGTATGGAATACTCAAAAGAGTTCTTAAAAGAGTTTAAAGTTAATACAGGACAAACGTATATTGTTGTACCTGTAGATGGAAAACTACATAAAGTGCAATTAAGCAGAAAAAATACAAACAAAAAGTATTTTGCAATGGTTCGAGCAGAAGAATCACCTATAAGAGAATTTCAATGTTCTGCAATAGAATGTGATTTTAAACATTTAGATGAGTGTATAGGTTGTCGTTGTTTGCCGGGAGGACGCAAAGACAATAAAGCAGTAGTATTTAAAATAGAATATATATATCAAAAGTCATGATTCATTTTATTTTAATTTTATTCGGATTAGGAACATTAATTGCAGTAGGAGCGATAATATGGAATGTATTAGTAACATTCATAAATAATCTACATAATACCGATAGTTTAGTATTTGTAATAATAAGTTTTACAATAGCTGTATTACTTATGTTATTTATAGCAGTATTCGCATTTATATTTGAGTCTTTATGTGTAGCATTCGGAGCAATACAAGATGTAGCTACAATGTTATTTGCATAAACATAACTGACTGAATGTTAGGTTAAATCAAATTTAATGCTTATCTTCGTACCCTCAACATTGTTAGTATTACTAACATAGTTATTAATCATTTTGAAAATCATTCTTATATTATGGCGAAAAAAGAAAATCTAAAGGAATTTGTTATTCAACAAAGTGATATTGATAAAGCTCTCAAATATCACTTGGCTAAAGCTGTTAGTCATAGTAATCCTACAAGTAAGGATCATTCTGACTTAGCTAATCATCTTAATCGTGAGGAATTTTACAGTTATGTTATTGAAACTGTAAAACGTCGTGTTCGTCCTTATGATGGATTTAGAAAGATTCTTGAACCTGTTATAGACAGCCTGTTTTGTGATAAACCTTCTATCTCAATTAAAATGGTAGATGTTGAAGGCGGTATTACTTATAGAACTGCAAACTGTAATGGTCTTAAATAAATGAGTGGTAAATGTAATAATTGCGAAACTAGACAACGCTTGGGTAGAGATCCCCGTTGTCTAGTTTGTATTTACTTCAATGCTGCAATATTTAATACAGGTATTCCAAATACTACAGTTGAGCATCAAGAAACTAAAGTAGAAAAAGCTATTAATGACGCTAAAGAACTCAGACGTAAACTTAAAATTAATAATGAACCTACTGAAGTTAAAGATGTTAAGAAGGTAATTGATTCTATTAATTATAGTAAGTCTTTTACTCAAATATGTAAAGATAAATCTAAACATTGGAAAGAACTTGGATTAGATATTGAAGAAGTATTTGCAATTAAAGAGGATACTATAAATGATATTGATAATGCTGAAGAAGTTAAAGATTGGTATTATTTTATATTTCCTAGTGCAAATAAACTTAGAAGTAAATATGTTCGCATTTATGGAACTAAAATATCAACGAGAAGTACTATTGAGAGAAAGTGTCCTGATTTAGATTATATACAATATGATTCTAAAAAATGGACAACTCCTGCAAAATATACTAATCGTAAACCTTGTGATTGTTATACAGAATGGATGCTATAGATGCTCTTAAACATATTCAACAGATGGTTCTTGCTGATAGAACTAAACAAGGTTGTAAAACTACTATTTGTCCTAAATGTTTTAAACATACATATACTGTATCCCCTGATGATAAAGTTAAAGTTTGTGTCGATTGTGGTTATTATGAATTAACTAAGAACGGTAAAACTAAAATTTATGAAGGCGAAGGTGTATTTGCTTTAAATCATAAGGATAATGGTGGTATATTTCCTATTGAAAAAGGGAATTTTGAAGCTTGTCTTAAAGATATACTTATGGTTATCTCTGAAAAACTTCATACAAATCTTGATAATGTTGATGATTGTGTTCTGCATTCTGTTAAAGATGGAAAGGTTATTACTATTGATTTTAAAGGTATGTTATAAACTCTACAAGGCTCCGCACGCGACCAGTCCTATTCCCCTACTGGGGTTTGCTTAGTTCCACAATGTGTAGCTTATAATACTAAAACTAATACTATGATGGATATTGATTTTAATATTGGCGATAGAGTTATTACTTCTAGAGGAATCTATGGTACTGTAATTTCTATTGATAGAAATGCAAATACATCTCAAGTAAATATTGGTAATAAAACTGTCACACTGTATAATAATCAATTATGGTCTATTAAAAATAGAATTTCTGTTGTTTGTTATTATACAGATGGTTATGAAAATTATAATAAGCTAATTACTTTACCTAAACAATTTAAATTATATGACTTTACTAAGCCATTAGATAATGAATTGTTAGATTATTGTAAAAAGGCTATTACTAAAAGTGTTAAAGGTATTTTTACTATTACTAAAATTGAAATTTAAATATATGAAAGCAAATCTTACTTATTCTATTATTTCTGCTGAATTAAAGCAAGGAATGTATTTATTAGTCAATGATCATCTTGGTTACATTAGTAGAATGAATGCTGAAAAAGCTATTATTTCATTCTATTATGAAGATGGTAAAGTTATTAAACTTGGTAAACAAGAAATGACTCGTGAAGATGCTATATCTACTTATAGTACATCTGTAATTAAATTGATTGCTATTGTTGATGGTAATCCTGTTTCTATAAATCATCAAAATTATAAGAAAATATTCTCACCTATGCTTACATTTGAGAAAGGTGCTGATGAATCTTATATTTCTCAATTCATTAAAACTAAAGAATGGGCTAATCCTATTTATGGTGATATTTCTCCTGTTTATTCTATGTTGAAAGTGGGAGATATTGTAAATATTAGAAGTTTACCTATTGTAGATGCTTATAGTCTTTATGATCCTATGAAACGTCTTGTTAGAGTTAAATCTAAAAAAGGTAATTCTAAATATATTGTTGTTCGTATGGATAATGAATGTGAAGATGATTTTGAAATTACAGTAGATCGTACTGATGTTGTTTTAGGTGATAAAGATAAATATGATTTATTCAATATGAATTTTGATGCATTAAAGAATCTAGTTGCAAGTGGCGAAGCTAAAACTGTTGAAGCTAAAGGTAAAACAAAATCTGAAGCTAGTTCTAACGGTAATGCTTTTTATCGTTTGCATAAGAGTAAATGGAAAGCTACTTATGATAGACTTCCGGGAAATGATTATTATCAATGGCTTGCTGTTCGTGATGCTAATGATTCAGAAAATGAAGCAAGACTTGTTGTTCCTATTTCGGTTCCTATCACAAATATTCCTAAACATCAATTTAGTGGATATGATAATGAATATTGGATTCCGGGTACTATTCGTGAAATGGATAAAGCTAAAGCTGATGGTAAGAATTTTGTTCCATTTAGAGAAGGTCTTCCTATTTTTGGTAAACTTACTGAAACTGTTATTGATGGTAAAACGTTTACTTATTTCCTTCTTGATAATGTTAAACAAGAATCTATTAATCATTACATCTACAAGCATCGGGACATTACCGAAGAACGCCGGAGTGAATTAACCATTAACAAGCTCCCTATGCTTTAATAGAACGTCATAAAAGCATTTTTGTATTAGAGTGGACTAATAGGTTCACTTTAATACAAAGTGCCTATATAAGCCTAAAATGAACTAAAATGAGGATAGTTAAAATCGAGAAATGTGTATATGAATATTCTGAACTTCAGGCTCATGCTAAAGATGTAGTTAGAAATTATGTTCTTAGTGTTGTACATGATTCAGATACTTTTTCCAAAGCTATTAAAGAATCTATTGAATCTTTAGGTTTTAAAGATGTTGAACTTTATTATAGTCTTGGAAATTGTCAAGGTGATGGTTTATGTTTTACAGGTTCTATTAATTGGATTGATTTTAATAGAATTGCTGAAATTCGAAATAAAATTGATCAATTAAATGCTTCATTTGTTATTTCTTGTAATGATTGTCTAGATAATATTAAATTTACTAGATTAAGCCATATGTATTGCCATAGTCGTACTGTTTCAGTTGATATAGATAATACAAATTGGATGGATGTTCAAGATTATATTGTTCTTAAAGATATTATTCTTAATTGGTATAATTCTCTTTGTAATCGTTATGAAAAAGAAGGTTATAAATGGTTTGAAGAGATTAATGAACAAGACGTTATTGATTATTGTGATTCTAATGACTTAGAGTTCTTTGATGATGGAACAATCTTTGTTGAATCTGCTTAAACCTTATGAAGATATTAGTATTGCTTTTCAAAGGTATCTTCTCCAAGTCACTAACGGTCATGGTAATTTTGTTGAATTTGCTACTACCTTGTCTTGGAGAATGCAATTGGGAATGGTATTGGAGTTTCTTGATGTTGTTTATAATATCACAGTGTCTATATTTCCCAACGGAGGTGCAGTTATTAAAGTTATCAACGATAGACAATATATTGCTGATTATTTTATTACTTCCGACCCTCAGCATCCGCTTGTTCGTTATTATAACACCATTGATATTGCTTTTAAATATATTTTAAAATCATTTTGATTATGCAAAAAGTAGAAATTAAACTTATTGGTTCTGAAATTAATGGTGATATTTATGTTACTAAGAAAGGTACATATCTTTGTGATGTAGATTTTAATCCTAATAATCCTTATCTTCATACTATGACACGTAATGATTTTGACGGAGAACCAAATATTCCTGTTAGAGATGACATTGATTTTGTAATTGTTGATAAATTTAGTGATGAATGAATTTAATAAAGCCGCTTTACTTAATAGTGCTAAACGAATTAATGTTTCATATTTTAAAGAACAGCAAGAAGATGCTATTAATGCTATTTGGCAATGGTGGCAATCTTCAAGTATAACTTTTACTCTTAGTGGTTATGCTGGTACAGGTAAAACTTTTATTATGCGTCATCTTGTACGTTATCTTATTACAGAGAAAGTTTGTGTTACTGCACCTACACATAAAGCTCTTCGAGTATTAGAAAATAGTTCTGGTCGTAAAGGTATGACTATTCAATCTCTTTGTGGTCTTAGACCTGATGTTGATATTGAAGATTATAATATTGAAAATCCATCTTTTAAGGTTATAGGTGAACAGAAAATGCGTAGTTATAAACTCGTTATTGTAGATGAATGTTCTATGGTTAATCCTGGTTTATTTACGTTACTTGTGAAGACTGCTATTCAGTGTCGATGTAAATTGTTGTTTTTGGGTGAAATGTAAAGTTATTGCCCTTACCTCTCTAATTGCTGGAATAACTTGAAGGTAATATCGCTACAACGCAGTATGAAAATACAATCGTGAATGCTTAAAAAGATATTATTATAAGTCAATCAGCAGCGAAGCCTACTCTTATAGTTGTGATAACTCTAAAATAGGTGTGTTCAACGACTATTGCGAAAGCAAGTACAATCAGTATTGATTGGAAACGGGAGGATATATTTCAAATTCCTTATTGAATGTTTGCAAATTCCTTATTTTATAGTTATATTCGTGATTATTAATTTAAAACTTTATATGTTATGGATTTTTCAAACGTTCTTACAAATGATCTTTTTAATAATATTAAAGATCAATCTTCTAAATCAAAAATTATTGAATTTAATATTAAGGATAAATATCCTGATGTGGATATCAATAAATATTATATTTATGCTCATATTTATAAAGATTCTAATATTCCATTTTATATAGGAAAAGGAAATTTATATAGATGTACTTCTTTAGCT
>OLOO01000417.1_pt1 | contig 41064 bp, 37 predicted proteins | sample 1672621 | NCBI WGS metagenome assembly OLOO01 (sample SAMEA3136706, study PRJEB25190) | human gut metagenome | biome: human gut; feature: human-associated habitat; material: faeces | place: Austria | collected 2013 | reverse complement strand
ATTAAGTACAGATATTGTATTTCTGCATGATGGGAACATAGGGAGTCCATATAAAAAGTATTAATACAGGCCATGACGGGTCGATCAGTACCGGTCATGCGAACAGTCCGGATGATATGATGAGCAGACTGTCTACAATGGTACTGATGGGGATTAAACTTCCGCTGGAAGCAGTTATGCGTCAGATCGCTTCCGGAATCGATATCCTGGTACATCTGGGACGCCTTCGGGACAAGAGCAGGAAAGTATTGGAAATCATGGAGGTATTGGGATATGAAAAAGGAGAAATCAGGCTTCAACCGTTATTTTCCTTTCAGGAGACGGGAAGTAAGGATGGAAAAATCCAGGGGGAGTGGGTGAAAAGGTCCACACTTACACGGACGGAAAAACTTATGGCGGCAGGGTATCAGCCGGAAGGAGTATGCCCTGGCGATAACGGAAAGCATTCTTCTGGTGTTTCTGATCGCCATGCTGTTCTATTCAAGACTATGGATGATGGCAGTGCTTTTTCCTCTGGGAATGAAGTATTACGAAAGGATGATCTGTCAGGTAGAGGAAAAAGGGAAGAGACGTTTTGAAAGACAGTTCCAGGATGCGCTTCAATCATTGGAAGCGCAGCTGAATGTGGGATACTCTATGGAGAACGCGATCAAAGAGGTACAGAGAGACCTGCAGATCATGTATGACAGGCATACACTTATTGTACGGGAATTTACGTATATGGTAAGGCAGCTGAATCTGAACGTAACCGCGGAAGCTGCCTGGAAGGATTTTGCTGCAAGGGTAGCACTTCCGGAGGTGGATACATTTGTCACTGTATTTTCCCTGGCAAAGAGGAGCGGAGGCGACAGTATTCTGATCATTAAAAATGCGGTTAGACAACTTGGTGATAAAGCGGAAGTGAAAAGAGAAATCGATACCGTAATTGCAGCGAAAAAAATGGAATTTCAGATTATGTCAGTGATTCCTTTGGGAATTATTGGTTATATGCGTCTGAGCTTTCCGGAATTTATGGCGGGGTTATACGGGAATCTGCCAGGAGTGGCTTTTATGAGTATTTGTCTTGGAGCTTACATTGCTGCCTGGAGACTTGGATGCAAGATTGTGGAAATCGAGGTATAGAAATGTGGTTTTGTATCGGAATGTATTTCTTTCTCGGAGCTTGTGCATGGATGTATTTCAAGAAGAAATCACTTTTCAGAAAATGGGACAGGCTTCTCAGGCGGATATTTTTTTTGATGTTGGCGGTGACAAGTCTGGCATTTTTGTCGGAAATCGTGCAGAAGACAGGGACGGAAAACTCTGAAACCATGCAGATAAAGCGGAACGGGTACGGGGAAGGACAAAAAGAAGCGGCGCTTTCTATGCAGGTTGAAGGAGAAAAAAAGCAGGATATAGAAATTCGTGTGTCACCGAAGATTTACAGTGAAAAGCGGCTGGAAAAGGAGTTTCAGAAAGCGAGGAAAGAGCTTGCAAAAGTGATTTCCGGGGAAAATAAGGATCTGTCGCATATAAAGACAGATCTGGATCTGGTAACAGCATTAGACGATTTTCCGTTTTCGGTTTCCTGGGAACTTAGCAGATATGATGTAATGGATTCGCTTGGAAGACTGGATCAGGAAAAAATCCGGGAAGAAGATCCGGAGAATCAGGGGATTGGGATGAATATTACCGGAGTTCTGCATTATGAAGATAAGGTATATCCGTGTGAGATGGATCTTGTTATTTTTGCAGGACAGGAGAAAACGCTTTCCACGAAAGAGCGGGTTCTGGAACTGGTAAGATTACAGGACAGTGCTACGAGGCAGAAAGCATATCTTACACTGCCACCCAGTCTGGACGGAAGAAAAATTGCCTGGACAGAGGAGAAAGATTCAAAAGTGATTCCGATTCTGATGCTCGGAATGGCGATAAGCATTCTGCTTGTCGGAAGAGAAATACAGAAAGAAAACAATCAGAAGAAGACGAGAAAAGAGCAGATGATGCTGGATTATCCGGAAATTATCACAGAGTTTACGATGCTGACCGGTGCCGGAATGACAGCAAAAAATGTGTGGAAAAGAATTGCGGAAGACTATGGAATCACCAGAGGAAAAACGGGAAGAAAAAGAGAAGCATATGAAGAAATCTGGAAAACCTGGCAGGAAATGAAAAGTGGGATTCCGGAGATGGAATGTTATGAAAGATTTGCAAGAAGATGTGATCTGATTCCGTATATGAAAATGGGAGCACTTCTTTCACAGAATCTGAAAAAGGGTGCAAAAGGAATTTCTGAAATGCTTCGTATGGAGGCAGTACAGGCACTGGAGGACAGAAAGAGCAGGGCGAGACAGCTGGGAGAAGAGGCAGGAACCAGACTTTTGATCCCAATGCTTTTGATGCTGATCATCGTGATTACGATCGTAGTTGTACCGGCATTTTTGTCGATCCAGGTGTAGGAGGTGAGAGAATGAAGGCGGTAAAAAAGAAGCTGTGGACAGGATGGATCAGAATTCAGAAGATTCTGACGGAAAAAGACGGGATATCAACGGTAGAATTGATCCTTGTACTGGTCGTCATTATCGGTCTGGTTATCATTTTTAAGAAACAGCTTAATGAACTTGTAACTAAAATATTTGAAAAAATAACGAATGAAAGTTCAGGAATCTAAAGTAAAAATTTTATTTCAGAAATGAGTGTGTACAGAGATGAAAAAAATGGTAAAGGGAGAGATTACTGTGTTTCTAAGCCTGGTCTTTCTTCTGCTTCTTACTCTGGTTGGGGCTTTGCTGGAAAGTGCCTCGATCCAGCTGGCAAAGAATGAGAGAAGAGCAGACGCAGGCAGGGCAGTGGAATCTGCGTTTGCAGAATATCAGAAAGATCTTCTGGAGCGATATGGTATTTTTGCAATAGAAGGCAGTTATGAATCCGGAACAATGTCTGAAGAAAATATTTTAAACCGACTGTCCTTTTACGGGGCAGAAAATATAGAAACAGAGATTGCGGCAATTCGTTATCTGACAGACCAGAATGGGAAAGAATTTCTGCGGCAGGCGGTTGAATACGAGAAAATGAAGACAGGAGCTGCGGCGATAGAGAATCTGACGGGAAAGGTATCCGAATGGAAGGAGCAGGAACTGAAAGCAAATGAATATGGGAAAGAGAATATAGAGACGAGTAAAGAACTTGACCAGATGCTGGAAAGTGAAAAAGAAGAACTTCCTGCAGAAAATAATCCATTGGCGGATATTGTGGATATACAGGCGCAAGCACTGTTAAATTTGGTCAGTCCGGAAGGATTTACGCTGTCATCGAAAGCTGTAAAGTCAGAAGAGACTGTATCGAACCGAAAGCTCAGGCAGGGATACGGAACCATGAAGGAAAAAGATAATGGAGCCGGAGATACCATTTTTTTCAATCTGTACCTTATAGATAAGTTTGGCAATGCTGCAAATAAGAAAAAGAATACGGTACTGGACTATGAGATGGAGTATTTGTTAGGAGGAAAGGCGAGCGACAAGGACAATCTGGAATATGTGATCGGGAGAATCCGAATCCTTCGATTTGCAGTGAATTATGGATATTTGCTGACCGATAAGGACATGCAAATGGAGGTGGATACCCTTGCAACGACACTGAGTGCGGTGTTTCTTTCACCGGAGATCGGACCTGTGATCAAGCATGCGCTGCTTCTTGCATGGGCTTATGGAGAAAGCCTTACGGATGTTAAGACGCTTCTGGCAGGGAAGAAGGTTCCGGCTGTAAAGAGTAAGGAGAGCTGGAATCTGACGTTGGATGGTCTGCTTGAACTGGCAAAGAACAGAAGTATTCCGGAAGGGAAGGAGACAGAAGAGGGAAATTCTTATGAGCAATATCTGCAAATGATGCTGGTTTTAAAATCAAAGGAAGAACTGTCGATGAGAGCATTGGATCTGGTGGAAATGAATCTGCGATCCGGAATGGAGAAAACGTTTTTCCGGGCAGATGCCTGCGTATCAGGAGCAGACTTTGACATGACATGTTATCTGAGAAGAGGAATCCGGTATCAGTATCATATTTTATATCAATATCAGTAACAAAAAATGAAAATGTTAGGAGGTGGATACAGGTGTCTTTTCTGAGGACAATCGAAATAATAAATAAAATTCCTTTGATGATGTATAGAAAAATATTGAATTACAAACACATATTTGATATTCGCAGAAAGGAGGAAGGATTTGATTTTCTACCTGATTTGATCGCCATATCTTGTGTCAAAGAAAAGGCATCTGTATCTGCCTCGGTAACAGTAGAAGCTGTACTTTGTGTTCCGCTGTTCCTATATGCGGCGGTGAGTTTGATCTGGATGCTGGAGCTCAGAAGCATCCAGTCTGCAGTAAGATGCGGACTGCAGAGTGCAGGAAAGCAAGTGGCAGAGAGTTTTGCAGAAATTCCGGTGCTGAACCCGATAAGTCTGCATGCAGATCTTGTAAATGCGGTCGGAAAAGAAAGAATGGATCGAAGTATGATTGTTGGCGGAAGCGGAGGAGTCAGCTGTAAAAGATCCTGGGCGATACCGGGAATGGGAGTGCTGGAACTGACGGCAGAATATGAAGTAGAACTGCCGGTTCCTGTCTTTCATATTCCGGTACTGCATTATAAAGAAAAAATGAGGATGAAGACATGGACCGGTTATGTAAAGACCTACGAAGCAGGAATTGGAGATAATGAACTTGTATATGTGACAGAAACAGGGATCGTATATCACCGGAATTATCAGTGCACTTATCTGGAACCGTCCGTGCGCAGTGTTGCGAAAACACAGTTAGGGGAACTGAGAAACAGCAGTGGAGGAATTTATCATTTGTGTGAACGGTGTGGATGGATGCCGGGAAATGATGACAACTGCTATGTCACAGATTACGGGGATCGTTATCATACTTCATTATCATGCAGCGGACTGAAGAGAAAAGTTTATACAGTTCCGCTGTCAGAAGTAAAAGGAAAAGGAGCATGTTCAAAATGTGGTGGAAAATAGCAAAATTGGCAGGATTATTTTTTTTAGGATTCGGAGCAGCACAGGATATAAAATATCAGAAAATCTCGACAGAATATTTGCTCGCAGGAAGCTGTGCGGCGATTCTGTACCGTGCGTTATTTGGACGGATGCATTGGAGTGTATGGGTTGCCGGACTGGGATGTGGAATTGTATTTCTCATGATATCGAAATGGTCACAGGAGGGAATAGGGTACGGAGACAGCTGGATGATCCTGAATATGGGTATTTTTCTTGGGATCTGGAATCTGCTTGGAATGCTGATGCTTGCATTTCTTGTGGCTGCGATGGCAGCAGGAGCAGGTCTTTGGAGCGGAAAATGGAAACGGACGACAAGAATGTCGTTTTATCCTTTTCTTCTGATCGGCTATCTGGGGACATTTATATGGTAAAGCTAAAAAGAAGTACCGTAGTTGAGATGGCGTATCTAATGCCGGTAGTATTGCTTTGTTGGATGGCAGTCATTTTCGCACTTTTTTATTACCATGATAAAAATATTATCGGTGGGGCGGCATATGAGACCGCGATTGTCGGAAGTGAAGAATGGCGATGGAAAAAGGAAATAGAAGATGGAAAAATGGAGCAGTATTTTCAGAAAAGAATTGAAAACAAACTGATATTTTTTGATACAGTATCGGTGGAAACTGTGGTAGTAAAAGATGAATTTGAAGTGACAGCAGGAGCGCAAAAGAGAAAAATGCGCGTATCTGTTAAACGCAGTGCGGCACTGACCGTGCCAGAGGAAAAAATACGCAGGAAAAAAGTATTGCAGGAGATTGTAGAAAGGGACCAGGAGGAATGAGAGAAGAGTACGAAAGAGATTTACATCATGCCTGGATGATTCTGGAAACAGATGAGCTATATAAAGAAGATTATCAGATGCGGATGCTGATGGAAAATGCGATTCCCGGACTCTTATCGGTAAGAGGGCAGGGAAAAGATGATAAAAGCCAGTACCGCTACGAGATCAGTGGGAAGATATCCGTGAAGGCAAAGGGAGAAAAAGAGCACTGGAAATTTGCAGATCTGGAAAAATTTATGAGACAGTTTATCCAGGTACTTTATGCAGTGAAGAATTATCTGCTGGACGTGAACTGTCTGAGCCTGGATCCGGGACATATTTATGTATCGGATGAAATCTATTACTTTTGTTATTGTCCGAGACTGGAAGGTAATATTCTGGAAAAGTTTCATGAGCTTACAGAGTATTTTGTCAGGGAGACAGATTATGAACAGAAAGAGGCAGTCTATCTGGCATATGAATTACATAAGGCTTCAATGGAAGAAAATTATAATATTGAGTATGCGCTGGAGCGGATACTGGAGAAAAAGGAGAATGAAATGGAGAGTATACAGCCGGAGAAAAAAGCAGGATATGATCTGCAGGAGGAACTGATCCTGGATGACTGGATTGCAGAACAGGAAATGAAAGGGCAGGTTGTAAAGGACAGGCAGAGCGTCTGGGGATTTCTGAATCAGCGCCTTCAGAAACGTAGAAAAAAACGGGAATCCCAATGGGATGAGATAATGGCGGATGATTCAGAGGAATAAGTAAGATAGGACATGTTTTTCTTTTTACTACATTTTCCAGTTTATGGAAAGAAGTACTTGTAAAACAATTACGTGTTTTTTATAATAAAAATGATTATGTAATTGGTAACAAAAGCAAAAAAGAAGTGCCTTTTCCACAGGAGGAAGTAACTGTTACTGTTCCGGCGTGAGCTGTGATTGTCCGGCTGACAATGGCAAGACCAAGACCGGTGCCGTCTGGTTTGTAAGTGACAAAAGGATCAAAAATCGTGTCGAGATATTCCGGTGAGATTCCACATCCGGTATCAGATATGGTAATCTGAAGCATTTGATTTTTGAGGACTGCTTCCAGACGGATTGAACCGGCAGACGAAATGGCTTCACGGGCGTTTCTTAAAAGGTTGAGAATCGCTTCATGCAGCTTTAATCTGTCGGCCGTCAGAGATGGAAGATCAGGGGCTATCAGAGAAGAGAATCCAATGTCGGTATCTACGCAGGAGGCGGCAAAGGACAGGCAGATTTGTCCCAAAAAGTCCTGTGCAGAAAACGTGCTCAGATGCAGATGTTCACTGTTATTATAGGCAGACAGCTCCTGCAGCAGAGAGATTGTGTATTCGATGTCTTCGCGAAGCTCTGACCAGTGGCTGAAATCTCTGGTTTCAGGGTGACTGGACTCTATGAGCTGAAAGGTACTGTAGATCAGCGTCAGTGGATTGCGAACTTCATGACTGATCTTGCTGATTGTATATTGCTGTGAATCCAGGAGTTTCTGAAGTAATTCACGAATTTCCGGACTGGAATTCATAAGCTGATGTAACTTTTCATAATCATTTGCAGTAAATGGCATGGTAACGACCATCCTTTCCATGATATAAAGTAGTTGTAGTTTATCATTGAAAGTCTGGTTCGTAAACAAATTCGAGATTAATCGAAGAAAATGTAGAAAGAAGGAAAAAACATGAGGGATGAGAACTGTATTTTTTGTAAAATCGCAAATGGAGAAATTCCATCTGCAACCATATATGAGGATGATGATTTCAGAGTAATTCTGGATCTTGGACCGGCGACAAAGGGACATGCACTGATCCTGCCAAAAGAACATGCGGCAGATATTTATTCTATTGATGAAGAACTGGCAGGAAAAGCATTTAAGCTTGCAAAGAAGATCACAACAAGATTAAAAGATGTACTTGGATGTGACGGATATAATATCGTACAGAATAACGGGGAAGTGGCCGGTCAGACCGTATTCCATTTCCATATGCATCTGATTCCGAGATATAAAAATGACAAGAGCGGATTCGGCTGGAAACCGGGTAAACTTACAGATGAAGATCGGGATGAAATCCTGGAAAAACTGAAAGAAAAATAAAATAGTGAGGTACTAGAGTGAGTTTTCAGAATAAGAATAAAAAGGAATTCGAGAACGTGTACTATAAAAATAAGTTCAACGTTTATCGGATAGCAATGGATTATTCTGGCAGTCACAAAGAGTCAGCGGAAGAGATATTCCAGGAGGTTTTTCTAAAACTATATACACACTTTGATACAGTGGATGAAGAATACATGGCAGCATGGCTGGTAACAACAACGAAAAATACAGCTATCAATTATATGAAGAAGCGGGCAAGAGAATGTCCGAAGGCAGATATTGAGCTGTTTTCGGATCTGTACTCGAAGGAATATGCGGAAAGTGCAGAGGAGCATGTATTCCACAAAATTTTACAAAAAGAAAAAGTGGGTTATGGATGGACGATTCTGGATGCATTGTACGAAGAAAATGAAAACTGGTACGAAGCAATTACCATGGTTTACTGTCTGGAGAGAAAACAAAAAGATGTGGCTGAATCTATGGGGATCAGTATCCAAGCACTGACGGGTGTACTGTACAGAGCAAGAAAATGGGTAAAGATACATTACAATTCTGATGATTACACAAAATAGCACCGATGGATATGTAAAGAAAACAGGTGTCGTTCCGGCACCTGTTTTTGAACAATGTAAATAACTGTTGTTAAAAAATTATTTGGAAGCAGCATCTTCGATCAGACCGATAATTGTCTTGATCGGATCCTGCTGAGAAGACTGATTCATTGCATTTATGAAGTCTTCACGGGAATCATAAAGCTTGTGGACAGCTGCGAGAAGCTTTTCATCTGTAAGCTCTTCTTCTTCCATAACCATACTGAATCCCTGACGTTCAAAAGAACGGGCATTCAGAATCTGGTCACCACGGCTTGCGTTAGCTGAAAGTGGAATCAGAAGATTTGGTTTGCGAAGAGCAAGCAATTCGCAGATTGCATTTGCACCTGCTCTTGAGATTACAACATCGGCAAGGGCGAAGAGATCTTTCAGTTCATCCTGAATATATTCAAATTGAACATAGCCATTCAGACCGGTGAGCTTTTCATCGAGCTTGCCTTTACCACAGAGATGAACGACTTGGAAATCTTTTAACAGTTCAGGAAGAATCTTGCGTACTGCATTATTGACTGCGACTGCGCCAAGACTTCCTCCGACGATCAGGATAACTGGTTTTACTTCCTTGAAACCACAGAAAGCGCGGGCTTTTTCTTTATCTCCGGTGAAAAGCTCCTGACGGATAGGGGATCCGGTAAGGACAGCTTTATCTTGAGGAAGGGAACTTAAAGTTTCCGGGAAGTTACAGCATACTTTTGCAGCTGAAGGAATGGAAAGCTTATTAGCCAGTCCCGGAGTCATATCCGATTCGTGAATGATAACAGGAACATGGTTCTTCTTTCCGGCAATAACAACAGGAACACTTACAAATCCACCTTTTGAAAAAATTACATCCGGTTTTAACTGCTTGATCAGGCGGTTGGCTTCACTGAAGCCTTTCAGGACGCGGAACGGATCCGTAAAGTTCTGAAGGCTGAAATACCGGCGGAGCTTACCGGAAGAGATACCATGATATGGAATTCCCTGCTGTTCAACCAGCTGCTTTTCCATACCGTTGTAAGAACCGATGTAATGTATGTCATACTGCAGTTCCCGAAGACGGGGAAGCAGTGCAATATTAGGTGTAACATGTCCGGCAGTACCTCCGCCGGTCAGAATGATGCGTTTCATAATAAAAATCCTCCCATTGATGGTGCGAATTAAGATTCGCAGTTGATACAGGCAGAGAGACTGCCCTGATATCATAATATTAAACAGGTGAAGGAAAAAGGTCAAGTTAAAGGGAAAAGAAATCCAAAAGAATGAGGTTTAAAATGGAAAAACATGAAGATAATCTGGGTAAGCTTTTAAAAGCTGAACTGGAAAAAGAAGCCGGGGAAATCATGGAAGAAATGGACTCGGACGAATCACTGCAGGACATTTCCTTTCCAGAAGACCTGGATGAAAAGATGTGGAGTAAAATCCAAGAATATGAAGAACAGCAGAAAGCATATGAAAAACTGTCAGATGACGACAAGGAGGCAATCCGTCTCGGACGAGAGGTTCAGGCACTTCGCGGCGGGGAGAATACGAAAGATCATCTTAAGAAAGATGTGGAGAGTGACAGTTATATAGATAATGTTGTGCCAATTGAGTATGTGAAGCATGAAACAGATAATAAAGCAAGTGACGACGGTACGAACGAAGAGATCGAGAAGGAAGCCGGAAAGAAGAAAGTTAAGAAGAGAAAACGGCACTGGAAGGTATATGGAATCGTGGCGATCGTGGCTGTGCTTGCTATGATGTGGAGCATGGTGAGTATTGGTGGGACGCCGTTCTTTGGGAAACTGTGGACTCAGACTATTGGAGATAGGAAGATGACACAGGTAGATACGGAGAGAGAGGATGGGAGCAAGAATGAAGTAGATGATCATGATGAATCAGAAGTATATGAAGAAATCAAAAATAAATTTGGAGTAGATGCTGTTCGATTTTTGAAAAAACCAGATGACATGGTTTTGATTCAAAGCGATATAGATGAAGTATTGAAAAGAGTTTGTTTAATTTACGAGAATAATAAAACACTTATTCAATATCAAATGGAAATTCAGAGTGAAAATAAATCTTATGCATATGATATAGAGGATGAAAAAACAAAAAAAGAACAAATAGTGGTCGATGGAAATACCATAGATATTATTCAATACGAATTAGATGATGGAAAGGAAGAATATGTAGCTCAGTTTGTGTATAATGACGTGTTTTATACGATAAATGCAACTATGAGTGAAAAAGAATTTAAGGAATTTTTAAAAAATTTGTATTTTTCTTAAATATGGCGTGAGATTTTTCTTTCTCAATTGTTAATATAGTGTAGAGAGGAGGCGAAAGGTGAAAAAAAACAAAATATTATCGCTTATTGTAGCAATGATTATGGTTTGTACATTGCTCATTGGTGCACAGCAAAATGTTCAGGCGGCAGATGGACAAGAATGTGTGGATGGATCATATTTGACAAATGATGATTCATCGGAAGTAACAGTTGGTTCAATGAGTAGAGGCATTTATCTGAAAAGCGGATCTTCAAATATTGTAAGAGCTGGTACTGGAAAGATTGGTGCAGGTGGTAATACTGTTGGACAAAAAACTGTATCTAAGATTACCGTAAATGTAACTGTAGAAAGATTACTGAATGGTAAATGGGCTTATTATACTTCGTGGACAGAAACAAATTATAACTCGAGTTATGTAAGTTCAAGCAAAACATTATCTGTGCCAACTGGATACTATTACAGAGTATATTGTATCCATTACGCAAATTCAGATGTAAGCGATTCATTCACCAACGGCATTTACATCTAAAAATCACAAACCAAACATCCCAACCCCTTACCCACTCTAACCCACCCCGCACCACCAAACCAAAAATATTTTTTATAAAATATTCATACGACTATCAACCGGTGCGGCAGTTAGCGAAAGTAAGGACAAGGGAACAATATGAGGGAGGGAGATGGGAAGATTCCTTTTAACACCTGTCTGAATTGCAGGTTGATAAAGTTCAACATCTCCGGTCTCGCAGACTGACAAGAGGGCGAACAGGACTGTAAAGACCACAACTAATAAACGTATTTTCTGATTGGACAGAAAGCATATGACCAAATAATACAACCCGGTCGTGAAGTATGTGAGTATGGAACATCAGAGCAAGCAAGAAGCCTAACTAATGTTAAACTGAATTAGACCAAAACAAGCAGGTCGGGATAATTCCTGACCTGCTTGTTTTGACGCAAAATTGCGAAAAAATTATTTGATTACTGGTTATTGCTTAAATATTCTTTTAAAGCAAGTGAAAGCTGATCCGGGCAGGATGTTGCTTTGTATCCGCATTTGATACCTTCGATACGTGAAATTGCTTCGTGAATATCCATTCCTTCAACGAGGCGTCCGATGCCCTGTAAGTTACCGTTACATCCGCCTGTGAACTCAACATTATGAATACGTCCAGCTTCATCTACTTCTAAGTGAATATTCTTAGAACAGACGCCGTGTGGTGTAAATTCCATGAGTATAGTCCTCCTTTATATTTATACTATTATTGTGCCTTATAAAATTGCTTCAATGATTATAACACAGCCTTATAAGAAAATGCTAGTGCATATTATAAGAAATCTGATATAATAGCTATTGTAATTTTGAAGGGAAATCTATAGATATAGATAAAAACAATATGTAGGAAAAGCGGAGGATTTTCAAATGATAGGAATTATCGGAGCAATGGATGAAGAGGTTGCAATCTTAAAGGAATCGATGGAAGTTCAGGATACGATGGAACGTGCCGGAATGACTTTTGTTAAAGGTATTATGAGTGGCAAGGAAGTTGTAGTTGTAAGAAGTGGTATCGGAAAAGTCAACATGGGAATCTGCGCACAGATTCTGATTGACTGTTTTGGTGTGGATACGCTGATCAATACAGGTGTGGCAGGTTCTCTGGATGCAGATATCAACATCGGGGATATCGTGATTTCTACAGATGCAGTTCAGCACGACATGGATGTAAGTATGCTTGGCGATCCGGTAGGACAGATTCCGAGAATGGATACCTTTTCTTTCCCGGCAGATGAGAAGCTTGTGAAGCTGGCAGTGGAAGTAAACAAAGAAGTGAATCCGGACATTCAGACATTTACCGGAAGAGTGCTCAGCGGAGATCAGTTTATTTCCGGCAAGGAAAAGAAGGAATATCTGGTAAAGACATTTGATGGAAAGTGTGCGGAGATGGAAGGCGCAGCAATGGCGCAGACCGCATATCTGAATAAAGTTTCGTATGTCATTATTCGTGCAATTTCGGACAAAGCTGACAACAGTGCAACGATGGATTATCCGGAGTTTGTGAAGATGGCAATCACCCATTATGTAGGGCTTGTCAAAGGTCTTGTAGAAAAAATATAATGCGTAAGGCAGCAAAGTAAAACAGAAAAGCAGCGTCATTTCCCAGACAGGATGTCGGATTGTGGCGAACGATTAGGGAATCCAAATTCGGAGGTTTACGGTATAATGACGGTAAATCTAAGAAGGAGGATTCTTTTTATGTTGGAAATGTTCGTGGTGAGAGAAACGGTATTTTTTCTGACGGGAGTGATGATCGGGATCGGCGCGATTGCAAGACTGATTACCGGGATTTCACTGAAAAAGCTGGTAAGAGCAGCAAGTAACATGAGTAAAAGCAATCATCCGCTGATGCGGCTTGTAAGGGCGAAATTTGAGCATGGGTGTATGGTGAGTGATAAAGTACAGAATGTTGGTGCATTTGTAGAGAAATATTTGTATGAATACCGGGTGCTTGGCGTGAGGCTGCATACCTGGAGGCAGTGGGCGAAGGGGAGCATTTGGCTCTGCCTTATCTTTGGAGCCACAGGAACAGCGCTTGCTTATGCAGCGGGGGAGAGGGAACAGGGACTTTACAGATATGGTATTTTGGGCGGTATGGGAGCTTTGGCGCTCTTTCTATTCCGGATGCTTGCGGATGATGCCTATCAGCTGGAGGCAGCGAAAACCTATATGGTAGATTTTCTGGAAAATACATATGCTCATCGCTATGAGAAGGCCAATCAGAAAGAAATCCAGGTTACGGTTCAGAGAGCGGATGAGATTCCGGAGAAAATGGATGCAGAGGAAAATGAAGCGGCGCATTCTGGTCAGGTGCAAAGACCATTTTCAGAAGAAACCGTGCCAGCAAGCGTAGCTACGGTAAATGCGGTTTCTGCGAACGAAAAACGGTATACAGAAGATGGACAAATGCAGCAGACCGTGCAGACAGTAGCAAAAGTGGGACAGGCGAATGCAAATCAGGCTGATGAAATGCGGACGCAGCAGCCGGGAGCACGGATGGAAGATACAGCCGGTTCCAGATTTAAGCAGGAAGATACCGGCGAAAAGCTGGAGCCGACAAAAGAGGCAAGAATCCGGGAAATTCTGGAAGAATTCCTTGCCTGACTGGTGTGGATAATCGCGAGTTAAGTGAAATCTGCCCAGTATATAAAAAAGTCTTTTTCGGGTAAAAAATGATTTAAAAATATAAAATACCGATATGTGGAAAAGCTGATTCCAGATATCGGTATTTCTATTATTATCGGGTAGGTGGTACACTTTTGCAGTTCACCGTTTTACAGAAAAAACACAGAATGAACACAGATTGCCCCCAGAAGTTTCACAAATCATCCGTATAATTGAAAAGCATGAAATTTTGTAGTCAGGAGGAACAACATTGATTGAGGTAAAAAATCTTGTAAAGAAATACGGCTCACATCTGGCTGTAGATCATTTGAATTTTACTGTAGATACCGGGCAGATCTATGGATTTTTAGGACCGAACGGTGCCGGAAAGTCCACAACGATGAATATTATGACCGGCTATCTTGGCGCCACAGAAGGTGAAGTGCTGATCAACGGGCACAATATATTGGAGGAACCGGAGGCAGCAAAAAAATGTATTGGTTATCTGCCTGAGATGCCACCGCTTTACACGGATATGAAGGTAAATGAATACCTGAGGTTCGTAGCGGAATTGAAGAAGATCCCAAAAAAGGAACGGCAAGAGCAGATTGAGAAGGTCATGCTGATGGTGAAGATCATGGATGTACAGGACCGGTTGATCAAGAACCTGTCCAAAGGTTATAAGCAGAGAGTCGGACTTGCGCAGGCAATCCTTGGATTCCCGGAGATCATCATTCTGGATGAACCGACGGTCGGACTGGATCCGAAGCAGATCATTGAAATCCGTGAGCTGATCCGCGAGCTGGCAAAAGAGCATACCGTGATTCTGAGCTCGCACATTCTGGCAGAGATCCAGGAAGTCTGTGATTATATTATGATTATTTCCAAAGGGAAACTGGTGGCAAGTGATACACCGGAGAATCTGGAAAAGCTTCTGACGAATCAGCAGACTGTGGAAATCCTGGCAAAGGGAAATGAAGATACGGTACGGAAAGTCATCGGCACAATCGGTAATGTGCAGAAGGCATCCGTGGAACACGGAAAAGAAGAAGGAACGGTAAAAGCGAGTCTGTTCCCGAAGGATGGAAAAGATATCAGGGAAACAGTATTTATGGCATTTGCACAGGAGGGCTGCCCGTTACTTATGTTGTATCACAGCCGCACGACGTTGGAGGATGTCTTCCTGGAGCTGACGCAGGGAAGCACACCTGCAGCAGCAAAAGCGATGAAGGACGGCGAAAAGAAAGACTGGATGGTAAAGCGGCGCAAGAAAAATGCGCAGGAAGAGGCAGAAGAGAACGAGCTGACTGAGATGGATGAAGAGCCGGAAGAAAATGCCGTTCCGACAAGTAAGGATGAAAAGGAGGATCTCGAAAATGACAGCAATTTATAAACGAGAATTAAAATCCTATTTTCAATCAATGACAGGCTATGTCCTGATCGCCTTCCTTGTGATCTTCACGGGAATCTATTTTATGGCGTACAACTTAAATTCGGGATATCCCTATTTTTCATATGTTCTGATGAATATCAACTACGTGTTGATTATCATTATCCCGATGCTCACCATGCGTTCCTTTGCGGAGGAACGGAAGAACAAGACAGACCAGCTTCTGCTTGCCGCACCGGTAAAATTATTTGATATCGTGATGGGGAAATACCTTGCAATGGTGACGGTATTTGCGGTACCGTGCCTGATTTTTTGCATTTTCCCAATTATCATTAAGAGCTTTGGAACGGCGTATCTGAAGGTGGATTATCTGTCGATCCTGATGTTCTTCCTGCTCGGATGCGTGTATCTGGCAATCGGAATGTTTCTTTCGTCACTCACAGAAAGTCAGATCATTGCGGCAGTAACAACCTTTGGCGTTTTGCTTCTGATCTATCTCTGGGGAGGACTGATCGATTTCCTCCCGACATCAGCTACAAGCGGCATGATCGGTATTGTGGTATTCGTTACCATTGCGGCGCTGATCATTTACCGGATGACGGGAAACTGGATGATCGCAGGAATTATCGAAGCGATCGGAGTTGTTGCGGTTGTGATCGTAAGCTTTGTAAAATCTTCATTATTTGAAAATATTTTGGTCAACATCATGAAGAAGCTGTATCTTGCAGATGTATTTGACAACGTAGCATATAACAAGCTTTTCGATGTGAGTGGGCTGATCCTGTATCTGAGTGTAGCAGGTGTATTTATCTTCCTGACCATGCAGTCCATTCAGAAAAGACGTTGGAGTTAGGAGGGAGAAGACATGGAAAAAATCAAAAAAATGTTCAGCAGCAAGTCTTCCCGGAACGGAACTTACAGCGTAGGGCTTGCAGTGATCGTGATTGCAATCGCGATCGTGATCAATCTGGTGGCAGGACAGCTTCCGGAAAAAGTAAGAAATATTGATATCAGCAGCAACAATCTGTACGATATCAGCAGCGTGTCCACAAAAATGCTGAAGAAGCTGGATAAAAAAGTAGATTTGAAAGTGATCGCAGAACAGGATTCTGTGGATACCAGGATCAAGACTTTTGTGAAAAAATATGCGGCGCTTTCCGGCAAAGTAAAAGTGGAATGGGTGGACAGCGTACTGCATCCGTCCATTCTTCAGAAATATAATACCGATGGGAATGTAATCGTTGTGTCCTGTGATGCAACCGGAAAGTCTACAACGATTTCATTTTCAGATATTATCCAGTCCGATTATTACTCTTATTATACGACCGGAAGTGCCAGTGAAAGTTCTTTCGATGGAGAAGGACAGCTTACCAGTGCGATCAATTATGTAACCAGCGAGGAAACAAGCAAGATTTACCGAACCAGTGGTCACGGAGAAGCGACATTTTCAAGTTCGGTAAGTGATCTGCTTACTAAGAATAATCTGGAGACGGAAGAAATCAACCTGAGTATGAGTCCGGAAATCCCGGATGACTGTGACCTGTTGTTTCTCTATGCACCGACATCGGATATTACAGATGATGAAAAGACAATTATTGAGAAATATCTGAGTGACGGCGGAAAGGTTTATCTGATCCTTGGAGATACGACTTCAGACACACCAAATCTGGACGGAATTATGTCGGATTATGGACTGAAAAAAGTCAGCGGTTATATTGCAGATACCCAGAGATGCTACCAGGGAAATTATTATGCAATCTTCCCACAGCTTTCTCTGAGTGGTGACCTGGGAAGCGGCATCAGCAATCAGATGGTACTTCTGCTGAATTCACTTGGTATGGAGAAAACAGATACGGATAATGATAATCTGACGGTTACCCCATTTATGCAGACATCAGACAGTGGATATGCAGTGACAGAAAATGACCAGACACAGGGACAGTATATCCTGGGAGCCGTTTCTACCAATGCGATTTCTGCGGATTCTTCAGATTCGGACAGCGAGGATGAAGACGATGAGAGTGATGCAACGGATACAGACACAAAGACAGCAAGACTTACGGTGCTTGCTTCTGCATCTATGATCAGCTCGGATATCACAGATCAGCTGACGACACTGGATAACCTGACTTTGTTTGTAAATTCAGTGACAGAGAATTTTGATAATGTAAACAATGTTGCGATTGAAGCGAAGAGTCTTTCGACTGAGACCAACACACCGATGCATGCAGGTGCATTCAGCATCCTTGTGATCTTTATTATTCCGCTTGCAATTCTGATCCTTGGATTTGTGATCTGGATGAGAAGACGGAAAGCGTAAGAGGCAGGAGGAAAAAAGATGGAGAAAAAAACAAGGACAATAGGAATCCTTCTGCTCGTACTGCTTGCTCTGCTCATTACATTTTTCGGGCTGAAAAAATGGAATACATCTAAGTCAGAGGCAGAAGAGAAGAAAAAAGAAAACGCAGTGGTGCATATTTTTGAGACAGATTCGCTGGAGTCGATCGAGTATAAAGAAGCATCTGGGGAAGAAATGTCCTTTGTAAAAGAGAATGATACCTGGGAGTATGCGCCGGACACCACGATCGCACTGACGGAGAGCAGTATGCAAAATATGGAAGATGCATTTTCGGATATTCAGGCGGTAAAAGAAATCAAGAATCCGGATGACCTTTCGGACTATGGATTTGATTCGCCGGAATATAATCTTACGCTGACCGGAAAGGATGGCGAGGCACATAAATTTCTAATCGGGAATGCTTCCGGAGAAAATTATTATTTCATGGAAGATGGAACAGAAAAAGCGTATACGGTATCGGCTGATCTGATTTCGGAAATGGTATGGCAGCTTGCAGATGTTGCTGAAAAGGACAGCTTTGTAACAGTTACATCCGATAACTTTGTAAAAGAGACTGTGACAAAACCGGGTGACGAGGTAAAAACCTACGAAGCGGACAATGAGGATCAGGAAGATACTGTCACAAGTATTATGACAGCACTTTCCGGATTCTATTTTACAGATTGTGCAGATTATCATGTGACGGACGCGACGCTTGGCAATTACGGGCTTGCGGAAGATCAGCGGACGAAGGTGGAGCTGACTTACAAGGATACGTCGGATGATGACAAGGAAAAGACAGTTACATTCTATGTGGGAAGCAAGGACGACAGTGCGACCTACTATTATGTACAGATGGACGGTTCACAAAGAGTAAGCCGGGTACTGATCGATACGGTAGAGAAAGCGCTTGGATGGAAAGTGGATAGCAGTACAGAGTAAAAAAATACAAAGAGAAAATTAAATAAATCTGCTAAGAAAGGAAAAGGGATGATGTCTTTCAGGAAAGGACAGAGTTCCTTTTTTGAGTGTACGTTTTTACAAATTTATCCGCAGGAATCATTGACGCTGAAAAACCAACAGTGATACTATACAGATAATACGGAAAAATGAACGTTATACAATACGGAATGAGGAGAAACGATATGCCAATCATATACAATGAAAAAACAAGAGAGTTTCATCTCTACAACCAGGAGATCAGCTATATCATCAAGATCCTTGACAACGACCAGCCGGGACAGCTCTATTACGGAAAACGCCTGACACACAGAGAAGATTTCAGCCATCTTTTTGAATATGCGATGCGTGATATGTCACCGTATGCTTTCGAGGGAAATTCTACATTCTCACTGGAGAATATCAAGCAGGAGTATCCGACTTTCGGCTGCGGAGATATGCGTTTTCCGGCATATGAGATCGAGCGGGAGAACGGAAGCCATGTAGTCGAGTTTGTATATAAAGAGCATAAAATTTATAATGGCAAACCAAAGCTTGAAGGACTTCCGGCGACTTATGTAGAAAGTGATGATGAGGCGCAGACTCTGGAACTGGTTCTGGAGGATACAAGTATCAATACAAGAATTGTCCTTTTATATACGATCTATGAAGCATTTCCGGTGATCGCGAGAAGTGTACGTTTTGAATGTGATTCTGACGAAAAGATCACACTTCTTTCTGCAATGAGCGCCTGTGTGGATCTGCCGGACAAGGATTATGAGATGATCGATCTTGCCGGTGTGTGGGCGAGAGAGCGCTATGTGAGAAGACATAAGCTGGATTACGGTATCCAGAGTATTTACAGTATGCGCGGATGCAGCAGCTACCAGTTCAATCCGTTCCTTGCACTTGCGCGTGAAAATGCAGACGAGTTCCAGGGGCAGGTCTACGGTTTCAGTCTGGTTTACAGCGGAAATTTCCTTGCACAGACAGAGGTAGACAATTATGATACCGCCCGTGTGCTGATGGGAATCCATCCAAATGGATTTAAGTGGACACTTGGAAAAGGCGAATCCTTCCAGACACCGGAGATGGTAATGGTATATTCGGAAGCCGGACTTAACGGAATGAGCCAGACCTTTCACAAGCTGTACCGCACACGTCTGGCAAGGGGAACCTGGAGAGATAAGGTTCGTCCGATTCTGATCAACAGCTGGGAAGCATTTTATTTTGATTTTGATGCGCCAAAGCTTCTGGGACTTGCGGATGCGGCAGCAGATCTTGGAATGGAGCTTTTTGTATTGGATGACGGATGGTTTGGAAAGAGAGATGACAGTACTTCTTCCCTTGGCGACTGGTATCCGAATGAGGAAAAGCTGAAAGGAACGTTAAAGGAGCTGGCAGAAAAGATCAATGCCAAAGGTTTAAAATTCGGGCTCTGGATTGAACCGGAGATGACGAACAAAGACAGTGATCTGTACAGGGCGCATCCGGACTGGCTTCTTGCAGAACAGGGCAAGCGGATCTGCCACAGCCGGACACAGTATGTACTGGATTTTTCTAAGAAAGAGGTACGTGAATATATCGGGGACATGCTGGAAAATCTTCTTGCAGAAGTGCCGGTATCTTATATCAAATGGGATATGAACCGTACATTTTCAGAGGTGTTCTCCAATGGAAATGACAGAGAGTATCAGGGAAAGGTCTGCCACAAATATATCCTTGGTGTGTATGAACTGTATGAGCGCCTGACCAGCCGTTTTCCGCATGTATTGTTTGAATCCTGTGCAAGTGGTGGGGCAAGATTTGATCCGGGAATGCTTTACTACGCACCGCAGGGATGGACTTCGGATGATACTGACGCAATCGAACGTCTGAAAATCCAGTATGGAACTTCAATGGTTTATCCGGTGAGTTGTATGGGAAGCCATGTATCAGCTTCACCGAACCATCAGACAAACCGTGTGACACCGATCGAGACAAGAGCAGATGTGGCTTACTTTGGAACTTTTGGATATGAGCTTGACCTTTTAAAGCTTGTCGAGGAAGATAAGGCAGAAATCCGCCGTCAGATCGCATTTATGAAGGAGAAGAGAGATCTGATCCAGAAAGGAACTTTCTATCGACTGAAGAGTCCGTTTGAGGGAAATGAGACCGCATGGATGATCGTATCGGAGAATCAGAAGAAGGCGCTGGTCGGTTATTACCGGGTAATGCAGCCGGTCAATGTTGGATTTAAGAGACTGAAGCTGAAAGGGCTGAAAGAAGATACCTGTTATAAGGTCAGCGGATATGATTATGACTGCTATGGCGATGAGCTGATGCAAGTCGGAATGATCCTGTCCGATTCTGCGTCCGGTGTATGGAAGAAGGGCGTGAATGATAAGGGAGATTTCCAGGCGAAAGTGTTTGAGATTGTGGCTGTGTAAGCCGGAATATATGGGAAGGACGAAATGGGAGAACCGTTTCGTCCTCTTGCGTTTTCGGAAGAAAAATTATATGATGTTTCTAAAAGACTTAAAGAGGTTTAAAATGGAACGACTATACGATAAATTAAAAGCATATTCCGAGAGCGATTTTTACGCATTTCACATGCCAGGACATAAGAGAAACAAGGCACTTCTTGGAATTGAACTCCCATACGATCTGGATATCACGGAAATCGATGGTTTCGATGATCTGCATCACGCAAATGGTATTTTAAAAGAGGAGCAGGAAAGAGCCGCAAGGGTATTTGGGGCAGAGGAAAGTCATTTTCTGGTAAATGGAAGTACTGCCGGAATTTTAAGTGCAGTGATGGGATGTACGCACCGGGGAGATAAGATTCTGGTGGCACGCCATTGTCACAAATCCATTTACCATGCAATCTATATGAATGGTCTTGTACCGCGCTATGTGTATCCGGAATTTGATATTTCCATGCATATGAACGGGGAGATCAGCAAAGAAGATGTGGTAAAAGCACTTGCTGCAGAGCCGGATATCAAAGCCGTTGTGATCGTATCTCCAAATTATGATGGCGTGGTATCGGATGTGAAAGGAATTGCAGAAGTGGCACATTCGTATAGGATTCCACTGATCGTAGATGAAGCACATGGACCGCATTTCGGATTTCATCCGGCATTTCCGGGGCGCGCAAATGATCTGGGAGCAGATGTGGTGATCAATAGTCTGCACAAGACATTGCCGTCCCTTACCCAGACAGCGATCCTGCATATTAACGGAAAGCTTGCCAATCGAAGAAGAATTAAGAAATATCTGGATATGTTGCAGAGCAGCAGTCCGTCGTATATTTTCATGGCAAGCCTGGATGCCTGCGTGGATTTCTTGGATGGAAAATGTGAGGAAGCATTTGAACTTTATGTAGAGAGGCTGCAAAAGTTCAGAGAAGAACTGAAGCCATTACAGCATTTACAGATTCTCCGTACAGAACATTATGATATTTCTAAAGTTGTGATTTCCACAGCAAATGCAAATATTACAAGTCCGGAGCTTGCGGACCGGCTGCGAAAAGAATATCATCTGGAAATGGAAATGACCGGAGGAACCTATGTACTTGCGATGACGACCGTGGCAGATACGCAGGAAGGACTGGACAGGTTAAAAGCTGCGTTACTGGAAATAGACGGTCAGCTGGAAGCAAAAACAGCCGTTTCCGGAAGCATAGAGATTTCCGGAGAGCTTCCTAGACTGGAGCAGTATTTTATACCGCAGGAGGCAGCAGACCGGGAAGAAGACGGAGAAGCAGAGGAGATTCCGTGGAAAGAAAGTGAAGGACACATTTCTCTGGAATACGCATATCTCTACCCACCGGGAAGCCCGGTTATCGTACCCGGAGAGCGGATCAGCCGGGAAGCAGTAGAACTTCTTTGTTATTATGAAACACAGAATCTCCAAATAGAAGGAATACAGACGGAAGGCAAGATAAAGGTGTGGAAACATGAGTAAAATATATTATCTGATGGGAAAAAGTTCAACGGGGAAAGACACAATCTACAAAGAACTGAGAAAAAGAATGCCACAGTTAAAAAATGTAACGATCTATACAACCCGTCCACGGCGTGAGGGAGAAAAAGAAGGCGAAGAATATTTCTTTACAGATGAAACTGAACTTGAAAAGTTCAAAGCAGAAGGCCGATTGATCGAAGAACGTGCTTACAATACAGTTTATGGTATCTGGCACTATTTCACCGCTGATGACGGGCAGTTCAATTTTGAACAAAAAAATCAGGATTATCTCATGATCGGAACTCTTGAATCCTATGAAAAATTGAAAACCTATTTTGGAAACGAAAAAGTAGTTCCACTTTACATCGAGGTAGAAGACGGAGAGCGCTTAACCCGCGCCCTCGCCCGTGAGAAAACCCAGAAAGAACCTAAATACGCCGAAATGTGCCGCCGTTTCCTCGCCGATTCCAAAGATTTCTCCGAAGAAAACCTCGCTCACGCCGGAATCACAGAACGTTACGAAAACACAGACCTTGAAGACATCCTTGAGAAAATCTGTAAAAAAATACTTGAACAGTAGAGATTTCAACACTCAAGCGAGACAGGATCCGCCTGTCCATATGAACTTCTCATTGAGAAATTTATGAAGTTTATTAAATAAGATTTTATAATGTAGTGGGGTCAATATCCAGAAAAAAAGAAATCCATCTTCGGTATCAGCGCCTTTGCACTATGGAACCGAGACTTAATCAATTGTGGAAGCCATTGCTGACACAATTGATGCTTTCAAAGGCTCGGTGGAATGCTTAGTGCAACGAAGCAGATACCGAAGATGGATTTCGTTTTTTCGTCATATTTTCACGCTACGTATGGCTCTAATTCAAGAAGTTCTCAATAATCACCCCTTCTGCTTCCTCTTCCGTCATTCCAAGAGTCCGCAGCTTGATCAACTGCTCATCATTGATCCTTCCGATCGCAGCTTCATGGATAATAGCCGCATCCACATGCTTCGCATTGATCTCAGGAATTGAACTTACTTCTGCATGATCCATGATAATAGAATCACACTGAACATGTGCATGGCAACGGTTCTTTCCGACAGCTCTCGGATGGAAGACCTGTCTGGATTCGCCTTTTGCGACCGAACGGGATACGATCTGCGCAGAGCTGCCTTCTCCGAGCAGTTCCACCATCATATTTGAAGTAGCTTCCTGTTTTCCATGTGTCATCAGTTTTTCAATGACATAAAGCTTGGAACCGGCTTCCAGATGTACATTATTTTCACGAACCGTAGAATCGACTCCTTTGATCTGAGCAGTATCCAGCGTAAATACAGAATTTTCACCAAGATAAACTTCGGTAACAGGATTGAGTACACGGGCTCCGGTGCCTTCACCCTCTCCGTAATGCTTTTCTACATAGCGTACATTTGCATTTTTTTCCACATGGAAAGTATGAATACCATCATGGCGGCTTTCGTTACATCCGCTGTTGTGGATACCACATCCGGCAACGATGGTTACATTTGCACCTTCTGCTACATAAAAATCATTGTAAACAACGTCCGTCATTCCGCTTGCGTCAACAACAACCGGAATATGAACTTCTTCGCCGTCTGTTTTTCCATCGATGAAAATATCGATTCCCGGCTTGTCCTGTTTTTTCTTGATTTTAATATGCTCACTGTCACCGTGGCAGAGCGCGATCCCATTATGTCGTAAATTGAATGCACCGGACTGTGTAAAACCGGTATCATCGATCTGAGCTAATACTTTTTCTGTAATTTTATCCAATAAAGTCATTGTATCTTCCTCCCCTGTTATCTACATTTCAGACAGCTGTAAGAATCTGCTGTCTTCCCTAATAATTGTGGAAGGATATCCGCGGTCTGTCCGATCGAAGCAATCTTTCCGCCTTCGATTACCATGATCCGGTCAGCCATTTGGATGATTCTTTCCTGATGGGAAATAAGAATAAGACTCTGCTTTTTCTCTTTGTGCATTTTTTCAAACTGTTCGATCAACATAGAAAAACTCCAGAGATCGATTCCGGCCTCCGGTTCATCGAAAATACAGAGTTTGTGAGGCTTTGCGAGAACGGTTGCAATTTCCAGACGCTTCATTTCACCGCCGGATAAGGTTCCGTCTACTTCACGTTCAATGTATTCGTTGGCACAAAGTCCAACGGTACTTAAAAGTCTGCAACAGACATCTCTTGTCAGATCTTCTCCAGCCGCAAGTGATAGAAGCTTGCTTACCGTCATTCCTTTGAAGCGCGGTGGCTGCTGGAATGCGTAACCGATTCCGGCTTCTGCCCTGTGGTTGATATCATAATCACTGATATCGGTTCCGTCTAAGATGATCTGTCCGGCACTTGCCTGGTCAATCCCCATCAGCACTTTTGCAAGTGTGGATTTGCCACCTCCGTTCGGACCGGTGATCACCAGCATTTCCCCGTCTTCTACGTTAAAACTGATATTTTCTACGATACTTCGTTCTATTCCGTTTTCATTCACCTGGAATGTAAGATTTTTTACCTCCAGCATGAGTTCATCCCCTTTCTGTGTAAGAAATTTATATAAAGTTTGTCTGGCCAAAATACCTTTTGACCACAACATCTTGTATGATGTAAGTATCAAAAGAATAAATTGCGTAGAAATGGAGCAATCCGATTACATCATTGGATACAGAAGCTTTATATATTCATGTTTATTATAAAACATATCGGAAAGGTTGTCATCTTTTATTATTGAGAAGATAGTTTGTGTGCAGAAGATATGATTTCAACATACCTACAAAGCGAAATTCGCAGAATTTTCAGAAATAATTCAGAAAGACCACAGGAATTTGCTCTAGGTATCTGCATAAATTTATGTTATACTAATGGAATAGTAAGAAAGAAGAGGGTGATAATATGTCAGGATTTAAAGATGTCGTAGGACATAGCGAGATCATTCAGTATATACAGAACGCAGTTACAGAAGATAAAGTATCACATGCTTATATTCTGAACGGCGAGAAGGGATCTGGAAAGAAGATGCTTGCAGGTCTTTTTGCACAGACTCTGCAGTGCGAAAAGGGCGGAGCAGAACCGTGCTATGAGTGCCATTCGTGCAAGCAGGCAGTCAGCGGCAATCATCCGGATATTATCTGGGTAACGCATGAAAAGCCGAACAGCATCAGTGTAGATGATATCCGGGTTCAGATCAATGGGGATATTCAGGTGAAGCCTTATAATGGAAAATACAAGATCTACATTGTGCCGGATGCAGATATGATGACTGTACAGGCACAGAATGCTCTGCTGAAGACAATCGAAGAGCCACCTGCTTATGCGGTAATTCTGCTTCTTACAGAGAATGCGAACAGTCTGCTCCCAACGATCTGCTCAAGATGCGTTATGCTGAAGCTCCGCAACATTAAGGATCAGCTTGTGAAAAGGTATCTGATGGAGCAGCTTCAGGTTCCTGATTACAAGGCAGACGTGTGTACTGCATTTGCACAGGGCAATATTGGAAAAGCTGCTATGCTTGCAGGCTCTGAGCATTTTAATGAAATTAAAGATGAGGCAGTTCGTCTGCTGAAGAATATCGATACCATGGAACTCGGTGATCTGGTGGAAGCTGTGAAACGGATTTCCGCTTACAAGATTGAGATCACAGATTATCTGGACATCCTTATGATCTGGTATCGTGATGTTCTGATCTATAAAGCAACAATGAATATCGACAGACTGATTTTCGGTGAAGAGATCGACAGTATCAGGGAGCGTGCGAAAAAGAGCTCTTATGAAGGAATTGAGACAATTCTGGAAGCACTTGAGAAAGCAAAGGCGAGACTGCGCGCCAATGTCAACTTTGATCTTGTCATGGAACTTCTTCTGTTGACAATAAAGGAGAACTAGGGAATGACAAAAGTAATTGGAGTCCGTTTTCGGACTGCAGGAAAGATCTATTTTTTCTCACCGGGCAAATTTGAGGTGAAGCGTGGTGATCAGGTAATTGTAGAGACCGCGAGAGGAGTAGAATTCGGTAACGTTGTGATGGGACCGAAGGAAGTGAAGGATGAAGAGATCACCCAGCCTCTTAAGACAGTGATCCGCCTGGCGACAGAGGATGACCGCCGTGTAGAAGAAAAGAATCGCAAAAAAGAAAAAGAAGCATTTCAGATTTGTCTGGAAAAGATCCACAAGCATGGACTGGAGATGAAGCTGATCGATGCAGAATATACCTTTGACAACAATAAAGTGCTGTTTTACTTTACCGCAGACGGAAGAATTGATTTCCGTGAACTGGTAAAGGATCTGGCAGCGGTATTCCGTACCAGGATTGAACTTCGCCAGATCGGTGTAAGAGATGAGACGAAGATCCGCGGAGGAATCGGAATCTGTGGACGAGAGCTTTGCTGCCACACCTATCTGTCTGAGTTTGCACCGGTTTCGATCAAGATGGCAAAAGAACAGAATCTGTCTCTGAACCCGACTAAGATTTCAGGTGTATGTGGCAGACTGATGTGCTGCCTGACAAATGAGGAAGAGACATACGAGGAACTCAACAATAATCTTCCGTCTGCAGGTGAGGCGGTGACAACTCCGGAAGGACTGAAAGGTGAAGTACAGTCATTAAGCGTACTGCGTCAGCTTGTCAGGGTTATTGTAACTTTGGACAATGATGAGAAAGAAATCCGTGAATATCCGGCAGCTGACCTGAAGTTCAAACCGCGCCGCCGGAAAAAGGATGTGAAGCTTTCCAAACAGGAAATGAAAGAGCTTGCAGCTCTGGAGAAAGGTGAAGGAGCGTCAAAGTTAGATGACAAATAATCTTAAGCCGGGAGAACGGCTCGATGATTTACAGATAAAAGGCTATGAGATCATCCAGAGCCCGGGGCGGTTCTGCTTCGGAATGGATGCAGTGCTTTTAAGTGCCTTTGCCAAAGTAAAAGCGGGAGAATGCGTTCTTGATCTTGGAACAGGAACGGGAATTCTCCCGATTCTTTTGGCCGCAAAGACAAAAGGAAAGCATTTTACAGGACTGGAGATCCAGGAAGAAAGTGCGGATATGGCGTGTCGGAGTGTCCGGCACAACCGGCTTGAGGAGCAGATCGACATTGTGACGGGAGATATCAAAGAAGCGTCACAGATATTTGGAAAAGGTTCCATGGATGTGATAACAACGAACCCTCCATACATGATCGGAGGTCATGGAATGGCTAATCCGGAAAGTGCTAAGGCAATTGCGAGGCATGAGGTACTGTGCACACTGGAGGATATTATCCGGGAAAGTGCACGGATTTTAAAAGCCGGAGGAAGATTTTATATGGTACACAGACCGTTTAGGCTCGCAGAGATTCTGACAGCAATGTGTGAGGCGAAGCTGGAGCCAAAAAGAATGCGTCTGGTGTATCCATATGTGGATAAGGAACCGAACATGGTTTTAATAGAAGGAATCCGTGGTGCCAAATCGCGGATGACAGTAGATCCGCCACTGATCGTTTATGAGAAGGACGGCAGCTATACACGGGAGCTCCTGGAGTATTACGGGATGACAGGAACTGGAAAGGAGTAACGAATGGCAGGAACATTATATTTGTGTGCAACACCGATCGGCAATCTGGAAGATATGACGTTCCGGGTGATCCGGACGCTGAAAGAAGTTGACCTGATCGCGGCAGAAGATACCAGGAACAGTATTAAACTGCTGAACCATTTTGAGATTAAAACACCGATGACCAGTTATCATGAGTATAATAAGATAGAAAAGGGACACGCTCTGGTGGACAAACTTCTTACAGGGATGAATATTGCGCTGATCACCGATGCCGGTACACCAGGGATCTCAGATCCGGGTGAGGAACTGGTGAAAATGTGCTATGAAGCCGGAATTACGGTCACTTCCCTTCCGGGAGCCGCTGCCTGTATTACGGCACTGACACTTTCCGGGCTTTCCACCAGAAGATTTGCATTTGAGGCATTTCTTCCAACGGACAAAAAGGAAAGACAGGCAGTCCTAGGTGAGCTTGTAGATGAGACAAGAACGATGATCGTTTACGAAGCACCGCACCGTCTGGTGAGAACCTTGAGAGAGCTTGGAGAAGTTCTTGGTGGGGACAGACATCTGACTGTGTGCCGGGAACTTACAAAAAAGCATGAGACTGCATTTCGCACCACATTTGCGGAAGCGGTTTCCTATTACGAGAGCAACGATCCGAAGGGGGAGTGTGTGCTTGTGATCGAGGGGAAGAGCCGGGAGAGCATTTTGCAGGAGGAGCGCGCAAAATGGGAAGAAATGACGGTTCAGGAGCATATGGATTACTATATGAACCAGGGAATCGATAAGAAAGAAGCCATGAAAAAGGTGGCAAAAGACCGCGGAGTCGGAAAGAGGGACATTTATAAAGAACTGCTGTAAGGCTTTCGTCAATTTGTACACCTTCTTAAAAAATCTTTGTTCAACCCGGTCATAGACCGACGATGTAAAAACAGATATACTTTATTTCAGAAACAAGAACAGCGACAGTGTGTAAGAAGCGCACAAAGATTTAGGAGGAAAAATAAATGGCAAGCTTATCATTAAAGCATATTAACAAAACATATCCGAACGGATTTGAAGCAGTTAAAGATTTCAACCTTGAAATTGAAGATAAAGAATTTATCATTTTTGTAGGACCATCTGGATGTGGTAAATCTACCACACTTCGTATGATCGCAGGTCTGGAAGAGATCACAAGCGGTGAACTCAAGATCGGTGACAAAGTGGTAAATGATGTAGAACCAAAAGACAGAGATATCGCGATGGTATTCCAGAACTATGCTCTGTACCCACATATGACTGTATATGATAACATGGCATTCGGACTTAAATTAAGAAAAGTTCCGAAACCGGAGATTGATAAGATGGTTCGTGAAGCAGCTAAGATCCTTGACCTTGAACCACTGCTTGACCGTAAACCAAAAGCTCTTTCAGGTGGACAGAGACAGCGTGTTGCTATGGGACGTGCAATCGTTCGTAACCCGAAGGTATTCCTTATGGATGAACCACTTTCCAACTTGGATGCTAAACTTCGTGGACAGATGCGTATCGAGATTTCCAAACTTCATCAGAGACTTGGTACAACAATCATCTACGTAACACATGACCAGACAGAAGCTATGACACTGGGAACCAGAATCGTAGTTATGAACGCAGGTGTTGTTCAGCAGGTAGATACACCACAGGTACTTTATGATACCCCATGCAACCTCTTCGTTGCAGGATTCATCGGATCACCACAGATGAACTTCCTTGATGCTGTATGCCAGAAGAAGGGTGACAAAGTTGTCCTCAAAGTTGGACCGGCTGATATTGAACTTCCACCGGCAAAAGCAAAGAAACTTATCGATGGAGGATATGAAGGAAAGACTGTTGTCCTTGGAATCCGTCCGGAAGATGTACATGATGAGCAGATGTTTATCACATCTTCACCGAATACAGTTATTCAGGCTAAGATCCGTGTATATGAAATGCTTGGTGCTGAAGTTTATCTCCACTTTGATTATGAAGGAGCTACAATGACAGCCCGTGTTGATCCTAGAACAACAGCAAGAACAGGGGATACAGTTACATTTGCATTCGATGCTGAAAAGATCCATGTGTTCGACAAAGAGACAGAAAAGACAATTACAAACTAAGATATGAAATTATTTGCCGGAGTTTCCGATTTTGGAGACTCCGGTTAAAATTTTCTTGACAATCGGGCTATTCGTGGTATATAGTTACGTTAATAAAGGGGAGTAACCTACGCAAGGGAATCCGCGTTTGTGGTGTCGTCAGTACGGTGGAAGCATCCGGTACCACAAGAAAATGGTGAGACTTTTATTGCATTATTTGTTGTGCAATAAGGGTTTCTTTTTTTATACATTTTTATCGAAAGAGAGCTTCGTTGCATAAGAAATTCAGGAATGTGAATACTCAGAAACAGGAGGTGGAAAGGATGAAAGAAATTTATCAGTCATCGGTAAAAGAAGTGCTTGGACAGATGGGAAGCAGAGAAGAGGGACTTACGATAAAAGAAGTGGAAAAGTCCCGTGAAAAATGTGGATGGAATGAGCTCGCGGAGGGAAAGAAAAAAAGTGTGCTGCAGATTTTTTTGGAGCAGTACAAGGATTTCCTGGTGATTATCCTGATTGCATCGGCGATTATTTCAGGAATTTTAGGAGACGCAGAAAGTGCGGCAGTTATTGTGATCGTCATTACAATGAATGCGATTTTGGGAACCGTGCAGACGGTAAAAGCAGAGCAGTCGCTTCAGAGCCTGAAAAAGCTTTCAGGACCGGAGGCGAAGGTTCTCAGGAATGGTACGGTGACACCGATTCCGGCAAGAGAACTGGTAGTTGGAGATGTGATCCTTCTGGAAGCCGGGGATTATGTTCCGGCAGACGGACGACTGATCGAGAACGCAAGTCTGAAGATCGATGAAAGTGCACTGACCGGGGAAAGTCTTGCAGTTGAGAAAAGCCTGGATGAAATCGAAGAGGAAGTGCCGCTTGGTGACCGGAACAATATGTTATTTTCGGGAAGCTTTGTTACTTACGGACGTGGAAGAGCCGTTGTGACAAGTGTAGGTATGCAGACAGAAGTCGGAAAGATTGCCGGACTTTTGAAAGCAACATCTGAAAAGCAGACTCCGCTTCAGGTGAATCTGGAAGAGTTCGGAAAGAAGCTTTCGGTTCTGATCCTGGTATTTTGCGGAATCTTATTTGGAATCAGTGTATTTCGTGGAGAAAATATCGGAAGCGCGTTTATGTTTGCAGTAGCACTTGCGGTTGCAGCAATCCCGGAGGCATTAAGTTCAATTGTAACAATCGTCCTTTCTTTCGGAACGCAGAAGATGGCCAAGGAGCATGCAATTATTCGAAAACTGCAGGCGGTAGAAGGTCTTGGAAGTGTCTCCGTGATCTGTTCGGATAAAACCGGAACTCTCACGCAGAATAAGATGACTGTTGAAGATTATTATATAGAAGGCAGAAGAATCCGGGCAGATGAGATCGATATGGCAGATCCGGCACAGAGATTTCTGCTTGATTGCAGCATTTTATGTAACGATTCTACCAATGAAAATGGAGTGGAAATCGGAGATCCGACAGAGACAGCGCTGATCAATCTGGGAAGCCGCTATGGAGTGGAAGCTGCAGAAGTAAGAGAAAGTTATCCAAGAGAAGATGAGATTCCATTTGACAGTGACCGGAAAATGATGTCGACGCTTCACCGGATAGACGGCGAAAACCGGATGATCGTCAAAGGTGCGGTTGACCGTCTCCTGGATCTGACAGACCGGATCTGGACAGACAATGGAATACGGGAGATTACAAAAGAAGATAAAGAAAAGATTCAGAGCCAGAATCAGGAATTTTCAATGGAAGGTCTTCGAGTGCTGGCATTTACCTTCCGGGAGATTCCGGAAGAACATCTGCTGACCGCAGAGGATGAGGACCATTTGGTATTTCTAGGAATGATCGCAATGATGGATCCGCCGAGAGAAGAGTCAAAAGCTGCAGTAGAAGAATGTATCAAAGCAGGCATCCGTCCGGTGATGATCACGGGAGACCATAAGATCACGGCAGCAGCGATCGCAAAACGGATCGGCATTTTAAAGGATTTATCCGAAGCCTGTGAGGGCGCGGAGATTGAAAATATGAGTGACGAGGAGTTGCGGGGATTTGTCCCGAAGATTTCTGTCTATGCAAGGGTTTCGCCGGAACATAAGATCCGGATTGTCCGTGCATGGCAAGAGCGCGGAAATATTGTATCGATGACCGGCGACGGTGTCAACGATGCACCGGCTCTTAAGCAGGCAGATATAGGTGTTGCAATGGGAGTAACCGGAACAGAAGTTGCCAAAGATGCAGCGGCGATGGTACTTACAGACGATAATTTTGCCACAATTGTAAAAGCAGTGGAAAACGGACGAAACTTATACCGTAATATCAAGTATGCGATCCAGTTTCTGTTATCGGGAAACTTCGGTGCAATTCTCGCTGTTTTATATGCATCGATCGCAGGACTTCCGGTTCCGTTTGCACCGGTTCATCTGCTTTTTATCAACCTGCTGACTGATAGTCTCCCGGCAATTGCACTGGGAGTAGAACCGCATACCAGTGATGTGATGAATGAGAAGCCAAGACCGGCAGATGAGTCGATCCTGACAAAAGATTTCCTGTCAAAGATTGGTCTGGAAGGACTGGTGATCGGTGTAATGACGATGATCAGTTTCCTGACAGGATATCATCAGGACGGTGCACTTCTTGGAAGTACTTATGCATTTGGAACGCTCTGTCTTGCACGGCTGTTTCACGGATATAACTGTAAATCAGATCATCCGGTGATTTTTACCAAACGGTTTTTCAATAATAAATGGATGCAGGGCGCATTTGCACTGGGAGCAATTCTGATCACGGCTGTACTTACAATTCCGGGGCTGCATCAGGTGTTCAAAGTAGAAACATTGAACTTTGAACAGCTTGGGACTGTCTACCTATATGCATTTGCCTGTTTTCCGATCATACAGCTTCTGAAGTGGGTACGTGGAAAATTATCTGAGTAACAATATGGGAAAATGCTTACTGGTTGTAAGGGGATTAACCATAAATATGTTGTAGTAGAATGGAGAAAATAGTGGATTTTAGTAAATTATCTATAAAAAAAATCCGGGAATTGATCGTATTTACAGCGCTGATCGTAGTTGCATTGTGGAAATTTGATGTGGTTCTTGGTGTGATCAAGGCGGTATGGGGGATTATTTTTCCCTTCGCTCTTGGTGGTGCGATCGCGTTTGTGATCAATGTTCCGATGAGCTTTCTGGAGAAAAAATTATTTGGAAAGGCAAAAGAGAAAGGAAGTAAGGCGGCAGGAAAGCTTGCAAGACCGATCAGTCTTCTTCTTACGATCGTACTGGTAGTGGGGGTGATTGTGCTTGTTATGTTCGGTCTGATTCCGCAGCTTACGGCAACAATTGGAAGTCTGATGAACAGTATTGCAGAATTTATTCCGCAGATGCAGAGTTGGGTACGGGAATTTACGCACAATAACCGGGAAATCATGGATCTTGTGAACCAGGTGGAGTTCAATCCGAATAAGGCAATCCAGTGGGGGATGAGTATTCTCGGAAATGGTGCGGGAAATTTTATGAATACAACGATGACAGCGGTTGGCTCCATCGTCAGTGGAGTTACTACATTTTTTATTGCCTTTTCCTTTGCCTGCTATATTCTTTTCCAGAAAGAAAAACTGCATGTGCAGGTGAGAAAAGTGTTTTTCGCGTTTATTCCAAAACGAAAAGCAGAAGTGATTCTTGAAGTCTGTTCCCTGACCTACCGTACCTTCGCAAACTTCCTTACCGGACAGTGCCTGGAAGCAGTCATCCTCGGAAGTATGTTTGTAATTACATTAAGTATACTGAAAATGCCGTATGCACTGCTGATTGGAATCATCATATCCTTCACAGCCCTGATCCCAATCTTTGGAGCTTTCATCGGCTGCGTACTTGGCGACCTCCTGATCTTCATGGTGAGCCCGAAACAGGCAATCCTTTTCATCCTTGTATTTCTGATCCTCCAGCAGATCGAAGGTAACCTGATCTACCCACACGTAGTCGGCAGCTCCGTAGGTCTTCCCTCCATCTGGGTTCTCGCTGCAGTCACCATCGGCGGTAACCTTCTGGGAATCGTAGGAATGCTCATATTCATCCCGCTGGTATCCGTACTCTACACCCTCTTCCGGGAATATGTATACTTACGCCTGAAAAAACAACATATTAAGAGAGTGACAAAAACAGAGGTAGAAGAATATACTGTAGAAGAAATTAATCGAATGAAAGAGTTATACAAAAAAGAACATCCTGAGAAAGATAATTGAATAAAGAAATGGTTTTCTACATATAAATGTATCGAAAATCGCAGCAAAAGCCTGCAACTTTGAGATGCAATCTCAAAGAGCAGGCTTTTCTACTCCCCATTTATAGTTTGGCGGAAAAGTATGACTTGTAGAATGTCAGCCGGGCGGAAAATAAATTGTGTTCAAATTCAATTTTTTGTGCAATGGAGACGAAACTCAGGAATCGTGGAAGCCATTGCTGAACACGATTCCCGCCCTAGGAGGTTCGTCGGAATGGTTTGCACAACTTGAATTTGAACACAATTTATTTTCCACCCGGCGTCCCCTCTCCAACACTCTTCCCCATCCAAGAAAGGAGAAAAAATGCTCAATTACCTGTGGTCGGGAATGATTCTTATTGGCATCCTTTTTGCCGCTTTCTCCGGCAAAATGCCGGACATCACCACCGCCGCCTTAGATTCCTCCAAAGAAGCCGTCACCCTTTGCATCACGATGATGGGCGTCATGTCCTTCTGGACCGGACTCATGGGAATCGCAGAAAAATCCGGCATCCTGAAAACGGCAACCGTCCGCCTTTCCCCTCTGATCCATTTCCTCTTTCCAGAACTGCCAAAAGATCACCCAGCAGAAAAACCAATCGCGGCAAACATCATTGCAAATATCCTCGGACTTGGCTGGGCGGCAACTCCGGCAGGTCTTGAAGCAATGGAAGAGCTTCAGAAGCTGGAAGAAGACCGCCGCCTTGGAAAAGCGGCAGGACCGGTAAGAAAAAGAGGCGTTGCAAGCAATGAGATGTGCACCTTCCTGATCGTAAATATTTCTTCACTGCAGCTGATCCCGGTGTCGGTGATCGCCTACCGGAGCCAGTACGGAAGCGTGAATCCGACAGCCGTTGTTGGACCTGGGATTGTGGCAACGGCGGTCAGTACCGGGGCGGCGATTTTGTTTTGCAGGATAATGGACCGGAAAAGCTAGAATTTTTGTAGCTTTTTGTAACATACCTTGACTAAAGTACAAAAAAACGCTATAATCAATATCACGGCAAAGCTTTAAACCATTGAAGTTTAAACCGCTAAAGTTTAAAGCTGTAAAGCCAAAACGGAAAAAGTTTGTTCGAAAAGAACATAGATGGAGGTATGTTATTATGAAAGCAAGAAAAATTTTAGCAGTATCACTTACTGCAGCAATGACACTGGCACTTGCTGCCTGTGGCGGAAGTTCATCAGACAAAGAATCTTCTTCAAAGGATTCATCAGACAAGGTATATAAGATCGGTATCTGCCAGCAGCTTGAGCATGCAGCTCTTGACGAGGCAACCAAAGGATTTGAAGAAGCCTGTGAAGAAAAATTCGGAAAAGACAAAGTGAAGTTCGATCTTCAGAACGGACAGGGCGAACAGGCAAACTGCGCAACCATCGTAAACAATTTTGTGGCAGACAATGATGACTTGATCCTTGCAAATGCAACAACTGCTCTTCAGTGTGCAGCAGCTGCAACAAGCACGATCCCGATTCTTGGAACATCTGTTACAGATTATGCAACTGCTCTTGATATTTCTGACTGGACAGGATCAACAGGTATGAACATTTCAGGAACCTGTGACCTTGCACCAATCGATGAACAGGAAGCAATGCTTAAAGAGCTCCTTCCGGATGCAAAAACAGTAGGTATCCTTTACTGTTCAGCAGAACCGAACTCAGCATACCAGGCGAAGAAGTTTGAGGAAGCACTTGAAAAAGATGGAATTAAGTATAAAGAATACACAGCAGCAGATTCTAATGAAATCCAGTCTGTAGTGACAAGTGCAGTAGATGAGTGCGACGCACTTTACATCCCAACTGATAATACAATGGCATCTAACACAGAGATTATCAACAATATCTGTCTTCCGGCAAAAGTACCGGTAATCGCAGGTGAACAGGGAATCTGTGAAGGCTGTGGTATTGCAACTCTTTCTATCAGCTACTATGACATCGGATACAGAGCAGGTGAAATGGCTTACGATATCCTTGTAAATGGAAAAGATATCTCAACCATGGATATTGAAAGTGCACCGAATGTTACAAAGATGTATAACAAAACAATTTGTGACGAACTCGGAATCACTGTTCCGGACGATTACGAAGCAATTGAGGAATAATCAGTATAGAAAGAGGCAAGAACAATGTATTTAGCATCTTTAGATCCGATGTCTCTTGTGCGTGCACTTCCGGGAAATGTAGCGCAGGGGATCATCTGGGGAATTATGGCGCTTGGCGTTTATATCACCTTCCGCATTCTGGATTTTGCGGATTTGACGGTTGACGGATCGTTGGCTACAGGTGGAGCAGTTGCAGTTATGCTGATCCGCGGCGGTATGAATCCGGCACTGGCACTTCTTTTCGCATTTCTGGCAGGTATGGCAGCCGGATTTGTGACAGGTATTTTACATACGTTTTTTGGAATTCCGGGCATTCTGGCCAGTATTCTGACGCAGATCGGACTTTACTCGGTGAATCTCGGAATCATGGGAAAATCCAATCAGGCAGTCAATGTTATGCAGTATAAATTGGTTGCATCGCTTCGTTATGTGACCGGCGAAGGAAGTGAATTGTTTTTTGTAAAGCTGATCGTGGCAGCACTTATCCTGATCGCAATTATTTACTGGTTCTTTGGAACTGAGCTTGGCGCATCGATCCGTGCAACCGGATGTAACCCGCAGATGGCAAGTGCACAGGGAATCAATACAGGCTTTACAAAGGTTCTGGCGCTTATGATCTCCAACGGACTTGTGGGACTTTCCGGCGGAATTTACGCACAGTACCAGGGAGCAGCCGATGTTAATATGGGACGAGGTGCCATTGTAATCGGACTTGCAGCCGTTATCATCAGCGAAGTTATTTTTGCAAAATTCTGTGCAGGCAGAAAAGCAGCCTTTGCATTTACACTGGGAGCAATCTTTATCGGAGCGATTATTTACTATATTGTAATCGCACTGGTATTGTGGCTGAAGATGCCTTCTGATTATATGAAACTGTTCTCGGCGGTAGTGGTTGCATGCTTCCTTGCAGTTCCGTACATGAAGGGTAAATATTTTACAAAGAAACGGAGGACTGCATAATGGGATATATGTTGGAAATCCAGAATATTCATAAAACCTTTAATCCGGGAACGATCAACGAAAAGGTCGCACTTAACGGAGTGAATCTGAACCTCAATCCGGGTGATTTCGTGACTATCATCGGTGGAAATGGTGCAGGAAAATCCACCACACTGAATGCGATCGCAGGAGTGTGGCCTGTAGACGAAGGAAAGATCATCATTGACGGAGTGGATATTACAAAGCTTTCAGAGCATAAAAGAGCACTTTATCTGGGAAGAGTTTTCCAGGATCCGATGACTGGAACTGCGGCAACCATGTCGATTGAAGAAAATATGGCGATCGCAGCCAGACGTGGCGATCGCAGAGGTCTTGGATGGGGCATTACGAAAAAAGAGCGGGAGCGCTATAAAGAAGCCCTGAAAGAACTTGATCTTGGACTGGAAGACCGTCTGAGCAGTAAAGTCGGACTTCTTTCTGGTGGACAGCGACAGGCGATCACTCTTTTGATGGCGTCTCTTAAAAAGCCAAAGCTTTTACTTCTGGACGAGCATACTGCGGCACTTGACCCGAAAACTGCAGCGAAGGTACTTGCCATCTCCGATAAGATCATTCAGGAGCATCAGCTTACTGCAATGATGGTAACACATAATATGAAAGATGCCATTGCGCACGGCAACCGCCTGATCATGATGCATGAAGGAAAAATTATCTACGATGTATCAGGAGAAGAGAAGAAGAATCTGAAGGTTGCAGATCTGCTGGCGAAGTTTGAAGAAGTCAGCGGTGGCGAGTTTGCGAATGACCGGATGATGTTGTCGTAGAGAATATTTTGAAAATGAAATAATAGTAGAAAACAGGAACGAGGTTTTACGATTGATGTAGAGCCTCGTTTTTTTGCACGTCTTGTTTAAATGTACTATTAAAAACAGAGCAGATTCTGAAATGCTATAAAATTATAGAGAATGCCTATTAGTAATACAGGATAGAAATTATCAATGAACCTCTTAAAAAATCCGGAATGGAAGAGAAAGAGGCAGAAGAAAGCCAAAGGACATTCCGTTGCATGCCATAGGGCGAAAGAAATCTTGTAAAGAAAATTGACATAAAAGTGTAAAGATGCTAGTATAATAAATAGAAAAGGTGCTACCGATGACGGTTCACCTGATATTATTTGGTTATTAAAAATAACCGCTCATGTTTTCTCAGGACGATGGGCGGTTATTTTTGCGTCTTGGAATCATGCTTTCCACGCACATACTCAAGACTGTAAAAAGTCCCACACAGTGAAATCACTGCAATAAGGTCAGTAATGGTCAGCATAAGCTAGTTCTCCTTTCCAAGATTTCTCAATTAAGAGATGATCTATGTAATCGGAGCTATGAACCCTCCGCACAAAGCGAACCGCCATTCACGTCAGTGTGAAATAGCACCTTGAACTTATGGTAACAAACATAAAGAAGAAAATCAATATAAAATAAAATGACAGAATTGTCTAATCCATCAACTGCAATTCATACAATTTCTTATACAACCCATCCTTCGCCAGTAGCTCCTGATGGGTTCCGGATTCTTTTATTTCCCCATGATGCATCACAATAATTTTATCTGCATGCTGGATCGTAGAAAGCCGGTGTGCGACCATGATCGTAGTTCTTCCATCCATCAGCCGTGCAAGTGCCTGTGTGATCAGTGTTTCGGTTTCTGTATCGATGTTGGCAGTTGCTTCATCGAGAACAAGGATCTTCGGATCATAAGCAAGTGTCCGTGCGAAGGACAAAAGCTGGCGCTGCCCGGCAGATAGAGTACTTCCGCGTTCTGTAACCGGTTCATCATATCCGTGCGGCAGTTTCTGAATAAATGGATCTGCATTTACAATTTCGGCAGCCCGTCTGACATCGTCCGGTGAGATTGCTTCATTATTCAGCGAGATATTACTTTTGATGTCTCCGGTGAAGATGAAGACATCCTGCTGAACCTGACCAATCGCACCGCGGAGAACATCCAGATCGATTTCATGAATATCGATCCCATCAATCAGGATCTGTCCCTTCTGAATATCAAAATATCTTCCAATCAGATTTAAAATTGTAGATTTTCCTGCTCCGGTAGCGCCGACAAAAGCAGCCTTTTCACCCGGATGGATTACAAAACTTACATCTTTTAAAATATAATTTTCCTCTTCGTAGGCAAACCAGACATGGCGGAATTCAATTTCACCAAGAATATTGACCGGAGCCGGATCGGCCGGAGATACGATCTCTGGTTTTACATCAAGAACACTGAAAATCTTTTCTGCGGAAGCAATGGAAGACTGCAGGGTTCCAAGCTGTTCGGAAAGCTCCTGGATTGGCTCAAAAAAGGAGCTGATGTAGGTGATAAACACGAACAGGGTTCCGAGAGAAAGACTTCCATTTAACACAGAGAGGCTTCCGGTACGGATAACAAGGATCATAGCAATGACCGAAACCAGATAGATTGAAGGCCGGAAGATCGCAAAAGTCATGATCTCGCGGAAATTGGCACGGTACAGTTCCATAGATTTGCCTTCAAATTCACTGTATTTCTCTTTTTCGCGTGCAAAGATCTGGATCAGCTTCATACCGGAAATATGTTCGGACAGGAAGGTGTTCAGCTCTGTGATTTTATTTCTTGTGATCTGGTAAGCTTTTCTGGAGAGATGCCGGAAAACAAAAGTCAGGATTGCAACCAGAGGTAAAAGCAGGAAGGATATACCTGCCATTTTCACATTAATTGAGAGCATGACAACAGCGTAACCAATAATCTTAACAACGTTTTTAAAAAGTTTCACAAGAATGGTGGAAAACAGTTCGTTGACTGCTTCAGTATCGTTAGATACACGTGTTACGAGCTTGCCAACTGGTGTTATATTGAAAAAAGAAAGTGACAGGCTGTGTATATGTGTAAATGTTTCTTCACGCAGTTTGTACACGATCTGCTGCCCCATCTTCTGTAAAAGCCAGGTGTCGGCAAGGTTCAGGAAAAATCCGCTAAAAAGCAGCAGAAGAAACAGGATTCCGGCTTTTAAGATCCCCTTAAAATCATTTTGTCTTAAAACCTTCAGATCATTGGAAGTAAGCTTCTGTGCACCTTCTCTGACATAATTTTTTAAAACAGATGTATCGGCATTTTGTAGTGCAGTACATTCAGCGCGGGTGAGATTTTCTGCCATGTAATAGTGATCCTTCCAGAGAAAAATCTGATAAAAGGAAGCAGAATCCGCCTTAGATACTGCCTGGTCGCGCGACAGTACAAGACCGTTCCAGTTTACAGCGTCCGAAGCGGAAACGTCGGCTTCTACATACGGATGATAATAACCGTTGATATACTGGTCGATTGCATTTCCGATGATGATCGGGCGGTAAAGTTCCACAGCAATGATAAAGAGAACCAGGACAGTTGCCAGGGTCATTACCCATTTATGCGGTTTTAGATAACTTAAAAGTCGTTTCATCTTATGGCTACCGTTACTGAAAACTTATAAAAAGTTACAAACTTCTATGTTTCATTCCTACTTCAACGAGTATGCTTTTGATGATATAAATAT